>Ga0307476_10001011_pt1 | contig 18218 bp, 18 predicted proteins | sample atmos_gasesECM2C_2_FD_203314 | JGI IMG/M metagenome (GOLD analysis project Ga0307476, IMG submission 203314) | Hardwood forest soil microbial communities from Morgan-Monroe State Forest, Indiana, United States - atmos_gasesECM2C_05 | ecosystem: Environmental > Terrestrial > Soil > Temperate... | reverse complement strand
AATCGCTATCCGCTCGACGCCGCGATTTTGTTTTCCGACATCCTCACGATTCCCCATGCGATGAATCTGGGCTTGGAGTTTGAGGCGGGCGAAGGCCCCAGGTTCGAGCGGCCGGTTCGGTCTGCCGCCGATATCGACAAGCTCGGCGTGCCCGACCCCGGACGGGAATTGAAGTACGTAACCGACGCTGTCGCACGCGTGCGCCGTGAGCTCAATGGCCGCGTCCCGCTGATAGGCTTCGCCGGCAGTCCGTGGACCGTGGCAACGTACATGGTGGAAGGCGGCAGCAGCAAAACCTTTGGTCTGATCAAGCGCATGATGTATGAGTCGCCGCGTGAGTTGCACCGGCTGCTGGAGTTGCTGGCGAAGGCCACCATGCTTTATTTGAACGCGCAAATCGCCGCCGGCGCGCAGGCGGTCATGCTGTTCGATACCTGGGGTGGCGTCTTGACACCGGCGCAGTACGAAGAATTCTCGCTGCGTTACATGGCGCAGGTCATCGATGCGCTGACGCGAAAGTCCGACGGGCGCAGAGTTCCCAATATCGTATTCACCAAGGGCGGGGGCGCGTGGCTCGCCAAGATCGCTGCCATCGGCTGCGACGCGGTGGGCGTCGACTGGACCACGGACTTGAGCGAAGCTCGAGAGGCGGTGGGCGGACGGGTGGCGCTGCAGGGCAACCTCGACCCGTCCGCGCTGTTCGCGACACCCGAGATCTTAAGGGCGGAAACCCGGCGGGTGCTCGACAGCTACGGCCAGGGCGCCGGACATGTGTTCAATTTGGGACACGGCATCACGCCCGACGTCGATCCGGAGAGGGTCGCGCTGCTCGTCGAGACGGTGCGGAACTACCCGCTCACTTAGCGGCTCTTGTTAGAGAGCCTTGATCGCCGGACCAGGACCCGTTTATCTATATAAGGCGCCTGGCGGGTGTTACGGTCAATCGCCAAATCGCATGCATTTATGCAGATTGAGGGGCGAATCAGGGGGCGGCACGCGAAGTGGGCACGGCGACTGCGGCGGCTGCCGCAGGGGTGGCCCGCAGTTCGTCGCGCAGCGCGCGGCGCAGGATCTTGCCTACATTGGTCTTGGGCAGCTCGGTGCGAAAATACACGTGCTTCGGCACTTTATAGCCGGTGAGTTCCTTGCGGCTAAAGGCGATCAAGGCTTCGGCGGTGAGATTTGGATCCTTCTTCACGACGAACAGCGCCACGGCTTCGCCTGAATGCTCGTCCGCTTGCGCCACCGCGGCGACTTCCAGTACGCCGGGATGCGCCGCCAGGACGCTCTCGATTTCGTTGGGGTAGACGTTAAATCCCGACACCAGAATCATGTCTTTCTTGCGGTCTTCAATATAGACGAAGCCCTTTTCATCCATGCGTCCGATGTCGCCGGTGCGCAGCCAGTCGCCGAACATCACCTTCTCGGTTTCATCCGGCCGGTTCCAATAGCCGCGCATCACCTGCGGCCCGAATACACAAATTTCTCCGACGCCGTTGACCGGCAGTTCCGCCCCGGCGTCATCGCGAATGGAGACATCGGTCGAGGACACCGGCAGGCCGACCGAACCATTGAAGGGCAGACCAATGGGATTGGCGGTCACCATCGGCGAAGTCTCAGTGAGTCCCCAGCCTTGGGCGATGCTGTTGCCCGTCACTTCTTTCCAGCGCGCCGCCACGACCGGCTGCAGCGCCATGCCGCCGGCAAACGTCGCGCGCAGGGCGCTGAAATCCACGGATGCAAATCCAGGCGTGTGCAACAGCGCGTTGAACAGCGTATTGACGCCGCTGATGAAATTGAATTTGTATTTCTTGAGTTCCGCCACGAACGCCGGGAAATCGCGCGGATTGGTGATCAGTACATTGCGCGCCCCCAGAGGCAGGAAAGCCAGGCAATTGCTGGTGAGCGCAAAGATGTGATAGAGCGGCAGCGCGGTGATCACGACGCGCCCGCCGCCGGCCTGCAGCGCCGGCCTGATCCACGCCAGCGATTGCAGCAAGTTCGCGACCATGTTGCGGTGGGTGAGGACGGCAGCCTTGGCGACGCCGGTGGTGCCGCCGGTGTATTGCAGAAACGCAATGTCTTCCGGACCCAAACTGACCGGTTCCATTTTTAGGCCAAGGCCGCTGCCCAGTACGGTCTTGAACGACACGGAACCGGGAATTCTCCAGGGCGGCACTTGCTTGCGCACGTGCCTCAGGACGAAGTTCACGATCCAGCCCTTCGGCGCGCCCAACATGTCGCCCACGCCCGTGACGAGCACGTTTTTCAAATCCGTACGCGCCAGCACATGCTGCAGCACATGCGCAAAATTCTCGACGATGACGATGGCCTTCGCACCCGAGTCCTTCAATTGATGCTCGAGCTCGCGCGGCGTGTACAAGGGATTGGTGTTGACCACCACCATGCCGGCGCGCAGCGCGCCAAACAGCGCGATGGGGTATTGCAAAATATTGGGCATCATCAATGCGACACGGTCGCCGCGAACCAAGCCGGATTTACGCTGCAGCCACGCCGCAAAGGCGCGGCTCAGTTCATCGAGCTGTGCGAAAGTCAGGGTGGCGCCCATGTTGGAAAACGCGGGCAGCGCGCGATAGCTCGAAAAGGCCTCTTCAATCGCTTCCTTGAGCGAAGGGTACGCGTCAGGGTTGATGTCCGCGGGCACGCCGGGCGGGTAATTATTCAGCCAATTTCGATCCAAGCTGGCAAGCCTCTTCAATTTGTAACGCGTGTATAGCATCCGCCTCGCATGCCAGCAACGTCGGCGCGCGCAGCGGGTAACATAGCGTGCATGAATTCTCTGGATCCCGAGGAACAGCAGATCATTCGATCCTGGCATTCCAATGCCGCGCCGTGGACCCGCGCAATTCGCGCAGCGAGCATCGCCAGCCGAAGGCTGGTCACCGATCAGGCGATCATCGATGCCGTTGCCGGCGTCCCATGCACCCGAATTCTCGACCTCGGGTGCGGCGAGGGCTGGCTGGCGCGCGCACTGAGCGATCGTGGCATGAGCGTGACGGGCGTAGATGCTGTGCCGGAACTTGTCGCGCAAGCCGCCGCGATGCCCCGCGCAGGCGCGTCGGGCAGTGTGGCATTTCATTTACAAGACTATGCATCGATCGCGAGCCGGCGCTGGCGCGGCGGACCCTTCGATGCCGCCGTGTGCAATTTCTCCTTGCTGGGCAGGGAGTCGGTGGACTCGCTGATCGCGGCGCTGCCTCATTATCTCGATGATCCGGGCTATTTGATCATCCAAACGCTGCATCCGGTTGCCGCCTGCGGGGAGCTGCCGTATCAGGATGGTTGGCGAGAAGGGAGCTGGTCGGGGTTCAGCAGCGATTTCGACAATCCGGCTCCTTGGTATTTTCGCACGCTCGAGACTTGGACGGCGCTGCTGCAGCGTTGCGGCTTCGACATCCTCGAATGTCGTGAACCCAAAGCTGCCGGCGCGGTCACACCGGCATCCGTCATTTGGATAGGCATTACGCGGCGCTCGGCGCAAACTTGAGGCAATGGAGCTTGAATGAGGAATAAGTTGCGCCTCGTAGCCGGTATCGGCCTGAGCGTCGTGCTGTCCGGCTGTGTCATCGGCAGCGGCCCTTGTCTGTGGCTGCAGGTGAGGCGCGATTTTACGGGGCATATCCACTTTCGCGAGTTTCCGCGCAGCGACGGCGTCGATACAGTGCCGATTCTGATATTGGACAAGACCCTGTACATGTATGCGCCGCCGCAGAGCCTTCTGTGCCTGCCGGCGAATGATGTGCAGCTCGTCGGCGTGACCGAACTTCCGGACAGAATCGACGAGGGCACGCATGTCATCGTCGATGGCAAGGTGCTGGAGGGCGTGGCGAAAGGCCAGTACACCCGCTTTGTCATTGACGTTGTCAGCATTCTGCCGCTCAAGGACAAGCATTGACGGGCGATCGCATTCCCTAAAAATCGGACTACAATCGGCGGCTCGGACCGGAATCAAACCAGGGAGTGAGATTCATGAAAAATATAACTATTGCCGGGCTCATTGCGGCGCCTCTGATGGTCTTCGCATTGGCCATGCCCGGCCTCGCGGCGGACACCGCCGCCACGACCACCTGCAAAGACGGAACGACCAGCACCTCCACAGGCAAGGGTACGTGCAGCGGCCATGGCGGCGTGCAAAAGGCGGCTCCGGCCGCGGCAGCCGCACCCGCGGCCGCGCCCGCGCCCGCGCCCGCAGCCGCGCCTGCGGCGACGACACCTGCGACGCCCAAAACTCCGGCGACACCCGCAGCCGGCGCGACCACGACTTGCTCCGATGGCACGACAACCACCTCGACCGGCAAGGGCACCTGCAGCGGCCATGGCGGCATACAGAAAGCCACCAAGGCTAAAGCGGCGACGGCCGCCGCGACTGCCGCACCGGCGGCTGCTGCGAAGACTGCCGCCACGGCGCCGGCAACAGCGTCAGCCGCGGCGTCAGCGACTGCACCGGCCGCCGCGCCGGCTGCATCGAGCACCGCCGCCAAGTCGGCTACGGCGACCAAGTCGGCGCCGACGGCCACCGCCAGCAACACGGATCCGACCGGAGCGACGGCAAAGTGCAAGGACGGCACCTACTCGAAGTCCGCCCACCGCAGTGGCACCTGCTCCAGCCACGGCGGCGTGGCTGAATGGCTCACGGCTGCGCAATAGCGCGTTATTTATGCAGCAGCGGCTTTAAGGCCGGCCAAACGTTGTCGAGCAGGATGGGCTGACCCAAGGCGTTGGGATGAATATCGTCGCCCTGCAGCAGGTCCGGCGAGAGGGCGATATTGGTCAGCAGGAAGGGCACCAAGGCTGCTTTCTTCTCGGCCGCCAAATCGCTGAAAACCATGGCGAATTGCTTGGTGTACTCGGGTCCGTAGTTGGGCGGCATCCGCATCCCCAGCAGCAAGACTTTGGCGCCGGCCGCGCTGCTCAAGTCAAGCATCTGCGCCAGGTTCGCGCGCATTTGCGCAATGGGCAGCGCGCGCAGGCCATCGTTGCCCCCCAGTTCGAGGACGACGATGCCCGGATGATGAAGTTCAAGCGCGCGCGGTAATCGCGCGAGGCCTCCCGCGGTCGTTTCGCCGCTGACGCTGGCATTGACGACTTGGTATCCGTAACCTTGTGTCTTGAGCCTCGTCTTGAGCAATTCCACCCAGCCTTGTTCTGGCGCGAGCCCGTAGCCGGCGCTGATGCTATCGCCGAATACGAGAATCACCGGTGCTTCGGCGCGAGCCGCAGCGGATGCAACGATCAATACGAGTAGGGCCAAAAGCCGTTTCACGAGCGCTCCTGATGCAAGATCAAATCGTACTCGAAGCCAAAAATGTCTCTAAGACAGTGGCGAGCCCCGACGGGGCGCTCACCATTCTCGCCGATGTCAGCCTGACGGTGCGAACCGGCGAGACCTTGGCCATTGTCGGCGCCTCGGGCGCAGGCAAATCCACGCTGTTGGCGCTGCTCGCCGGTCTCGATGAGCCGAGCACCGGCCGCGTCTTGATCGCGGGCATCGATCTCACGCAACTCGATGAAGACGGGCGCGCGGCGATTCGCGGCAAGCACGTAGGGTTTGTATTCCAATCATTTCATCTTATCCCTTCACTGACGGCGATCGAAAATGTCATGTTGCCGCTGGAACTCGGCGGCCGCCGCGATGCGCGTCAAGCGGCCGCGGCCGCGCTCGCGCAGGTGGGACTGACGCCGCGGATGGCGCACTATCCTAAGCAGCTTTCGGGAGGTGAGCAGCAGCGCGTCGCCATAGCGCGTGCTTTCGTGACGCATCCCAAGGTCCTGTTCGCGGACGAACCCACGGGCAACTTGGACACCGCCACGGGGCAGCGCATCACCGATCTCTTGTTCGATTTGAATCGCACGTCGAGCAGCACATTGGTGCTGGTGACGCATGACCGTGGGCTCGCGAAGCGCTGCAGCCGGATGCTGGAACTCGATGCCGGCCATACAGTGAACGGCGGCGCGGTGAACTGATGCAAGCGCTGCGCTTTGCGTTACGCAATCTTTGGCGCGACTTGAAGTCCGGCGAGCTGTCCGTGCTGTTGCTCGCCCTGCTGGTGGCGGTGCTGTCGCTGACCGCCGTGGGTTTTTTCACCGGCCGCATTTCGCAAGGCGTGCGCTTGCAAGCGGCGGAAGTGCTGGCGGCGGATTTGCGGTTGGAAGCACCGGCGCCGATTCCACAGCGCTACTTCGACGAGGCTCAAGCGCGCGGTCTGCGCAGCGCGCGCGTCCTGTCTTTTCCCACGGCTATTTTTAGCGGCGACCTAAGCCAGCTTGCGGCGCTCAATGCGGTGACCGCCAATTATCCATTACGCGGTCATCTGCGCATCGCCGATGCCCCGTTCGGCACGCCGCGCAGCACCGATCAGATTCCCGGCCGCGGCGAGGTATGGATCGACGCACGCATCATTGCGCAGCTGAAGCTGGAACTGGGCGCCATGCTGCGCATCGGCGAGGCGTCCTTCCGCGTGACCGAAGTTCTCGACTACCGGCCGGATCAAGGCACCGGGTTCGTCAATCTGGCGCCCGCCGCCTTGCTCAACTATGAGGATATCGCAGCGACGCAGCTCATCCAGCCGGGCAGCAGGGCGACCTATGCGGCGCTGTTCGCGGGTTCGCCGGCGGCCGTGGCCGCTTTCCGCGAGTACTTGAGCCAGACCAAGGCGCCGGGTGAACGGCTGAGAGATGTCGAAGAATCCAGCCGGCAATTGAACTCCGCCATCGACCGCGCCAGTCGATTTCTCAATCTTGCCAGTCTCGCCTCGGTGTTGCTGGCGGCGGTGGCGGTCGTCATGGGGGCGCGGCGCTACGCGGCGCGGCACATCGACGCCGTTGCCCTGATGAAGTGCATGGGGGCTGCGCAGAGTTTTGTGCTGGCGATTTCCATTATCGAATTGACGCTGCTGGCGCTATTTGCGGTTGCCATCGGCACTGCGCTGGGGTTTCTGGCGCAATCGGGGTTGGTCGTGCTGCTGAGGAGTCTTATCCCCAATGAGCTCCCCGCGGCATCGCTTGCGCCGCTGCCCATCGCTCTGGTGACGGTGTTGGCCATGCTCATCGGATTTGCGCTGCCGCCCCTGCTGCAATTGAAAAATACGCCGCCGGCCCGGGTGCTGCGCAAGACCGTGAGTGCGCCGCCGCTGCGATATGGCGTGAGCTATCTGCTGGCGCTTGCGGCGCTGTTCGCAATTCTGTGGAGCATGGTGCGCGACACCGAGCTGGTGCTGAGCGTGCTCGCCGGTGTGCTGGCGGTCGGTGGGGTGCTGACCTTGGCGGGCTTCGGTTTGGTGCGTCTGACCAGCCGTCTGCGCGGCGGCGTCGGCGTCGCGTGGCGCTACGGTCTTGCGAACGTGTCGCGCCGCGGAACCGGCAGCGTGGTGCAGATCGTCGCCTTTGGTTTGGGGCTGATGGTGCTGTTGTTGCTGGCGGTGGTGCGCGGCGACCTGTTGGCGGATTGGCGCCGTAGCCTGCCGAATGATGTGCCCAACAATTTTCTGGTCAATATTCGCCCCGAGCAGCGCCAGGCCCTGCAGGATTTTCTGACCGCTCACGGGTTCGGCGCGCCGCAGATGTACCCCATGGTGCGCGCGCGCATCACAGCCATCAACGGCGAGCCGCCGCAATCGCTCAAGTTGCGCGGCGATTCGGGGCGAGGATTTGCGGAGCGGGAGCAAAATCTCACCTGGTCGGCCAATATGATGGAGGACAACCAGCTGGTGGCAGGCCGCTGGTGGACGGCCGCTGATGCCGGCAAACACTTGGTGTCGATATCGTCGGAGTACGCGGAAGGCTTGCACTTGGAGCTGGGCGACAAGCTCAGCTTCGATGTGGCCGGAGAGCCCCTTACGGTCCAGGTTGCCAGCATTCGGAAAATACGCTGGGACAGTTTCAGGCCGAATTTCTTTCTGGTATTTCCGCCCGGCCTGCTCGATGGCGCGGCGGGAACCTACATGACCAGCCTCTATCTCACCCCCGCACAGCGGCCGGCGCTGGCCGACCTGGTGCGCCAATTCCCGACGATCTCGGTTTTCGACGTGGATGCAATTCTCAAGCAGATCCGCGACATCATGGATCGCGCCTCGCTGGCCGTGCAATATGTGTTTCTATTCACGCTCGCCGCGGGAATCGTCGTGCTGTTGGCGGCGGTGCAATCGACTCGCGATGAGCGGCGCTATGAGAGCGCGATGCTGCGGACCCTGGGCGCCAGCCGCGGCACGGTGCTGCAGGGCGTCGCCGCCGAATTCTCGGCCCTGGGGTTTCTGTCCGGCACCTTGGCGGCCTTCGGCGCCACCGCAATCGGATGGATATTGGCCGAGCGGCTATTCTCGCTGGAGTTCACGCTCGATCCCAAGGTGTGGGTCGCGGGCCTTCTGTGCGGCACCGTCCTCGTCGGCCTGAGCGGAACGTTGGCGACGCGCAGCGTGATCAACACTCCGCCCATCGTCACGCTGCGGGACGAGTGATGGCTAAGTGACTTCGATGAGCAGCCAGCCGATGGGAATCGGAATACCCCGTGGCGGCAGCGCTTCGATCCGCACGGTGTAGATACCGGCCGCGAGACCGGTGGAATTCAGCGTGACCTGCAGCTCGCCGTTGGAATCCTTGAGCAAATTGTTGAGCACCAGTGCGCGGCCCTGGTCCTGCTTGTCGACGAACACGCGAAACTGCAGAAGTTTTTGCGTGTAGCCGAGGTCTATGTGCACATTCATCAACAGCGGCGCGGCGCGACTGAGTTGTATCTTCGCGCGGTTGATGCCGGGCGCGTGATCGGGGGAGATGTAGATCGCCTTCTCTGTGGCCGGCTGCACCAACGGCCCCTGGCTCATCACGCGCTTGGTGTCTTCCAGCTTTCCTTGCAGCGATGAATTCTTTCCGGCGAGCGACCACGCGGCCGCCAGGCACACAAGGGCGATCGCCGCCAGACCGATCGGCAAATAAATGCTTTTCCACCACGGCGGCTTCGGCTCGCCCAGATCCTGCGGCCGGCCGCTGGCTTCCAGCAGCTTGATGCTGGCATGCGCCCGTTCGGACAGCTTCAGTTCGTTCAAATAATCAGGATGGGCGCGGCACCACTGCTCGAGATCGCGGGCGCCCTTGAAGGGGAGTTTGTTTTCCAAATACCGTTCAACGAGCTTGTGATCTTCGATGAATTTTCTATCGAAGCGCGGCGATACGGGCGCCGGCTTTGCAGCTGGTTTTCCTTGTGCGACGGTGCGGGCGTTCATGGCAAAAGATTCCTGATCCGGCTATTTTGCCGGGTCGGCCGCGCGCAATATGTGAAATGATCGGCATATGGGGCCGTCGGCGTCGGCGGCCTGAGACCGGCGTCACGAAATGACGCTGTGCGCGGTCAGGAGCCTGCTGGCGTGGCCTTTTTCGCGGCGCCGCCGTTTCTCGGCGCGCCGTTGCCCCTTGCCATGACGCCCGCCATCACGTCGCAGACGGCGCCGATCGCGGCCTCGCGGGTGCTCGACTTGCGCCAGACGGCGCCGACGGTGCGCGAGGGCGTGGGATTGGCGAATGGCCGAATGGCGAGGCCGCGCTGCGACCCGTAGGGCGATTCCACCGCCATTTCCGGGAGCAAGGTGATCCCAAGTCCCGCGATCACCATTTGGCGCAAAGTCTCGAGACTGGTGGCGCGAAAATCCTCGGCTTCGCGCACCTCGACCCGGCTGCAAACCTCGAGCGCCTGGTCACGCAGGCAATGTCCATCTTCCAGCAGCAGCAGGGTCTGGCCTTTGAGATCAGCCACCTTGATGGTCTTTTTGGCGGCCAGCGGGTGATGAGTGGGCAGCGCCACCGTAAAGGACTCCTCGTACAGCGCACGGGACTCCAGGCCGTCCTGCAGCACCGGCAGGGCCATGATGCCTAGGTCGATCTCGCCATCGCGCAGGCGCTTCAGCAGCGCCTCGGTTTGGTATTCGTAAAGCATGAGGCCGAGTTGCGGGACCGCCTTGCGCACCTTTTGCATGATGCGGGGCAGCAGATAAGGCCCGATCGTGGGAATCAGCCCGACCTTGAGTTTGCCGGCGAAAGGATCGGTATTGTTGCGCGCCAGCGCGATGATTTCTGTGCTTTCATCCAGCATGCGTCGAGCGCGGACCACGATCTGTTTGCCGACTTCGGTGAGCTGCAGGTTCTTCGGCTGGCGTTCCACCAATTTGACGCCCAGGTAATCCTCGAGCTTCTTCAGCTGCGCCGACAAGGTCGGCTGGCTGACGAAGGTGCGCTCGGCGGCCTTGCCGAAATGGCCGGTGTCGGCCAACGCCACCAAGTATTTCAGATCCTTGAGATTCATCGTACCCATAGATAGAGTCTATCAAGACAATCATTATAATCAATTTAATTAATGTCTGAGCCGCTGTTAACATGGCGGGAAGTTTCAAAACCTGCCCGAGGAGTTCGATATGTCTCTGATCAATACTGAAATCAAGCCATTCAAGGCGACGGCCTATCACAATGGAAAATTCGTCCCGGTGACGAATGAAACACTCAAGGGCAAGTGGTCCGTGTTCGTGTTTTACCCCGCGGATTTCACCTTCGTGTGCCCGACCGAGCTCGGCGACCTCGCCGACAACTATGCCGAATTCAAGAAGTTGGGCGTGGAAGTGTACGGCGTATCCACCGACACGCATTTCGCGCATAAGGCGTGGCACGACACCTCGGACACCATCAAAAAGGTGCAGTATCCGTTGGTCGGCGATCCGACCGCGACGCTGGCGCGCAATTTCGAAGTGCTGATCGAGGAGCAAGGCCTGGCGTATCGCGGCACTTTCGTAATCGATCCGGAAGGCAAGATCAAAGTCATGGAAGTGCATGACAACGGCATCGGACGCGACGCAAAGGAGTTGTTGCGCAAGGTCAAGGCGGCGCAATACGTCGCTTCGCATCCGGGTGAAGTGTGCCCGGCGAAGTGGACCCCGGGCTCGGATACGCTGAAGCCCTCGCTCGATCTGGTCGGCAAGATCTAGCGGCAATTCTCGTGGCCCCGGCTCGCGCCGGGGTCCACGATTCAAGCCGCCATTTTCAAAAGGACACCGGAGCGCGACATGCTCGACGGCAATCTTAAATCCCAGCTGCAGGGTTACCTCGCGCGGATCTCGCAGCCCGTGGAAATCGTCGCATCGCTGGACGACAGCGAGAAATCTCGGGAAATGCTCGACCTGCTGGAGGACATCGAGTCGGTGTCGAGCCTCGTCAAGATCGACGCGCAGCGCGACGATGCCCAGACCAAACCCTCATTCGCCTTGCGTCGCCCCGGTGCCGAGGCGCAGGTCCGATTCGCGGGCGTGCCCATGGGTCACGAGTTCACCTCGCTCGTGCTCGCGCTGCTGCAGACCGGCGGCTACCCGCCGAAGATCGACGAGCCGGTCGTGGAGCAGATCAAGAATCTGGACGGCGACTACAATTTCGAAACCTTTGTTTCCCTGACCTGCCAAAGCTGTCCGGAAGTCGTGCAGGCGTTGAACGCCATGGCGGCGCTGAATCCGAAGATTCGTCACACCATGATCGATGGCGCGGTGTTTCAGGACGAAGTCGCGCGCCGCGAAGTGATGGCCGTGCCGGCGGTTTTCCTGAATGGCCAGCCGTTCGGCCAAGGCCGCATGGAACTCGCCGAGATCATTCACAAGCTGGATTCGGGCGCGGCCGAACGCGAGGCGCAGAAACTCAGCGCCAAGGCGCCTTATGACGTGCTGGTGGTGGGCGGTGGTCCCGCAGGCGCCGCCGCCGCGATCTACGCGGCGCGTAAAGGCATTCGCACCGGAATCGCCGCGGAACGCTTAGGGGGCCAGCTGCTGGACACCGTCGGCATCGAGAATTTTATTTCAGTCAAAGAGACCCAAGGCCACAAGCTGGCGTCCGGGTTCGAACAGCACGTGACGACCTACGATGTGGACGTGATGAATCTGCAGCGCGCGGAAGCGCTGGTTCCCGGCGACCTCATTGAAGTGAAGCTGAGCAGCGGCGCCTCGCTCAAGGCGCGATCCGTGGTCATCGCGACGGGTGCGCGCTGGCGCGAGATCAACGTGCCCGGCGAGCGCGAATACCGCAATCGCGGCGTCGCATATTGCCCGCACTGTGACGGCCCGCTGTTCAAGGGCAAACGCGTCGCGGTGATCGGCGGCGGGAACTCCGGCGTCGAAGCGGCCATCGATCTCGCGGGGCTGGTGAGCCATGTCACCCTGATCGAGTTCGATCCACAGCTGCGGGCCGATGCCATTCTGACGCGCAAGCTATTCAGCTTGCCCAATGTCACGGTCATTACCGGAGCGCAGACCACCGAAGTGGTCGGCGACGGTCAGCGGGTCATCGGACTCAAGTACAAGGACCGCGCCAGCGGCGCGATGCGCGATCTGGAGCTTGCCGGGGTATTCGTGCAAATCGGCCTGATTCCCAACACCGATTGGCTGAAAGGCACGGTCAAGCTGTCGCCGCGGGGCGAAGTGGAAGTCGATGCGCGCGGCGGGACCTCGGTACCCGGCGTGTTCGCCGCCGGAGATTGCACGGTCGTGCCCTACAAGCAAATCGTCATTGCGGTGGGCGAAGGCGCCAAGGCGTCTTTGAGCGCCTTCGATCATCTCATCCGCTCGCCCCTGTCAGCGGCTGCGTGAGGATGGCGGAACCTGTGCATTCGCGCCGGTTCTCCGCAGGGGTGGTGGTCGTCCACGTGGCGGGGGCGGCCGTGCAATACCTGTTGTTGCGCGCCTACAAGAATTGGGATTTCCCGAAAGGTCTGGTCGAACCGGGTGAGCAACCGCTGGACGCGGCGCTGCGCGAAGTGAAAGAGGAAACGACCCTCGAGAACCTTTCGTTCGATTGGGGCAAGGATTACGTGGACACAGGCCCCTACAACAAGGGAAAGATCTCCCGCTATTACCTCGCGCGCAGCGACGACACCCGGGTGCATCTGCCGATCAATCCAGAACTGGGATTTCCGGAGCACCAGGAGGCGCGCTGGGTCGGAGTCGACACCGCGCTCGGCATGGTCTCGCCGCGGCTCAAGCCCGTGATTCATTGGGCGAGCGACATCATCGGCCACCCGGTCGGCGCAGCAGCGCTCCCTAAAGAGTAATGAGCCGCTGAAGCGCGCCGCCAAAGCCTGCCAAAGCGCGCCGCTAGAGCGTGATGCTGCCGCGGCCGATCTCGAGTACATCGCCGCCGACGAAAACCTGCGCCTCGCGGTTCACGTCGAGAAACAGCGTGGAGGGCCGGCCCGCGAATTCTCCTTGCGAGATCTGCAGCTGAACCGGCAGCGGGCGCTTCATGGCCAAACACCACGCACCGTAGTTGGCGGTGGCCGAGCCGGTCGCCGGATCTTCGAGAATGGCGCCCCCGGCCGGAAAAAAGAAGCGCGCCAGCGCTAGATCGCGGCCGCCGGCAGCCCTGCCTTCCTGGCAAAAAATATAGGCCATGCTCTGGCCGTCTTCGCTCACGATTTTTGCCATCGCGGCGGCGGAGGGCACTGCGCGGCGCACCGCATCGATCGAGGTGAGCGGCACGACCAGTTGTTCCTTGCCGGCTTTGACCCAGAGCGGCCGCGCGCCGATGTCTGCTGCCTCGAGTCCCAGGGCCGACGCGAGGACTTCGCGCGATACGTCCAACTCGCGCGAGCTGGCGCCCAAGGCGCTCAAGGTCCAGCGATCGCCGCCGGCGCGCACCGGGATGAGCCCCGCCTGCATCTCCAGCACCAGCGAATCGCCTCCCAATTTCAAGGCGCGGCACACATGCGCAGTGCCGAGCGTTGGATGACCGGCGAAAGCCATCTCATAGGCAGGCGTGAAGATTCGCACGCGCGCATCGGCGCGGGTAGAGGGCAGAATAAAGGTGGTTTCCGAAAGGTTGAACTGGCGCGCCAACGCTTGCATCTCTTCGCTGCTTAAGCCGCCGCCATTTTCAAATACACACAGGGGATTGCCGGTAAACGGGGCCTGCGCTTGAGTGAACACATTGACGATGCGGAACGGGTGAGCTGCCATGGGTGCATTATCTCACCCGCCCGCCATCGCTTGGTTGCATTCATCGGTCTGCGGCTTACGGGCGCACGACTACGACGGGTGCCGGGGCGACGACCGCCACGCGCGGACCGTAGTAGTAACCGCGGTGATAACCATAAGGGGCCACCACACAGCCGCTCATCGCAATAATACTCATAGGAATCAACAACATAAGTGGCTTACGCATGACATCCTCCGAAAAGGTTTTTTGCACTCTCAGGTAGTCAAACGCGGCAGCGCAGGGGGCGATGACAGGATGAATAAACCTTAAGGCGCCGGAAAACAGCGCTCACGCCAGAGAGTGGAAAACCTTTTGCACGTCATCGTCCTGCTCGAGCTTGTCGATCAGCTCCAGCACTTCCTTTGCTTGATCCTCCGGCAATTCGATCGGCACGGCGCAAATATATTCGTGCTCGGCGGACAACGGCGTGATGCCGCGGCGCTCCAGCGCTTCCTGTAGTTTGCCGAAGTCATTGAAGGCGCCGCGGATCACCAATTGCGGCTCGCCCTTATCGCCGGTGCTGTCGCCCATTTCCTCGAGGCCGTAGTCGATGAGATCCAATTCGAGCTCGTCGTGATCCTTGACGTGCGATGGATCGACGCGAAATACGCCCATTTTTTTGAATAAGAAGCTGACGCTGCCCGTGGTTCCCATATTTCCCGCGCCTTTCATGAAAATGTTGCGCAACGAAGCGACCGTGCGGGTGGGATTGTCGGTGGCCGTTTCCACCAACAAGGCAACGCCGTGCGGCGCATAGCCCTCGTAGAGTATCTCCGCATAGTTGGCCGCATCCTTGCCCGAGGCGCGGCGAATCGCGGCATCCGTCTTGTCCTTCGGCATGTTGACGGCGCGTGCATTTTGCAGCACCCGGCGCAGCGTCGGGTTCGATGCGGGATCGGGGCCGCCGGCATGCACGGCCATCGCGATGTCTTTGGCGACCCGAGTGAATTGCTTGGCCATGCGGTTCCAGCGGGCGAACATGGCGTGTTTTCTGACTTCAAATATGCGTCCCATGGCGACTATGGTAGCAATACGCGGTCAAACCGCTAGACTTGCGCTTCCCAAACCCTACGGCATTTCCCATGAGCGCAGTCCCGGCAGACTCGATTGAAAACAGCGCGAGCTTCCGCGACTTGGGCCTGTCGGAAGCGGTGCTGCTGGCGCTTGCCGATGTCGGCTACGAGTCGCCTTCGCCGATTCAAGCCCAAACCATCCCGGTGCTGCTGTCGGGCCGGGACATGCTCGGTCAGGCACAGACCGGTACGGGCAAAACTGCGGCATTTGCGCTTCCGGCGCTCACAAAACTCGATCTGACGCGGCACGAGCCCCAGGTCCTGGTGTTGGTTCCGACCCGTGAGTTGGCGCTGCAGGTGTCGGAAGCGTTTTTACGCTATGCCGCGCATTTGAAGGGATTCCACGTGCTGCCCATTTACGGCGGCCAGAGCTATCAGCCGCAGTTGAACGCGTTGCGGCGCGGCGTGCACGTGGTCGTCGGCACGCCCGGCCGCGTCATCGATCATATGAATCGGGGCACCTTGAAGCTGTCCGGTTTGACGCTGTTGGTGCTGGACGAGGCCGACGAAATGCTGCGCATGGGCTTTATCGACGCCGTCGAAAGCGTCCTCGAGCAGACGCCGCCGCAGCGCCAGGTGGCGCTGTTCTCAGCGACCATCCCTTCGCCCATACGCCGGATCGCGGCGAAGCACCTGCGCACGCCGGTGGAAGTCACGATCAAGAGCAAGACCAGCACGGCAACCAACATCCGGCAGCGTTATTGGATGGTGAGCGGCATGCACAAGCTGGATGCGCTCACGCGCATCCTGGAGGCGGAAACCTTCGATGGCATGCTGGTGTTCACGCGCACCAAGCAGGCCACGGTGGAGCTGGCGGAGAAACTCGAGGCACGGGGTTTCGCGGCCGCGCCCCTGAACGGCGATATTGCACAGCCGCTGCGCGAGCGGACGGTCGCACGGCTGAAAGCCGGACAGATCGACATCCTCGTCGCCACCGACGTGGCGGCGCGCGGGCTCGATGTGGATCGTATCAGTCATGTGGTGAACTACGATGTTCCGTACGACACCGAATCCTATGTGCATCGCATCGGCCGCACCGGCAGAGCGGGTCGCAAGGGCGAGGCGATCCTGTTCATCGCGCCTCGCGAGCGCAACATGCTCCGCGCCATCGAGCGCGCCACGCGGCAAGTGATCGAGCCCATGAACCTGCCGAGCGTCGATGCCGTCAACACCCTGCGAATCGCCAAGTTCAAGCAGCGCATCACCGACACCATCGCCAAGGGCGACGGCAATCTTTACCGGCCGGTGCTGGAGCAGCTGGAAACAGAATCCGGAATGACCTTGATCGACATCGCGGCCGCGCTCGCGAGCCTGGCGCAAGGGTCTACTCCCTTGTTGCTGGCACAAAAGGCTGAGCGGCCGGCGGATTCGCACTCGCCGCAGCGTGAGCGCGACTCGCACCGAGAAGAAACGCACGGCGCTCCGCACGAGCGGCCCGCGCCGCCCGCAGGGCGCGAGCCGAGCCGCGAGCGGGATTCGCGCCAGGAGCGTCCCCGCAAGCCGGGTCCGGCGCAGATGGAAACTTTTCGCATCGAAGTCGGGTCGGTACATGGTATCAAGCCCGGAAACATCGTCGGCGCCATCGCCAATGAAGCGGACATCGAGGGCGTGCACATCGGGCGGGTGGACATTCGCGAAGACCACAGCTACGTGGACTTGCCGGAGGGCATGCCGAAGGAGATATTCAAGCAATTGCAGAAGGTACGCGTGGCAGGGCGCGAATTGCGCATCAGCCGCGTGGCTGAGAAGCCGCCGAAACCGCCGCGCGCGACGCTCGGGCGTCACCCCGGCGCGGTTCCGCGCGAGGCGCGGCCGGCGAAGCCCAAAATTGCGGCGCGCCGGCGCGCCAAGAATTGATGTCAAAACCCCAACCTAGAGGAGTGAATCATGGGCAAAGGTATGGATCGTAAAAAGGAAGACAAAAAGAAACCGACCAAGACGTTGGAGGAGAAGCGCGCCGCCAAGCGCGAAAAGCGGGCCGCGCGAGGCTGACCTCGATCGATACGTAGCGCGACATACGCAGCGCGGGCAGCGCACGCCGCCGGGAGACGGGCTCCTAGACGACGCGGCCGCGCCGCCCGCCGCTGCGAAAATCGCGGATATTCGCCGCCATCTCGTCGATGCAGCGCTGGCGCGCTTCACGCGCCGCCCAGGCGATGTGAGGCGTCACCACTAGATTGGGAATCTGGCCGTCCAGGAGCGGCTCGCCCGGGAGCGGCGGTTCCTGGGGCAGGACATCGATGCCGGCGCCGCCGAGCCGTCCCGCTTTGAGAGCGGCGGCCAGCGCCGCGCCGTCAATCAGTGCGCCGCGCGCCGTATTGATCAGCAGTGCATCGGGTTTCATCAGCGCGAGCTCGCGCGCACCGATCAGGCCGCGGGTTGCGTCGTTGAGCGGGCAATGCAGGGACAGAATGTCCGCGCCGGCAAGCAGCTCATCGAGCGGCACGCGACCGGATTGCGGCGCGCTCCCGGGCCGATTGGCGATTCTGACCCGCATGCCGAAGGCCTCGGCAATGCGCGCCGCTCCGCGGCCGAGCTCGCCCCAACCGACCACGCCGAAAACGCGGCCCTGAAGTTCGCGGATGGGGCGGGACAGCCCCGCGCCGGCTGCGTCCTTCGCCCATGATCCGTCCCTGGAGAGTCGCGAAAATTCATGGACATGCTGGGTGAGGCTCAAGATCAGTCCCCACACGTGCTGGACCACCGAGGCGGTGCAATAGGCGCGCACATTACAGACTGCAATTCCGCGTTCGCGCGCGGCGGCCAGATCCACATTGTTGGTGCCGGTGGCGGCCAGCGCCACCAACTTCAAACGCGGCGCGCCTCCCAAGAGCTCTCGTGTCAGGACGAGCTTATTCAGCAGCACGACATCCGCGTCATGAATGCGTTCGGCAATTTTCGTCTCGCTCGACTCGTACAAGATCAGATCGTCCGCGGCTTCGCGCAGAAGCTTGAGGTCGAGGTCGCCGTTCGCGACGGTGTCGTAATCCAGGAATACGGTTTTCAGCGGCTGCGTGTCCATGACGCGTTAGAATATGCGACGCATATGAAAATTACCGCAGTACTCACTCTGATCGGCGTCAACGTGCTGGTTTACCTGTTGCAGCTTGCGCGCCCTGAGCAGCTCGAAGCATTGCT
>Ga0307476_10001010_pt1 | contig 18225 bp, 16 predicted proteins | sample atmos_gasesECM2C_2_FD_203314 | JGI IMG/M metagenome (GOLD analysis project Ga0307476, IMG submission 203314) | Hardwood forest soil microbial communities from Morgan-Monroe State Forest, Indiana, United States - atmos_gasesECM2C_05 | ecosystem: Environmental > Terrestrial > Soil > Temperate... | reverse complement strand
AACCGCTCAGTGCCAGGCAGGCCTTAAACTGCGCGTGCACTTGCGTGGTCCCGTTGGCCGCGATATAGGACATCGGCCGCGCACAGATCTGCGCCGCGTTATACCAGGACAAAGGGTCGAACTGCGCGCCCGTGATATTACCCCACGTCATCATGGTCATCACGGCCCAGGCAAGATTCGCGGCCGGCCCCGCGGGGTTGTTGCTTCCGGTCCAGAAGGTGCTCGTGTAGGAAGGCCGGTTGCCGAGGTTGCCTCCCGCGTTGCTTATCCATGTGACGCCCACAAAGGACACCACGAATGCGTAGGGGTAGGTGACGCTGGGGCTCCAGACGGCCGTGCCGTCCATCTGGTCGGGGGGAAGGAAGAAGTACACCCCGCCGCCCGTGCCGCTCCCGGTGGCAGCCGTGCCGAGAAGCGTTACCGTGCCGGGCGGCCCTGCGACCGCAACGTCCACAACGAACGCGCCGTTCGCAGCGGACCAGCTGTTATTGCTGATGACGCATTGCATTCCCGCTATTAGCGTCGAATTCGTAAAGCCTGCTGGGAAGGTAATTGTGATCTCGCCGCCGGAGCCTACCGCCGTCGCGATGGGATAACAGTTCAACAGCCAGTCGCCCGTTACCAGGACCTGTACGGTTGGCACGCTTCCCGTTGAAGCGAGCTCCACGGGTACAACAACCTCGATCACGCACAGAGAGCCGTGCGGGTCGCCAAGGCCGGAGTATGCGGGGCTGCTGAAGTAAGAGTCGCCGTTAATCGCCCCACTACGACCGCCGGATCCGGTGTGCGGCGCCGCGAAATAAGGAGGCAGCGCGGGATCGATGCCGATGCGGATAGTGGGGTTTTCTTTGGCGAAGCGCCAGGTGTAAAGCTCGTCATTTGTGTTGTCGTGCGAAACGATCACGCCATTGACGACCACCTGCCATATCTGCGTTGCGCCGAAGGCCGCGACACATACCACCGCCTCCGTACGAAGCGAGTTAGAATCGCCGGCGGGCGCGAGCACCTGCGCATTCGCCCATTGCGTGCCAATCACCCAGTTGAAATAGGAGCCAGCCAGAGCGCCATTGACGGGATTGAAGCCGAACACCTTTTGGCCGCTGACGTAGCTCCTGCCGGAGAAGAGTGCCGGCATGATAAGCGTGACGCCCCCGAACCGCGCCGTGTAGTTACCCGCGATGTCATGGGATAGGTCGCCGTCGGGAGCCACGGAGGTATTTGCGCCGTGGCCCATCCTGGCCATGCAGCCGACCGAATGGTCCGCCGTAGCATAGGGCCCGCCCGATCGCGTGTGATCGCACGCCGTGAAGCAAACCCCAACCGATGCATAGTTACCCACGCCGCCCGTTTGGTCGGGCGAGTAGCCGCACTGGTAATAGACGCTGGTGGGATCGTTCAGCGCGGCGAAGCGTTGCGCGGCCGTAGCGGGGAAGACCCAGGGGCAAACGAACTGGAGCGGGATGCTGGGGACCTTGAGCCGCGCAAAATTGGTAGCCGCCATCGTGTCGAGCGTCGTCTCGCCGGTCTTTTCGGTGTGCTGCGGATTACCGCCGATAAACGTGAACTGGTAAGCGTCGGTGGAGTACGCATTGTTTACGACGTCCCACAGAATCACCGTGAGGGTGACCACGGCGCCGCGCCAACCATAGAGCGCGCAGTGGTTGTTCCAGAGGTTGCCGTCCGCGTCCGCCAGCGTCATCGAAAAGCCAGGAACTGTATCGAAGCCTTGCGGCGAGCCCGCCTGAATCGGCTGGATGTCGTTTCTCAGGATGCGCGCAGCGTAGGTGTTGCCGTTGTAGACGATGTTCGGCGCGCCGATATAAGCGCGAGTCGTCAGGTACACCACATCGACGTAGCCCACCGAATTTGCGGGCGCGGCGATGCTAACGAGGAAGACAGATCCTCTCGGCTCTGATCCTTCCTTGCCCCCGATGATAGTAAAAGGCGATGGCATTTAGATCTGAATTCTGTTGTCTCGCCCGATGCTGGGCACGTTATCCCAGCTATTGCGCGCCCGCCAGGAAGCCGTCATTACGTCGCCCTCCGAGCCTTCCCAGAGTTCGTACACAATCACCGCGCGATCGGTAACGTAAGTGGCCTTCGGTGGCTTCGGGACGTGAAATCCTCTTGGATCGGACCGGCGGCACGCCTGGAGGATGGCCAGCGTAACCCTGGCCTCGTCATCGCGACTCATTCCGGGCCGGATATCTTCCATGCGGGCGAGGGACTTTGGCTCTGGCGGGGTCTCCACCACGACCGGCGCTGTGTGCGCAGCGTGGCCCCACGGTGGCCGCAACGGGGAACGGCGCGGCGGAGGTGCGGGCGCCGCGAACCGGCCCTTAATAGCCGCGGCTAATCGTTTAAGGAGAGTCATGCCATTTGCACCAGCCCGGTTGTAATCCGCGACCGGTTGAGCTCCTGCCGCGAGATCGTCATCACCGGCGAGGCATAGTAAACGTTCGAGTACACTGTTGCGTCCTCGTCGGTGAAGCTGAACGGGTAGGCGTTCCCCCAGTTGGCCAGGAAGTGGGCCACCTTGGTATTCACATCCGCATCGGTAAGAGATGGTTCATCGAACGTCCACGCCATCAGGCCGCCAGAAGGGAAGAGTCCGCCGGCGCCGAACTCTGCATAGGTGTACTTCGGCCCGCTCGGCATCTCGGAAACGATCGTCTGGAAACGGAGTTTCTGGGTGTAAGGCAGCAGGCTCATTGCGCCAATTGCCAGCAGCGGAAACGCGCCGCCGGAAGCGCCCGGGCTCAGGTTCTGCGGGATCGACTGATTGAGCGACCAGCGCACGCCATATTGCGTCGTGATCTGTTCGACGGCCGCGAATTCGTCCGAGTCGAAGGTCAGGTCGGTGTAGGTGATGTCGGTCGTCACCGTCAGGCCCGCAGTCCCTCCACCTCCCGTAAACTGGCCCTGCGCGCTGTTAAAAGCGGCCTTTAGCGTGTTCTTGTTCGCCTGCCGAAGGGGGTTGTAGGCGAATTCGAAGCGCAGGCGCGGCGGACCGGTAGGCCACCTGCAGGCGTTGCCGGCTTCCGAATCGGAGACCTCCGTCTGACAGGTAAAGGTCTGGACGAATGGGTAAAGCGCCGACGAGGGGCCGCGGATGATAGGAAGGGGCGTGGCCACCTAGACCGCCCCCGCGACATACCTGATCTGGTTCGACAGCCGCCCTTCGTGATTTTGCAGATGCGTGGCCACAGCTTCGCCGAGCGCCCGGCTATTCTTGTCGGCGAATTCCGTAAACGACTGAGCGTCCATCGCCTGGATAACAATGTGGGACGATGCCGGTCCCGCACCCGCGACTGGCCCGTTACCTACCGGGTTCTGTCCTGTGCCCGTGGCGCCTCCCTGATACGGCTGCGTTACGTTTCCCGGGGCGTCGTACCAACTCTGCGATCCGTTCAACTCGCGCGTGGTGATATAAGGCTCCGCGACTGTCGGTACCGCGCGCATGGTCGATGTCCGCAGGTTGCCGCGAGCGTCGAAGGACTGATAGGTGCCGTCCATTGATTGGGTTACATTCAGGGCAGTGGGAGCGAGGTACTGGTCCTTGTTGATGTCGTCGGTGATCTGCTGCGCGCGCTGAACCGGTCCTTGGCCGAGGACCGACGCCAGCATTGCTGTCACTGTACTGGCTGCCGCGAAAGCCGGGCCCGCAGGGGGTGGAAGCATCGCGCCGAGGGACAGCCCGGAAGATGCTGCCTTCAGATCGCCGGACGTGCCGCCCTGCTTGAGCCCCGAAGCTATCCCCATGCCTGCGGCGCCAACCGCGCCCGCAATACTGGCACCCTCTCCGAATTGCGTCGCTGCAGATTGTGTGATCACGTTACCCCATTGGTCGGTTGGGTTGCCGTCTGAATTCCACCCGACCGTGCCGGGGGGGGTGTTATCAAGCAGAGCACTGACCGCCGCGCTTGGGCCGCCGGAGAAGCCCTTACCGAACCCGCTGACAGCCGAAGCGATCCCGGCGAGGGGCGAGGAGGTGAAGCCTTCCGTAGTGCCAAGCATTCCCAACATGGGATTGGTTCCGTTGAGGGGAAGATCAGCAGCTACTCCAGCGGCAGCCGATCCGGTCGCCGCAGATATCGCATTCGGATCCGCGGCGCCGGTGTTCCCGGTAGCAAACGACTTCATATCGCCCCTCATCAGGAGCAACTGCTTTACGGTCTCGCCCGTGTTGGTCGCCGTGGTTTTCGCCGGATCTGCATTCGCGCTCGATAGAAGAGTGCCATGGAGCAGGGTACCCAGAAAGGTCGGGTTGCCCTGCGCATCAGTCTGTCCCCCGATCGCACCTCCCAGTGATTTCGAGACCGCGCCTATTGGGATCGATGCCAGATTCTCGAACAGCGCCTTTTCCTGGCCTACCCCAAAGGCCCGTGTCCATTGGTTGGTGGAGTGAGAGTGGATCGCGTCGAAGAGGCCGCCGGCCAGGGATCGGGCTGCTTCTTTCTGTTGGTCGATGATGGCCTTCAGGGCGTCCTCGCGCTGCATTGCTGCCTCGTGAGTCTTCTGGCTGGCCTCCTCCTCAGCATCCGCCCAACCTTGCTTACTGTCGTGCTCGTGCTTTTCGGCAGCTTCTACAGCAGCGATGCCGGCAATGCGAGCGGCATACTCATTGTTGGCCGCGTGCATTGGGTCCTGATCCTTGCCTGCGCGCTGGGCCTGCTGCAGGGAGTTCGATGCGAAGTTGCGGGCAAGGCGGGCTTGCTCGGCGGCGGAGGGGCCGTAGCCCAGAGGCGGCCGGTAGAATAGGCCGCCCTCTTCACGGGCGGCGTCCGCCCACTCTTTATCTTCTTTCGAGTTGGGATCTTTCGCAGCCCGTACCGTGGGCACCTGGTTTGGGATATCGGCGATCGCCTCCGCGCGCTTGGCGGCGTCGTCCGGGTTGCCCCGAATGATGTCCAGCTCGGCAGATGCACCGTCGGCGGTGTATCCCTGGATCAGGCGCGCCTTCTCTGCGGGAGATAGATCGGATTCGTTTACCTCGCGAATCTTATCCGCCGTCGCCCGCCGTGCGGTCATTCTGCGCGCGTCCAAATCGCGCTCGAACGCCCCACCACCCGCCCATCCGCCGTAATTCTTGCCTGGGATCCCAAACCTGTCGCCACGCGCGGAAGTCGCCCTCTGATCTTCCGCTAGTCGGTCTTCCCACTCTTTTGTCTTCCGCGCGTCCTCCTTGGCTGCCTCCGCCGCTTTTCGCTCTTCCTCTTTCTTCTGCCGAGCTAGGTCCTCTGGGCTTGGGCCGAGTTTAATGGCGTCAGTAACGCTTTTCTGCTGGAGCCTGCCTACTTCGGTGCTTGCAGCCCTGGAAGCTTCCTGCGCTGCGCGCAGGTGCTCTGCGGCGGCTGCCCGCTCCTTCGATCCGAGAGGATACGGCAATGGCTGCCCCGTGACGTTGCTGTGGCTTTGAGTAGAGGTGGGATTCCCATTCTTGTCATATTCCTGCATATAGGAATTGACATACGCTTGTTGCTGAGGTGAAAGGCTGACGTCCCAGCGATACTCCCCGCCTCTCATTGTTTGCGCAAGGGTCGGGGTCCCAGCGTTCTTTATATATTGCTGGAGAGCCTCGACTTTCTCCCTTGCGAGGGCAGCCAGGTTCTTGGCGTTCGCAAGATCCGCGTGGGTATCTGCTGATTCGGCTACCGCCTCCGCGGCGGGGCCTTCCTGATGCCTGACAGCCTCGCGCTGGAGTTTGCGCAGATCTAGAATGTTCTTGCGCGCCTCGTCGCCATATTTCTTTAGGTCCTCTGTCGCCGCTTTTTCCGCGTTGCTGATCTCGTGCCAGAGATCGAGGTGTTTTCCAACCTCCGTAGTAATCTTTGTGGCCACTTCAAAAAGGGCAATCGCACCAAAGATGGGGAATGCCATCTGCAGCGCAGGAGCAAGCCCCTGTATTGTTCCCAGGAAGCTAGCCGCGGCGCGCAATGGCATCGCGCCTTCCATCACGCGTAGCGCGGTGGACGCGGCCATCGTATTTCCTACCACACGCCCGGTAGCGGCCGCGAGCACCTCCTGCCCCGCTGCTGCCCCAAGCGACGCTCGTTCGTTCTTCAGCAGCTCGGTATTATAGATGGCGAGGTAGCCTGCGGTCTTGACCTGTTCCGTCTGGTATTTGATGAGCGCGAGAGTTTGTTTCTCTTGCGCCGCGGTCGATCCGTAAAGGACGTTGTTGTAGGAAGCGGTTTCTGCGGAAGCCTTGGCTGTGGACGCAGCAAGCGCGTCGAGGGAAGGGCCACCCGTGACGGTGGCATTCACATTCATTTCATAGGCGGCCATCAGCGGTTTGCCTCCTCGCGCGCGTCATCAATAGCCAGATCGGACGCCCGCACCACCCTCAGCGCATCGAACATAAAGCCCGGCATGTCATCCGCGCCCTGCACCGATCCCGTCATTTCCTTGGCGTTTTCCATCGCGTTCACTATCTGCACCAGATCAAACGAAGACTGCGTAATCGACGACACCGGACATTCGGATTCGAAGATGCCGCCAATCGTCCAATAGAAATCCTCTTTCCCCGGCCGGTCGCCTTTGAATGCCGGCTGCAACCACCGCTTCCCTTTGAAACTTGGCCGCCACCACTTATCCCGCCGCGGTTGAACGTCCCTTACGAAATAGCGGAAACAGTTTCTGTCGAGATGCCAGCCCCCTGCGGGACCGCGGCACTTGGCGCAGTTGTATTCGTCTTTGGCCCATCCTCCGCTTCTCCAGAAGGCATGGGCGAACTCAAGGTTTTTTTTCCGGCACCGTCCAGTTTTCCGTCGAAAATCAGCGCCTGATAGATTTCGCCCGCCAGTTCCTGCGGCCCGAAATCGAGCAGCTCGGCCGGCGTCATCCCATCGAACTCGCCGCCATGGATCGAGACGAGGCCTTCGGTGATCCACTTGGCCTGGATGCGATTTGAGACCCCCTGGATTTCCTCGAAAATAACGTTCCGCCGTGTCTTGATTGGCAGCGGGATAGTGGCGTCGAGTTCGTCTTTGAGCTTCGCTGTCTCGGCCACGGCACTGCCGATAAGATCCTCGTCGACGGGCTCCGTCCCGGCAAGCTTGATAAGCGCGGTCGACTTGCGCAAAGCGATCATGTAATACACGCCGGCCTCCTTCTCCTCGTTGGAGGCCTGCGGCAGATCGCCCTCGAGCTCGCGCAGCCGCTGGCGCCATTTGAGCGTTTCAAAATCGAGGTCGGTCCTGCGAGCGAAGCCCATCCTTCTGACCACAAAGCTGACGCCCGGCTGGGACGTGGACGCGCGCGTGAAAGTGGCGGCGAAGGGCATGTCAGTACTTGCCCCCATGAGTGATCGCACTATTGCAATCCATCCTTGCATCCCGCAGCTTGCGAATAGCCACTGTGCGATCGGCCGACGGCGGCACGTCGGCGATGATTATGTTGACCGCGGCGATTAGCGCCCGGCGGACGCGCTTGCCGGCTTCGACCTGCTCCGGAGTCCACTGGTGGTACTCGAACATGTCGTCCACAGTGGCCTCGACCTCAGGCGTCAGTGTGTAGGAGCGATTGATATCCGGCATCGTTACCCCCTCCTTTGCTGCTGGTTGAAGCTGTTATCCACATTCGGCAACATACTGCCGGCCAGCGTATTCATTGACGACAGGCGGCGCACCAGATCGCCTGCTAGCTCGGCGCACCGCTCCAGCAGCGCCTCGATACTTTGCGGGGCTGGTGGCATGTCCGGAAGGCCCTTGATATCGCCGCGCCCAAAAAGCGTTTCATTGAGCCTCACCGCCTCGCGGACCCCGTCGTCTAAAAACGACACGAGGGAAACGGCGCGCAACCGCAGGTCGGTATGCGGGGCGTTGCCCGGACTTATGCTCATTGACCCGCTGTATTCCGTCTTGATGTTGTTCATTAGTGGGGACATCGTTGCTCCTTAAGTGAATGCGATCGCAATTTCGTCGGTGGCCGAGACCGTCGATGCGCTGGCATCCGAATCAGAGAACGCCGTAACGACGCGCGCGGCCTCGTCGCTGTATTCCGGCACCGCCAGCTGCACGCCCTTGAGCGAGATGGTGATGATGCTGCCGGCCGTGGTGCCGATCTGGTAAGTGACGTTCATTGCCGTTTTGGTCTTGGCCTTGACCTTGAGGTTGGAGAGCGCGGCCGCGTCGGTTTCCTGGAAGGTGCAGCGCGTCGAAACCATGCGGCGGCCGCCGGCGGGCAGGGCAGGGTAGGTGGTCCCGAAGGCGTCGTTGGTATAACTGTTGCCGGTTTTGCCTTTCACGTCGGCCGAGATCAGCGGGAAGGTCACCGAATCGACGGAGTTGGCGTCGAAGGTCGCGACACCCTTAAAGCCCTGTTGCAGGGTGCCGAGTACGCCGGGTGACGTCGGCTCCACCGGGAAGGCGGTGATACCCCCGGTACCCTTGCAACCGCCATTGGCGACGGTGTCCTCGTTCGCGAAGTTCTCCGAGTCGTATACCCAATAGCACTGTCCGTTGGACGACAGCGTAATGATGTCGCTGTTGATGTTGATCGACCAGTCGGTTGTGATGCAGCCCACTGCGAACTGCTGCGAAAGCGTCGGTTGCCCGTGCTGGAAACGCGCCAGAATGAACGGGACGACGGCGCCGTCGGCCAGCGTGTATGCCCCGGCGGTGGCCACCTGGCCGAAGATGGCCTGGAAGAGCAGGTCCATATCGGGGACGGTCAGGGTTACGCCGCAAGGAATGATCGGGACCGATGGCAGCGTCCAGGTGTTGTTGGACCGCCGGCCGGGGATCCCGGGCTGCATCGATCGCGTGCCGGCTTTTACGGGGTTCGGGATCAGCGTCGGGTCGGCTTTGATCTTGCAGCCGGAGCCCGCGCGCAGGAGTTGGACACCGGTGGCAATATTCGACCACAGATTACCGGTCTCCGGAATGAGATTGAAGGCCGCCTGCGGTGCGAGTATGAGCCGCTCTACGAACGGGGATGCGAATTGAGCCGACATTATTTGTTCTCCTCAGCGAGCGCGGCCAGGAACTGCGCGCGGTGCTCGCGCGCGGCCGTTAGTGCCGCCTCATGTTTGGCGTGGAAGCTGGCAGGCGCGTCGGCCTGTCTCCGCGCGTTGGGATACTTGGCAATTTCCTCGGCGGTGAAGCCGATGCCGTTGAATTGCTCTTCCGGAAGCAGCGCAGCGCCGCGGCCGATCAGGGACCTCGCCTGCTGGTCGGTCAGGTCGAACTTCTGTCCGAGGACCTCGCCTTTTATCGGCGTATCGACCAGTTGGAAACTACCGTGCGTAAGAACGTAAACCATAAAGCTCCTTAAACCGAAAACCGAAACGGGCAAATGAACTGCGTAGTCTTCAGCCAGTTGAGGCCGCCGAACTTGAGTGCGCCCGGCCGCATCTCCGCCTTGCCGTTCCACAGCAGATTGCCCGGCCAGGTCTGGATATCGTTGAGGCAGCTGAAGATGGCATCGGCGCTGGCATTCACCAGCGAGTCGAAGTCGGCGATGATCGCATTCTGGGCCCAGCTGTGATGGATTTCCACGATTGCCATAACGGGACCCGAAAAAGTAGAGAACTTGATATCCCGCTGATCCTGCGCGCCCAAAATACTGATAGTCAGAAATGGGAAAGTGAACACGCTGGTCTCCTCGAGCGCCGAGGGATCGATTCGGCCGAACATGAAATTCGTACTGTTCGACGAGAAGTCGATCGCGAAGGCGTCGAAGGTATAGGACGACGCCAATATCACCAGGCGCGGGTTGATACCGGTCACCGCGTCGGACAGCTGGGCCTTCAGCGCGGCCTCTATCACGCCGGTAATCATGGGGGTATTCATTTAGAACGGCACCCAGTCGTTGCGGTCGTCCGAGATCTCTTGCGCCGGCGAGCTGGTGCTTCCCGCTGTCCCGCCGCCGGCCTTCGCGCGAATCAGCATGCGCTGCGCGATCGCGCGTTCGCCCCACGCGATGCGTGCAGCGCTTAACCCGAAGAAGAAGCGCGCGGGAATGGTCGAGGTCCCTTCGTTATTGCCCTTTGCGCGGTCCGCTTCGTCGCCATAGAAGCCCAGCGCCAGGGCGTTGCACTCCTGGTTCGCCTGGAACGCGTCCATCTCGCTGCTGCCGCTGAAGAAGGCGCCGGCGGACTGCGAAATCTCCGATCCGCCCGCGCGCACCACGATGGCGTCGAGCATGTGCGGGTGCTGCTGCATGCCGTAAAGGTTCACGCCGCCCACGCCGTGTGCAGCCTTGGCCGCGGCATAGGATTCGTACTTGATACCCGTGGCGGTTCGAATCCCTATCCGGCCGGTCTTGGCGAAGCGGTTTGCGGAGGCGGTGGCTTTAGCCGCCTTGACGGCTGGCGATCGGCCGACGGCTCCATTCGGATAGAGATAATACGGACTGCGCGTGCTGTACGGCGCGAACGGCACTCCGTTGGCGTCGATGCCGTTGAAGGTGTCCTCGCGGATCTGTGAGCGGTAGCCTTCGCCGACATAGAGCAAATCGCCCACGGTGATTACTTTCAGCGCGGCGAGGGACTGGCGGATAGCGGCGCCGGCGTCTCCGCCGGAGGATGTAGTGAAGGTTGCGCTACCCATTTTGGTCTCCTACAGTGGGAGAAAGATGCCGAGCAAAATCATCGTCAAGACGACGCCAGGCGAAGGCAGTCGGGTCAAGCTTGCGATGTCCTTCGAATTCGATAGTGACGACCCGCAGGCCGAGCGTATCTACCGCGGCTTCGGGCTGATGCTGAAGGAAGCGCTTACTCCCGACGAGGCCCACGTCTTCATGGATCGGTTCGAAGCGGCCAGGGCGAGGCTGGTGAAGCGTGCCTGACCCACGATCCCCATACGCCAAAGTTGAGCTTCGAATGACCTTGCTCGAAATAGGAGACCTGTAGCGTATGCCAGAAGCAAGGCCGTACCGCATCTGCGGCGGATAGATCAAGCGGCCTCCTGAACTTCGAGATCCCGCGTGGACAGCGAAAAGGCGTGGCGGCAATTCCAACCTCCCGCGGTCACGAAACATGACCCCACGGGAAATTGGTGATTGTTCATCTTGTCGATCTGCGCGCGCGTGTAGCTCTTGTTTGCATCCGTCAGATGCTTGCAGAAGGCCCTTTCCAACTTGTCCTTTGGTCCGAGGTAGAGATACCGCAGCACCTGCTCCGGCAGGTCCTTCGTGATGATGTCGAAAGCCCGTTCCGATGCGGTGCGATAGAACGTGGAAACCGCCGTGTTCCCGATCGAAGTGGCCTTGCCGATGGATTGCTCCAGCTTGTCCGTCAGCGTTTCCACCAGCGCCCCGAACTTCAATCCCGACACGCCGAACAGCCCGCGTGTAATCGCCTGGCCGGCCACCGCCTGGATAGCGCCCTCGAGTTGTGCCACCGTATTGGCCTGTACGGCGCCGAGCAACGATAGATCCGCCTGGGTGAACCCCAGCTTCGCGCCCCACTTCTGCCCCACCTGGTCGCCCAATACCTGCAGCGTCTCCTGGAGGAACGGCAGGGTCTGATGGAACTGGCCGACGAAGGCGTTGACCAGCCGCTGATAGCCCGCGGTATTCATCTCCTGCATGAACAGCTTTCCCGAGCCGCGGAGGATCAGCATGTTGCCGGCGGTCCCCTCGATTACTCCGTCGGTGATCACCAGGCGGGCCTGCAGGCGTGCGATCACACGGCCCTGGGCGCGGAGGACGATCTCGCGGAGGTGCTGCTCGAAGGCCGCTAAAAGTCGATCTTGGGCCGCATTGTGGGCGTCGATAATGGAGGTGAGATCGGCCATTTAGAAGCGCTCCCTGGGCTCGTGGATGATCCCGGTCCATTTTCCCCAGCTGATTGCACCCGTCGGTGCATTTCCGAAAACCGAGGCGAAGGCTCCGATATTGGGAACAACCGCCGGGGACGTGATCGCCAAACTGCCAGTCACATCCCAGGTCGGGGCGCCTGTGGCCGTTCCCGCGTTGAGAGCGTTCGATCCGGCGCCCTGCATGAAATTGAACGAATACGGAGCGTTCCAGAAGGCCGTGCTGGCGGCCGCGAAGGTCGCGGGGGTGCCGGAGCATCCGGTATTGCTCAGCGCCGGGAATGTGCCGCAGGTATAACTGGTCGAGTCGCCCACGAAGAGAGCCGTTCCAGCGTCCTGCCGACTGACGAGGTTATCGGTCCAGGTGTCGAGGCCGATGTAGTACGCGGCGTTATTAGTGCCGCCCGCGTTGTAATTTACCGCTGCGTACCCGTTGCCCGCGCCCACGATGACGTTGTTGCGGAAGAAATTTCCGTATGTGGTGCCGCAAGGGCCGCAGGGCGGCGTCGTGCTCTCGCTAACGATCACAGTGGAAGTGAGCAGGTCCGTGGAGCCGTTCGCTATGTCCTTCGTGCCGCTCCAAAACGTGTTGTTTTCAATCACGTTGCCGGTCTGGTTCCAGGGGCAGATTGACGGGTCACCGTTGACAGTGCACTGGCCCGTGTAATAGGAGGACATCACAAAGCTCTCGGAATTTCCGTTAGCCGTGGTCGCCGTTCCAGTGTTCCAGATCACGTTGCCGCGGATGTAGGAATTGCTGACGCCGTTCAGCAGAGCCATGCCCTGTTCGTCGGAGTTGTAGATCCAGTTGTTTTCGAAGTAGCAACCAGTGCAGCGCCCGTTGAATTGGAAGGACGGATAGCCCCCGGTCGCGACGTTATACATGATATTGCTGCTGGCGATGACGCCAGTTGAAGCAATCCCGGTCGATCCGAGGTACATATTGTGCTGTCCCGTGCTAGCCGGATCATGGAGCACGTTGTACTGGAATATGTTGCCTGTAAGATTGTCCGAGTGTACGTTTGAGTCGGTTCCCCCTCCGCTGATCTCACAATATTGGAGGATGTTGTTGACAGCGGTGCTTCCTACGGATGGGTAGAAGAATCCAATTCCAGCGTGATAGCCGTTCCCGTTGGCATTGGCCTTGACCTTCAGATTGGAAAACGTGACGTAGGACTGGTACGTTGCATCCAACGTATCTCCGATGCCACCTGAGAAGTCGTAGGTAGCTTGCTCGCCTGGGTAACTCATTACCACTACTTGCTGTGAAGCCGTGCCGCTGACTCCAGGACCAAGCGAACCGGAGGCCGTGTAAGTTCCACCGCGCCACAACGCAATGAACGGGACGCCAGCAGGCTCTTCAAGGGTGTAGACGCCCGGGTACCACGTGAGAAACGGCGTGGTACAGGCGGTGTCGGCATTGGTGGACCGCGCCCCCGTGGAATCGTTCCCGGTCGTTGAGACGCAATAGACGGGCGCGGGCGAGCTTGCGGATTGATAGCCCTTGTAAATCAGGAAGGCGTTGATAGATCCGTATTTACTGACTACCTGCGCGGCGCTGTGAACGGTTGAATCTGTGTCGTCTGCGTCCGGCCCAAGGCAGCCGGCACCAACGCCGTAGCCGTCCCCATCTACGTCCAGGCACGGGCCGCTGGATGTGATGGTGCTATTTCCCAGTCCAGGAGTCACGGCTCCGAGGGACAGCGAAAACGTGTCTGCCGTTGCGTTAGTCGCTGCCAGGTATTGCCCGCCCGGCAGCAGGTTGAACCGTTGGAAGATGCCTTGAGATGATCCGCTTGGAGCGGCAACAGTCGGGCCGGAGAATGTCCTTACCGTGCAAGTAAAGGTAGCCGGGTTGAAAACGGTGATGGATTGGCCGCCGCTGTTGGAGTAGCTGACAATCGCATTCAGCCGGTTATCCCAAACCAGATTAGGATTGTTCTGCGCAAGCCCCGCGTTGCACTGGCCTCCCATCTGCGAGGTGACATCGGTCCAGTTCCAGGTTGCCGACGAACTGATGTCCATCTGACAAGCTACGAATACTCCGGGAGGCCCAGCAGCATAGTCCAATCCGATGTCGAACATCAGCTTATGCACAGGATCCACCACCAGATTTGTGCCGGTGGCTCCGCCAGTGCCGCAAGTGGCCCCTCCTGCGTTCAGCGAGGTCAGCGCTCCTGTGGAGGTGGTGAGGCGATATAAAAACGTCCAGTTCCCTCCGGTCAAGAACAGAATTGTCCCGGGAGTGGTCGCGTCATAGACGCTCACATTGCCTTGTCCACCAGGGGAAATAGGGATGTGATTTAGGTAGCGCCATGTTGGAGCCCCGCCGCCGGCGTTGAAGGTTGCTGCCCAGATGCTCTGATCTACATTGCCGCCATACGGTCCACCGCCCACCGACACCATGGCGTCATTGAGAGAATCGTAATTGAGCGACGTCCAGGTATGCCGCGAGGACGGAGTCCCATCGAGGTCGATAAAGGCCGTTCCTTGCGCCACAAACACGCCTTGCGCGTGAGTGGTCGAGGTCGTTGTGAGCTGCCCGCCTGTCACAGTTGGGGTGGTAGTCAGGCCGCCTGAATTGATGACAAACCATTCCGAGTCGATCTCGAAGTACGTTCCGTTGGCGGTGGCTGCGTTGCCCAGCATAATGGCCGTAGGAGAGGTGATTGGAGACGAGATGGCCGCAGCGAGTACGCTTCCCAGGTACACAGTTGCCACGGACCCACCCAAATGAGTGGTCGCCGTCGTTCCCAGTTGCCCTCCGGTCACGGTGGGGGAAGCCGTGTTACCCCCGGAATCGATCAGGAAGCACTCCACATCGATAAGGAAATACGTCCCATTTGCCCCAACCGCAGAATCAATAGAGACTGCCGTGGGGGTGGTGATCGGAGACAAGATGGCCGTGTTCAGAAGAGTATTTCGCGGCCCCCAGAGCGATGGGTTATTCAGGCGACTGAGCGCCGGAAGCGTGTTCGAGGTTCGGCACGGGCTGGTAGTGCAGGAAGTGATATCGCTCAATGTCGTCAGATCAAGCGCGTAAACCTCATTACCGAGATAGTCACTATGCCCACCGCCCCAAATGACCAACCGGTTTCTCTTCGTGTCTACGACGGCGGAACCCCAGGCGTTGTATACATTGGGGCACGCCGAAGTGAAACCGTAGTTGCTCCAGGGAGCGCTTTGGCTCGTCGATCCACTCCCCTGATTGGGAGGGCATACGGACTGCAAAAGAGTGTTTGCGCCAAGGTCGGTCCAGCCGGGAACCTGCGATGCGGCAGGAAGGCAGGCGGCGAGAAATAGGAGCAAGTTTCTCATGGGGTTATTTGAATGCCGCGATGCTGCAATTTAAGACAGCTCCGGTGTTACTGACGGTTGCGATGGGCTGTACGGACGCCGGCGACCCTTGAACCAAGCTGGCCACCATGCCCGATCCGTCTGATCCCGGATTATCTGGATTGCCGAAGCCTTCGTTGATGCTTGTAAAGGTATCGCCGCTGCCGAACCCCAACATCCCGAACAGAATTAGGGGGTAACCCGCCGATGGGGTGATCGCACTACTTGGCTGGCAAGTCGAAGTTCCGTAACCAAGGGCTTGACCAAAATCCGTACCGGTGTTAAAGACACCAGTCACGCCGCTCCACGATTCCGTGCAGACAACGGGATATATATAAGCGCTCGTCCCGTGAACCGTCCACGTGTGACCGCTGCCCACCGTAGGGGCCGAATAGTAGTGCAGTGTCCAGTTACCGTAAGGCGTAAGATGCCCTGCCTCGGTATTGCTGTTGCTGTCCGTGATGCTGCTTATGCTGCCCCCGCCCCCGGCGTAATAAGCCACCCATAAGAAATCTGCGGTACCCCCGGTGTCGTTGATGGCTGTAGTCGTGTAGTCGTTGCCCGACGTAGGACCGCTGAAGCTTTGGCATTGAGCGGTACCGGAGATCAGAGTGGGAGTGCCACCACCGCCGCCGCCACTTACCGAGTTGACGGTCCCAATAGAAGGTACTCCCTGCGCCCAGGCGGACGCGCATAGCACCACAGCGAGTAGAATTCTCATCACCGCACCACCCTCCAGTTGAGTTGCGCCCCGGTGCCGATTGTGAGGCCCGCAGTGCTCCAGTTACAGGCATCCAGGTTGATGTTTCCGCTGGTCGGATAGCCGGTCAGCGCAATCCCTCCGGTCGTTGCCGGAGTGAAGCCTACGACGGCCTTCAGGGATGCGTTGGGCGTCAACTCGATCACATCCGTGGCGGCGACTCCGCTTGCGCTGATCGTGAGCGTGGCGCAGGCCGCGGAAGCGATCGACCCAAGGTTGTTAAGACTTCCCGCCCCGGATGCTGCCGTCGTTCCGCTGGCGATGGTTTGGGTGAGCGTGACGCTTGATGGAATACTCGTCCCATTCACGCTAGTAGTGCCGGATAAAGCGGCTGCTACATTCGCCGCCGGCAGCGTGCCCGTAATGATGCTTGATCCGCCGGCAAGGTTGATTGCGCAGTATGCTGGGTCTGCCGACGCCCCCTGACTGCAAAGAGCTTCGCCACTGGTGGCCGATGGCGCCAGGCCTGCCATGGTGCTGGACGATGCGAAGATACCCACCTGGTGCGCGGCCGGCGTGCCGGTGGTGTTCATGTTTCCGCTACCGCCGCTCCCGTTGGAAGCCGCGGTAATACTGCCATCCGCCGCCACCGTGATATTCGCGGCCGTGTAAGATCCAGGTGTGACGGCCGTGGCTGCGATGCTCGCGTGAGCAATGGAAGCCACAAAGCTTTGGGTGACAACGCCGCCAGAGTTGGTGCCGAAAACGAAGCCGGTCCCCGCCGCGCCAGGAGGCTGCCACGAGTACGACGTCACCGAAGTCGGGCAGACCATCGCTATATAGTTCGAGCCGCTCAGCGTGGGCGCCGTGCCTTGCGAGCATTGAAAATAGTTCGCCACGCCTGTGGATGGCGTGGTGTAACTCGATGCCGACATCGGCCCCGCGATCGCCAGGGCATGCGTCGAAGTGGTGTAGGCGAAGTTCGTCGCGTCCTGGCTGAACGTGCTCCCTGTGCCGAATGGAACGGCCGTGCTTGCCGGCACGAAGCTGGTACCCCATGCACTGCTCCCGCCGTAGAGTGCGAACCCCGCGGCCGACGGCCAGGTCATCGAGCCGCCGCCCGCATATTGCGGGACGTTCAGCGTGTTGGTCGATTGCGTCCAGGTCGCCGCACCGCTCGAGCCGGTGGTCGTCAGCGTGATGGGCAGCATCGTGCCATTCGTCAGGTTGATGCTCGCTGGCGTGCCATATGCGTTGGTGCCGCCAAACGTGCAATTCGCATTGAGCAGGCACAACGTGCCCCCGCTGGTTCCGGTATTGATGAGCGACGCCGTGCCGAACGCCGGATAGCCGGTCAGTGCCGAGATGGTCGAGAAGGCCGTAAGTGGCGCCTGGTAACTGAGCGAGGGGATGTCGGCCGCCACCAGGAGACGCGCGGCCCATGCTCCAGATCCGGACGTGGGCCCGGCCAGCACGTAGTTTTGAGTCGTGCTGGCGAGGGCGAAAGTCTGCGCGGGAGTGACCGACGGCGTGCCGACCGAGGTCGTGAAAAGAGGAGCCAGCGATCCGGAGGTGAAGGTTGTGACCGTTCCGCTGGCGCCGCTGCTCGAGCTGCTCGGCCCCCACGCGGTGCCCGTCCAGACGCAAATGGAATAGGACGCTCCGCCACCGGTGCACGCGCCTGCGGCCGATGCATCCGAGAACAAGTAGGAAGCGTTGACGGCGGGGCTTGATGGAGGCGCGGCGAACGTCGCGGCCGTCAGCCCGCCGCCGAGATTCGACCAGATATTAACTGCAAGACACGTGCGGAAAGCCCCCGATACGGAGTTGAGGTATATCTCGCCGTACGAACAGGAGCCAGGCTCGCTGGTGCGAATACGCCAGGGGATGGTTTTGGCGAAGCCGGAGTTATCTTCCGTCTGCTGCGCCGCTAGCGCGCCGGCGAGAAGACAAAGAGAGAGCAGGAAGCGAAGTCCGCGGAGTGCCGGACTTTGCGCACCGTAACTCTTAAGGACGCGACGAGGTGATGTTATCACAGTTGCTCCAAAATGGTGCTGGTATAGGCGAGAACGCCGCTGTTTACAGGGGTTTCGCGGTAGAATAGAGGGAACGGACGGGACGTTGTTGAAGCAACATCCCGCCCTAGACCGAAGCACTTATTAGGAGTGATTCGACCGTGCCACCATTCTCCGCCATCACATACATCTATGCACTTGTGGATCCGAACGACGGCGTAATTCGCTATATCGGCAAAGCGGACCATCCAGGACAACGGCTGGAGCAGCATCTTGAGCCGCGCGCGCTGAAAAGCACCTCGCCCGCGAACCGGTGGCTGAAGAACCTTGTCGAGCGTAGCCTTCGCCCGTCGCTCAAGCTCCTGGATGTGGTCGCCGTTGGTATATGGCAATCCGCCGAGACCTGGTGGAT
>Ga0307476_10001009_pt1 | contig 18258 bp, 16 predicted proteins | sample atmos_gasesECM2C_2_FD_203314 | JGI IMG/M metagenome (GOLD analysis project Ga0307476, IMG submission 203314) | Hardwood forest soil microbial communities from Morgan-Monroe State Forest, Indiana, United States - atmos_gasesECM2C_05 | ecosystem: Environmental > Terrestrial > Soil > Temperate... | reverse complement strand
CTGTACCAGGTCAGCGCGCTGGGCTCGGCGATCCGGGTCTCGACCGCCGCGGCGAGCGCGACGCAGCCGGCGACCGCGGCGATCGCCGCCGGCTCCGGCACCCGGCGCGCCGCCGCGCGCTGGATCGCCCCGGCCGCCGCCCGCCCGGCCCACGCCGCGCCGACCGCCGCGGCGATGCAGATCGTCGGCAGCACCGGCATCCAGTGCTTCTCGGCCCCGAAGATCGGCGTCGTGCCGAGCAGGAATGGCCCGATCGATGCGGCGGCCGACAGCGCGAGCAACAGCGCCGGCGCGCGCGGCGCCCGGCCGCGCTCCGCGATCCAGACCCCGGCGCCGACCGCCGCGGCCGCCAGCGTGCTCGCCGGCACGGTGAACAGCGTGGTCACCAGCGCGACGTGCCACGGGAACGGCGGCGCGTTCCAGTTGCGCCCGAGGTACTCGTAGTTGTAGTGCACGTGGCCGAGGTGGAACGCGAGCCAGTCGCGCACGTGGTGGACCGGGTCGAACCACAGCCAGGGCCACACCAGGTACAGCGTGAGCGGCCCGAGCACCGCGAGCGACGCGATCACGCGCCAGCGGTGGCCGATCACGGTGCGGGCGAACCCGCCCAGGCGGGCCGCGCGCGACGCTCCCCGGAGCTCCGGCGCGACGCCGCGCCAGGCGATCCCCCCGAGCACGAGGTAGTGCGCGCCGAGCGCGAACGGCAGCAGCAGCGCGGTGTGCTTGGTGCCCAGCGCCAGCCCCCACGCGACGCCGACCTGCCACGGCCAGCGCCGGCCGTCGAGCCCGCGCCAGTAGGCCCGCACCACGGCGAACCACAGCGCCATGCTCGGCGCGTCGAAGCACGCCAGCCCGGCGTGGAACAGCGCGCGCGGGAGCAGCGCGAGCAGGAGCCCGGCGATCACCGCCGCCGCGGCGCCCCACAGCTCCAGCACCATGCCGTACACCCACAGCACGAGCGCGCCGTGCAGGATCGCTGACGGCAGCCGGGCCGCGGTGACCTCGTCGACCCCGAGCCCACCGTGGACCAGCCGCGCCGACAGCCCGAACAGCGTCTTCATCACCGGCGGGTGCTCGCGGTTGTTGTCGGTCGCGCCGGGCCCACCGAACGCCGCGGTGACCGACGCCGGGCTGATCCCGTGCCGGAAGCTCGGAAGGCCGATCCACCAGTCCGCGTAGCGCGCGCCGGCCTGCAGGTAGACCACCTCGTCGCGCGCGATCCCGATGCTCTGCTGGTTGACGACCACGAGGATCGCGGTCGCCGCCGCGAGCGCCCAGCCGGCCCACCGCGCCGCGCGCCCCGGCCCGGTGCCGGCGGGGGCGCTCACTGCCGGGCCTCCGCGGCGAAGCAGATCCGGCGGCCCGGGTCGGTCGCGCGGACGATGAACGCGACGTCGGCCGGCCCCGGCGCGGTCGGCGCCGCGAACCGCACCCAGCCGTCGTCGACGCCGGCGATCGCGGACGCGGCGATCCGGCCGGCGATCTCGACGTCGAGCCGACCCGGCGAGCGCACGTCGCGCCGGGTGAACACGTCGGCGATCCCGACGTAGCCGACCAGCTCGCGGCCGAGCGGCAGCTGCGGGAACGCGATCCGCACCGGCGCCCCGGGCGGCGGGCTGATCTGCAGGCAGCGATGCGGCGCGAACCCGACCTCGGTGAGCTCGAGGGTCGGCCGCGGCCCGTCGCTGGTCGCGGTCGCCAGCCGCTCGATGACGTCGGCGAGCACGACCGCCGGGTCGCGCTGGTAGCGCCGGACCACGACGCCGCCATGATCCTCGGCGGCGGCCGGCGCCAGCCCCGCGGTGTCCGGCGACCGCGCGCCGCGGATCGCGACCTCCCAGATCCGGCCGTAGCGCGCGGCGTCCATCCGCGCCGCGACCTCGATCGGGATCAGATCGCCGAGCTGCATCCGGCCGACCGGATCGATCCAGTCGGGCGCGAACGCGATCAGGTCGCCCGGCCGGTAGCCGGCGCGCACCTCGGCCGCCGCCGCGCGCCAGGCCGGACCGTCGGCGGCCGGCACCGCGGTCGCGTCGCGCCGCGCGGCGCACACCTCCCAGCCGGCGATCGCGATCAGGAGCAGCGCCGGCGCGGCGGCGATCGGCAGCGGTCTCGCGGGCAACGCCGGCAAGCTACCACGCGGTGCGCCGGGTGAACCGCCGGGCGAACCCTGGAGTAAGGTTGCCCGGTGCGGCTGTACGCAGCGCTGTTCCTGGTGGGCCTCGTGGGCTACGGCCTCGTCGCGTGGGACCGGATCGGGCGGCCGTCGTCGGATCCGCACTTCGTCTACCAGGCCGACGCCTGGCTGCACGGCCGGGCCGCGATCGCGCCGCCGCTGGCCGGCGACGACTGGGCGCAGGTCGAGACCGTCGCGCTCGACGACGGGACCACGGCGTCCGGCCGCCGGATGATCTCCCGGCCCGCGTTCCGCGCGCTCGATGGCCGCGAGCTCCCGGTCACCCGGATCCGGCAGTCGCTCGGCAAGACCGCCTACGTCTCGTTCCCGCCGTTCCCGGCCGCGATCATGCTGCCCGGGGCCGCGATCGCCGGCCGCGCCGCCAGCGACGTCCTCCCCACCCTGCTGATCGCCGCGCTGATCCTGCCGCTCGCGCTGGTCGCGCTGCGCCGGCTGTCCCGCGCCGGCCTGTCGGCCCGCTCGCTCGGCGACGACCTGTGGCTGGTCGCCGCCCTGGCGTTCGGCAGCGTGCTGTGGTTCTCGGCGGTCCAGGGCCGGGTCTGGTACACCGCGCACGTCGTCGGCGTCGCGCTCGCGCTGATCTACGCGTGGGCGTCGATCGAGGCCGCGCACCCGGTCGCCGCCGGCCTCGCGCTCGGCGCCGCCGCGCTGACCCGCACCGCGATGGCGTTCATGGTCCCGCTGGTGCTCTGCGAGGCCTGGCGGGTGTGCGGCGGGATCGCGGCCTGGCGCGCCGACCGCCGCGCGATGCTGCGCGCGCTCGCCCGCCCGCTGATCCGGCTGGCCATCCCGCTCGCGGGGTTCGCGATCGCCGGCATGGTGTTCAACCAGCTGCGGTTCGGCTCGCCCACCGAGTTCGGCCACAGCTACCTGCAGGTCCGCCAGCAGGCCCAGATCGAGCAGTACGGCCTGGCGAGCTACCACTACCTCGCGCGCAACCTCGCCGTCGCGTTCACCCTGCTGCCCGACCTCCTGCCGCGCCCGCCGTACGTCCAGATCAGCGGCCACGGCCTCGCGCTGTGGTTCACCACGCCGGTGCTCGTGCTGCTGCTGTGGCCGCGCGAGCGCGGGCCGCTGCACCGCCCGCTGTGGCTGTGCGTCGCCGCGGTCGCGCTGCCGTCGCTGCTGTACCAGAACAGCGGCTGGGTCCAGTTCGGCTACCGGTTCAGCCTCGACTACCTGGTCCTGCTGATCCTGCTGCTCGCGGTCGGCGGCCGGCCGCTGACCCGCACCGCCAAGGCGCTGATCCTCGCCGGCATCGTCATCAACCTATTCGGCGCGATCACCTTCGACCGCGCCTGGCAGTACTACCGGGTCGGCGGCAACAGCTACGAGGTCATCGTGGCGCACTGACGGCCAGACCGGCCGGTGCGACCAGCCGAGTCCGCCGAGCACCTCGAGCCCGCGGTCGTAGCCGATGTCGAGGTAGTCGCGGCGCAGCCCGGCGTCGAAGAACCCGGCGAACGCGTTGCCCGGCAGCTCGCTGCTCGGGCGGATGCAGACGATGTCGACCGCGCGGCGATCGGCGAGGCCGAGCGCCTGCTTGATCTCGCGGAGCAGCGCCGGGGTGAGCTTGCCGTCGACCACCATCTGGTCGAGCGCGGCGAGTCCCGTGTTGATCTCGGCCGCCTCCTTGAGGTCGCGGTACAGCCGCTCCTCGACCAGCATGCCGGCGAGGTGGCCGGCGAGCGGCGCCAGGCCGGTCACGTCGGGCGCCTGGGTGCGATGCTCGACCGAGGTCGAGACCACGACGACCGCGTCGATCTCGGCGCCGAGCGCCCCGTCGAGCGCCCACTTCATCGGCGTGTTGTTGACCGCGCCCCCGTCGACGCACGGCCCGACCCCGTCGATGTCGACCGGCGCGAACACCAGCGGGAAGGCCGCCGACGCGACCGCCGCGGTGAACACGTGCTCGAGCCCGGCCGGCGTGGCGAAGTCCTCGCCCTGGAAGTCGCGCATCGACTCGAACGTGGTCGCAGGGCGCGCGCCGATCGCGCCCCGGCAGCCGTGCAGCGCCGCGACGATCAGCCGGAGGTTGATCGGCGCCGGATCGGCCAGCTGGCTCGGCGGGACGTGATCGCGGAGCAGCGCGAGCAGCCGCTTCTGATCGGACAGCCCCTCGCGCCGGAGCAGATCGCGGAAGCTGGTGTGAAACACGTCGTTCCACGCGGCGTGCTCGCGCCACAGATCGGCCAGCGCCTCGCCGCCGGCGATCGGATCTCGCCGCCGCAGCGCCGCCGCCAGCACCGTGCCGTTGAGGGCCCCGGAGCTCGACGCCACGATCCGGGCGATGCGGACATCGCTGCGCGCGAGCGCCCGGATCGCCCCGACCTCGAACGCCCCCTGGGCCACCGCCCCCGCCAGCACCAGCGCGATCGTCTTCGGCCGGCCCCTCGGGGTGACGCCGTCGCCGGTGTCGTCGCGCCCGGTGCTGTCGCGGATCGAAGTGCTCGGGTTGCTCTGACTACGCTGACCGCTCTGACCGCTCTGACTCACCGCGCACTCCTCTGCATGGACTGCAGCTCAGAGTAACACGCAGGCGATGTCTCGCCGATGTGCGCCACCGTCGGTAAACGCGCGTGCGCCGACGTCACACCGGCCGGCGCGCGCCGGCGTCAGGGTCGAAATGGTTGTTCGTCCTTGCCGCGCACCGGATTGGCGAGCCGTCGCGCGACCGCGTCCTGCTCGTCCTTGGTGAGCCGGCGGACGTAGACCCCGGCGGCGTCGATGCTGCGCGCGCCGAAGAACCCCTCCGACACCGCGTACTCGACCTCGATGATCATGTAGGGGTCGTCGCCGATCCACATCAGCTCGTGCTTGCGGGGGATCCCGACCCACGAGGACAGCGTGAACTTGTCGCGCGATCCATCGTCGTTGAGGACGACCATGGTGATGCGTTCGGTCGCGGTCATCGGCGACCCGACCGTAGCATCACTGGAGCCCGAGCACATCGAGCATGTCGTACCGACCGGGGGGCTGGGCGGTGACCCAGGCGGCCGCGCGGAGCGCGCCGGTGGCGAAGATGGCCCGCGAGGTGGCGCGATGGCTGATCTCCAGCCGCTCGGCGGCGCCGAAGAAGTACGCCGTGTGCTCGCCGACCACGTCGCCGCCGCGAACCGCCGCGACGCCGATCTCGCCGCGCGGCCTGGGACCGACGTCGCCGTCGCGCGCGTGGCGCTTGACCTGATCGTAGTCGACGCCGTGGCCGGCCGCGATCGCCCGGGCGATCATCAGCGCCGTGCCCGAGGGAGCGTCGCGCTTGGCGCGGTGGTGGGTCTCGACGACCTCGGCGTCCCACTCCGGGCCGAGCGCGCGGGCGGCCTGGCGGACCAGGCCGAGCACGAGGTTGACGCCGAGCGAGAAGTTGGCAGCGAACACGACCGGGGCGACCCGGGCCAGCTCGGCGATCGCGGCCTCGTCGGCCGCCGCGAGCCCGGTCGTGCCGATCACCGCGGCGCGCCGGAGCCGAGCGGCGGCCTGGGCCGCCTCCCGGGTCGAGGCCGGTGACGAGAAGTCGATGTAGACGTCGCACGCGCCCAGGCCGGCGGCGAGGTCGGAGGTCGCGACCACGCCCTCGGCGACCTGGGCACCGAGCCCCGCGGCGTCGGGCCGGTCGACCGCCGCGGCGATCCGCAGCTCGTCCCGGGCGCGCGCGGCCTCGAGCACCGCGCGGCCCATGCGGCCCGACGGGCCCAGGACGCACACGGCCGTCCGCCGCGCCGCTGTGCTCACAGCAGGCCCTGGGCCCGCATCTCGGTGCGCAGCTGGTCGACCAGCCCCTGCGTCGCCGGCACCAGCGGCAGGCGGACGTCGACCGGGCAGCGGCCGAGCAGCGCCAGGGCCGCCTTGGTCGGCGCCGGGCTGGGCTCGGCGAACAGCAGCTGGCTCAGCACGCGGAGCTCGTAGTGGCGCTGCCGGCCGCGCGCCCAGTCGCCCGCCTTCACGGCGTCCCACATGTCGCTCATCGCGCGCGGGGCGACGTTGGACACCACCGAGATCACGCCGCGCGCCCCGATCGCGTAGAGCGGGAACGCGGTGGAGTCATCGCCCGACAGCACGACCACGCGCTCCGGGATCCGCGCGATCAGCTCGCTCGCGCGCGGCAGGCTGCCGGTGGCGTCCTTGATGCCGACCACGTTGTCGATCTCGGCGAGCCGCACGACGGTCTCGGTGAGCAGGTCGCACGCGGTCCGGCTCGGCACGTTGTACAGGATGACCGGCAACCGGGTCACTCGCGCGACCGCTTCGAAGTGGCGGAACAGGCCCTCCTGGCTGGGCCGGTTGTAGTACGGCGTGACGTGGAGCAGCGCGTTGGCGCCGGCCGCCTCCGAGGCCCGGGTCAGCTCCAGCGCCTCGCTGGTCGAGTTGCCGCCGGCGCCCGCGATCACCGGGACCCGGCCGCGCGCCGCCTTGACGGTCGCGGCGATCACCGCGACGTGGTCCTCGACGTCGAGCGTCGCCGATTCGCCGGTCGTACCGACCGACACGATGCCGTCGACGCCCTGCTCGATCTGCCACTCGACCAGCCTGGCCACCCCGTCGAAGTCGACCTTCCCGTCGCGGAAGGGCGTGACCAGCGCGGTGAGACAGCCTTCGATCGTCGCGTGCTTCGCCATGGCGTCCTCGTGCGCCCGTTCGGGCGACTCCATAGCTACAACGTCTGCGCGCGGAAAGCCATTCCGGCGTTGCTGCGCCGGGCGACCGCCGGGCGACGATGCGCCGCCGATCGCCGCGGTCAGGACTCGTGGTCGGGGTGCGGCGGCAGGTTCATCATGTCCTCGGGGAACCGCTCCGCGATATGGGTCAGAATATCGCGGATCGAGATCAGCCCGAGCACGTGGCCGCGGTCGTCGACCACCGGCAGGTGGCGGCGGTGGCCCTGGGTCAGCCGGCGCAGCGCCTCGCTCAGCGAGTCGTCGGGCCGGATCACCATCGGGTGCGGCGTCATCACGTCGCGCACCACGACGTGGGACCACAGCGCATCGCTGTAGTCGACGCGGTTGAGCAGGTCGCGCTCGGTGAAGATCCCGACCAGCGCACCGCCGTCCTCGACCAGCACCGCGCCGCGGCCCTTGGCCGTCATCTCGGCGACCACCTTCCACATCGCGTCGTCGACGCCGACCCGCGCGTGCGGCCGGGGCGACAGCTCGCCGACCGTGGCGCTGGCGAGCGCCTGCATGCCGCCGCTCACGAGCCGCCTCCCAGGTCGACCATGGCGATCACCGACGACGTGTCGCCGCCCGGCGCGACCGGCCGCGGCGTCGCGTCGATCTCGTCGAAGATCGCCTCGAGGTGCCGCATCACGTCCCACACCGTGAGCACGCCGAGCACGGCCCCCGCATCGTCGAGGATCGGCACGTTGCGGAAGCCCTCGACCGCCATCCAGTTGATCGCGAACGCGACCGGATCGCGCGGCCGGAGCGTGCGCGGGGTCGGCGTCATCACGTCGCCGAGCACCAGCGCCGCCGGGTCGGCGCGCACCGCCGCGACCCGGTTGAGGAAGTCGCGGCTGGTGAAGATCCCGGCGAGCTCGTCGCCGCGCATCACGAGCACGCAGTCGTAGACTTCGCGACTCATCTGATCGAACGCCCGCGATACTCGATCGGTGACGGCCAGACGTGGTACCGCGTGCGTCCAGCCGATCTCTTTGATGGTCTTTTCGAGTCGGCGCATGGGACCTCCGCGGGTAGGATAACCCGCGTGACGCGACGCGCGGAGGGGTGAATTTGTCGCGCTGCCGCGAAAAGCGGCGGCGGGAGGCTCCCCTCTCGATCGAGGACCTAGATCCGCGAGGTCAGGAGCGCCGTTCCGTTACGGAGAGGGAGCTCGATCGCAAACCGTGCGCCCCCGCCCGGTGCGTCGGCGACGGCGATCCGTCCGCCGTGGTCCGAGACGATGCGGTGGACGATCGCCAGTCCCAGCCCGGTCCCCCCCTTGCTGTGCTTGGTCGTGAAGTACGGCGCAAATACCTTGTCTTTCAGGTCGATCGGAATGCCTGGACCGTTGTCGTCGACGACCAGCATGACCCGGTCGCTGGCGTCGCCGAACCGGGTCGACACGGCGATCCGGCCCTCGCTGCGCTGGCCGATCGCGTCGCGCGCGTTCTCGACCAGGTTGAGCACGACCTGGTTGAGCTGGTTCTTGTCGGCGTCGATCCGGGGCAGGTCGGGCGCGAGCTGGACCTCGATCGGCGCCGCGCCCTGGTACAGCGCCAGCGCCGAGCGCACCAGCTCGTTGAGGTCGAGCCGCTGGAACTCGGGCTTGGGCATCCGGGCGAACCCGGAGAACTCCGAGACGATCTTCTTGAGCCGGTCGGCCTCCTCCATCACCGTCGTGGTCGACTCCTCGAGGATCTCGCCGAACGACGGGTGCTGCTTCCTCCAGGTCTTGCGCAGCGTGTCCATCGCCATCTGGATCGGGGTCAGCGGATTCTTGATCTCGTGGGCGAGCCGGCGCGCGATCTCCTGCCATGCCGCGATCCGCTCCGCGATCACCAGGCGCTCCTTGGAGCTCCTCAGGTCCTCCATCATGAAGTTGAAGGCCCTGGCGACCGCGCCGATCTCGTCCTCCGAGCGCACCGGCACGCGGTGGTCGAGGTCGCCGCGCGCGGCGGCGAGCGAGCCGGCGACCAGCTGATCGAGATCGTGGGCGGTGCGGCGCGCGACCAGCAGGCCGATCAGCACGACGACGATCAGCGCGAGCAGGGACAGCGCCGCCGAGTTCACCGTGACCGTGTGCAGCACGCGCGCCATGTCGCCGTCCGACACCGCGATCTCGATCCGGGCGACCGGCAGGTGGGCCGGGTCGTCCAGCTGGATCACGGTCGGCGGGTCCGGCGACATCTGGGCCCAGTGCGGGTCGCTGGGCCGCACCAGCGGCTCGGTGGCCCAGGCGATCCGGGCGTCCACCTGCTTGTCGCGCACCGGATCGAGCAGCCGGTCGTCGACCCGGCGACCGACCGCGACGACGACCTCGATCGGGCCGTCCTGCGCGATCCGCGCCGCCTCGGCGACCAGCACCGCCTGCGACCCGGTCTTGCCGTGGTCCTCGGTCGTGACATCGACGTCGTCGCGGACGAAGAACGCCTCGCCGCGGCCGGCGAGCGCGCGCTCGCGGAGCTCGCGGTGGTTGCCCTCGCCGATCTTGCCGCGCGCGTGGGGCGCGCACAGCACGCGGCCCTTCTCGGCGATCGTCAGGACATCGAGCGCGAGCTCCGACATGATCGAGGTGCAGTTCTGCTCGAGCTCGCGGCGCTGCTCGTAGTCCAGGCCGGCCGCCGGCGCCTTGTTGAGATCGAGCAGCAGGCGGCCGATCATCCGGTCGTCGTGGCTGACCAGCCGCGCCGCGACCTGGTTGACGTGGCGCTTGAGGTCGTCGACCTCGCGCTGGACCAGGCCCTGCGCGGCCCGCCGGCGCTCGGCGTACTCGGTGCGATAGCGCTCGGCGATCACCTGGCGAGTGACCACCGCGGCGACGCTGATCGGGAACAGCGCGGCGAGCGCGAGCGCGAGCGTGAACCGGCCGCGGAGCTTCATGGCGGCGCCTTGAACCAGTACAGGTCGGCGAGCGCCGGCCGGCCGCTGGCGTCGAACCCCAGGCCATGCACCTCGTTGCGGTGCCAGATCAGGAGCGAGCGGAACATCAGCGGCACGATCGGCAGCGCGCGGCTGAACTCGGCCGCCGCGGCCGCGGGATCGATCGCGCCCACCTGGAGCTGGCGGCGCGCCCAGTCGTTGTTGCCGGCGGCGAACGCCGCTCCCCACCACACCGCCGCGATCCCGACCGGCGCCGCGATCTGGCCGATCCACAGGTCGCAGTCGCCGCGCGCGACCCGGTCGCGCAGCACGGGCGCCGGCACCGCCTCGATCGTCGAGCCGATCTCGAGCCGGTGGAGCCCGCGCGACACCCGCAGCGCGATCTCGCGGTCGTCGGGCCGGGTCTGATCGACGAGGATCGACAGGGACAGGCCGCGCCGGCGGTCGGCGGCGAGCGGCGCGACGTGCGCGCCGGCCACCGCGAGCAGCTCGCGCGCCTGGTCCGGATCGCCGCTCCGCCCCGCCGCGTCGAGCGCGGGGGCGCCGGCCTGGCTGGGCAGCGGCAGCCGGGTCGGCTCGGTGTGCTCGCCGGTCGTGATCGTCGCCAGCGCGCCGCGATCGAGCGCCAGGTCGAGCGCCTGGCGAAGCGCCGGCTCGATCACGGCCGCGTGGTGCCGGCCGAACCCGATGAACACCAGCAGCGCCGCCGCGCTCTCGATCGGCGACGCAGCGTGCTTGGGCCGCGCGCCGGCGAACGCCGCCATCCCGCGCGCCGACAGCTCCGCCTCCCCGGTCTCGAACCGGCGGACCTCGCCATCGGGCGTGTCGTACCAGCCGAGGTCCAGGCGATCGATGTACGGCCGGCCGGCGAAGTGGTCGTCGAACGCGCGCAGCACCAGGTGGTGGGCGACCGCGTCGAAGCTGTCGACCGCGAACGGGCCCGAGCCGATCGGCCGCGCCAGGGTCGGCGGCTGGCCGCGCCGGGTGATCGCGGTCTGCGGCAGCGCGAGCAGCGGCGCGACGTCGACCCCGGGCGCGCGCAGCGCCAGATCGACGCCGTCGCCCGCGGCGCGCACCGAGGCGACCGCCGCGAGCAGCCAGCCGACGCGGCCGCGCACCCGCTCCAGCGAATCCACCACGTCGGCCGCGGTCATCACCGCCTGATCGTGGAACGCCACCCCGTGGCGCAGCGCGACGTGCGCCGTCGTGCGCGCCGCGTCGAGCACCGGCGGCCCGACCGCGAGGTGGGGCTCGACGCTGCCGTCCGCGCCGATCGCGTACAGCGTGTCGAACACCAGCCCGATCACGGTGATCTCGGGGTGCGACTGCGCGGCGACCGGATCGAACGTCACCGGCGCGCCGAGCAGCGAGCCCCTGACCTCCCCGCCGTACGGCGGCCGGCTCTCGGCGCGGGCCAGCGCGGCGAAGCCGGCGAGCGCGACCACCGCGCGCACCCCGATCGCACCGGCGCGGGTCCGCCGCGCCCGCGGCGCCCTCAATCGAGCCTCCACAGGTCCACGCGGGTGGCGCCCGCGAGCCGGACCACCGCCACCACCTCGGGAACCCCGTCGCCATCGCCGTCGGCCACCACGATGCCGGCGACCCCGCCGTTGAACGGCTTCTTGAACGCCGGCTTGCCCGCCGGGCCGCCCAGCGGGATGACGCGGACCGCGTCGGCGTCGCCCGGCGCGCTCGCGCTCGACACGATCACGTCCGGCGTGCCATCGCGGTCGACGTCGGCGATCTCGAACGCCACGCCGATGTCCTTGTACTTGTAGCTCCCGGCCAGCCGGCAGTCGTTGCCGTCGGGGGCGCACCGCTCGACCGCGATGTCCAGCGCGCCGGCGATCGACAGCTCGGCGCGAACGTGGAGCGGTGCGCCGCTCGCGTCGGTCAGGTCCCGCCGGCAGCGCCGGCCGTAGATCTCCGCGCCGGCGTCGCGGAAGTGGTTCTTGCCCGCCGCCAGCGCCATGCGATCGCCGCACACCAGGAAGCCGCCCGGGCCGTGCCGCGCGGTCAGCGCCCGGCCGTTCCACTCGACCCGCAGGTCCTTCGCCCAGGCCGACACCGAGGCGATCACCGCGTTGCCGTCGATCACCGCGGTGCCGACGACGTCGCGCGACCCCTGCACCGCCGGCTCGCCGCTGAACGCGACGTGGCCGAGCTTGTGGACCCGGCCCGCGATCGCGACCGCGGTGACCTCGCGCGAGGTCACCAGGTAGACCTCGGCCTTGCCGTCGCCGTCGAGGTCGGCGGCCGCGACCGCGACCACCGGTGCGCCGAGGTCGAGCGAGCCCAGCTTCTGCGGCTTCCACCGGATCGCGACCGGCACCGGCGGCACCGGCCGCGCGACGTGGGCCGCCGCGGCGGCGTCGAGCCGCGCCCGCACCGCGCTGGCGAGCCGCGCGAGGTAGCCGTCCTCGGCGCGGTCCTCGGCGCGCGCCGAGGGCACCGCCGCGAGCCACAGCGCCGCTGCGAGCAAGCCCGACCAACCCCGGGCGGGGACCGCGTGCCACCCCGCACGCGCCATCAGTCTTCGTACTCGCCCTTGGTCTTGTTGCCCTCGGTGACATCGTCGGACATCGGCGCGACCTCGGTCGGCTGCGTGCCCTCGACGAACACCTCGGTCAGCGTGGCGTCCTTCGCGGCGCCGTCGGGCGCGAGCAGCCCGGTCTTCCGGTCGATCGTCGCCTCGACCACGTGGGGCGGCCGCGGGAACGCCTTGGCCGGCGGGCTCAGCTGCTTCATGATCTCGACGTAGACCGGCACCGCCGTGGTGCCACCGGCCTCGCGCCCCATCGAGCGGGGGTCGTCGTAGCCGACCCACACGCCGATCGCGTAGTCCGGGGTCAGCCCGACGAACCACGTGTCCTTGGCCTCGTTCGACGTGCCGGTCTTGCCGGCGATCGGGATCTTGAGCACCGCCGCGCCGGTCGCGGTGCCCTCGGTGACCACCGAGCGCATCATGTCGGTCACCACGTAGGCGACCTCGGGCCGCAGCACCTGCTCGCCCGCCGGCGCCGGCAGCCGCTTGCCGTCGATCGCGTCGATGAACTGCGCCGGCGCCGCGACCCCGCCGGTCGCCAGCGTGGCGACCGCGTTGGTGTGCTCGAGCGGCGTCACCTCGTGCGAGCCCAGCGCGATCGACAGATCGGGCTTCAGCTCGCTCGCGATCCCCATCTTCCTGGCGAACGCGACCACGGTCTCGGGCTGGAGGTTGTACGCGAGCTCGAGCGACACCGAGTTGATCGACCGAGACAGCGCGTAGCGCAGCCGGACCGGGCCGTCGTAGCGCCCGGTCTCGTAGTTCTTGGGCCGGTAGTTGGGGTCGACCTTGTCGAACGACTGCGGCACGTCGTTGATCACGCTCGCCGCCGTGTACTTGCCGCTGTCGATCGCCGCGGCGTAGAGGTACGGCTTGAACGAGCTGCCGGGCTGGCGGTGTGCCATCGTCGCGCGGTCGAACCCGGCGACCTTCGACGCGTAGCCGCCGACCAGCGCGCGGACCTTGCGCGACTTGAGGTCGATGACCACGACCGCGCCCTCGGGGCCCGGCGCGAACACCGCGCGCTGCTTGGCGTGCTTGGGCGCCGCCGCCGCCGCCTTGGCGGGCTTCCCGTCGTCATCGTCGTCCGCCGCCTTGTCCGCCGCCTTGCCGGCCGGCCGGGCCGCGGGCGCCGCTGCCAGCATCACCGACACCACGTCCCCCGGCTTGAACCGCTCGCTCGGTGACCGGGTCTTGCCATCCCCGTCCGGCGGGTTGAACCGGGCGTCGTCCTCGCCGCCGAGCACGATCGCCGCCGGGTGGTCGCCGAGATCGACCACCAGCTCGCGATCCTCGTTGGACACGTGGGTCACCACCGCGTCGTAGATCTCCTTGGCCACCGGACCGCCGCGCGGCAGCCGCTTCGCCAGCTTCGCGATCTCCGCCTCGATCTTGTCCGGCTTGACGCTGCGCACCGGCCGGCCGACGCCATGGCGCTTGTCGACCGCGCGCAGCCCGCTCTGCAGCGCCTTCTGGGCCACCGCCTGGAGCGACGGATCCAGCGTGGTGCGCACCGTGGCGCCGGCCCGGTCCAGCGCCGCCTCGTCCGCGTTGCCGGGGAACCGCTTGAGCAGCTCGCGCTTGGCGAGGTCGACCCACTCCGGCGCGCTGCCGAGCTCGGGGAACGGCCGGTCGACCACCCGGATCGGTGCGTCGATCCACTTCTGGGCCTCGGCGACCGTGATCTTCTGCATCGCCGCGAGCTGGTTCAGCACGTAGGTCTGCCGCTCCTTGGCGCGCCTGGGGTTCTTGCGCGGCGAGATGTTCTCCGGCGACTGCGGCAGCCCGGCGAGCATCGCCGCCTCGCCGACGTTGAGCTCGCCGACGTGCTTGCCGAAGTAGAACCGCGCGGCCTCCTCGACCCCGTAGCGGCCGTGGCCGAAGTAGATCTGGTTCATGTACAGCGCCATGATCTCCTGCTTGGTCAGCGAGGATTCGAGACGCCGCGCCAGGACGATCTCCTGGATCTTGCGCCGGAACGTGCGCTCGGGCGTGAGCAGCAGCGTCTTGATCACCTGCTGCGTGATCGTCGAGGCGCCCTGCCGCGTGTGACCGGCGCGCAGGTTGGTCAGCAGCGCGCGGAACATCCCCCAGTAGTCGACGCCGCGGTGGGTCCAGAAGCTGTTGTCCTCGGCCGCGACGAACGCGTCGACCACGATCGGCGGCACCTTGTCGTACGGCACCACGGTGCGCCGCTCGCTGTAGATCTCGCCGATCCGCCGATCGTTGCCGTCGGTGATCACCGTGACCTGCTTGGGGTGATAGTCGGCGAGCGTCTGGTAGTCCGGCAGGTTCGGGTCGCGGCCGTACATCCAGAACACGAACGCCGCGGTCGCCGCGACCAGCGCCGCGCCGGCGACGCCGAGGATCGCGAGCCACTTGATCACCGTCACCCCCGACCAGCCGGCGCGCTGCGCCTCCAGCCGGTAGGAGGGCTGCGATCCGCCGGAGCGGCCGCGTCCACGCGACCCGCCGGGTGCGCCTGTCCTCATCGTCGAGCCCATGGGTGATACGCTTGCAAGTGTGATACCGCCTGTAACCGGAGTGGCCCCGGCATTGTCCCTCGGTTGCGTCTTCGATGCCACATCTCGGCGTGTCTGCAACGACACGCCCGATAAGTCCATGCCGCCCTCGGGTTACTTGCCGCCGAGCACCGCTCGGAGCCGCCAGCGCGGCGCGATCAGCGCGGCACCCGCGCAAGCGCGTCGGCGGCCCGCTTCGCGAGCCTGGCCGGCACGCCCGCCTGGTCCGCGAACCGCTTGAACCGGCTCGTCGCCGCGCGCACCTCGTCGATGATCCGCGCGCTGTGCCTGAGCTCGGCCCCGGTCGCGAGCGCCGCGAGGTGAGCGGCGCCCGGCGCGCGGGCCTCGCCGGCGACCAGCATCGTGTGCTCGCCGCCGGGACCGGGCGCGAAGGTCAGATCGTACGCCGGGCTCGGCGCCCACCGCCCCTGCTCGTCCATCAGGAACGAGAAGTTGCGGCCATGATCGTCGCGGTTGTGCGCGAACACGTTGAAGCACGCCCGGCGGAACATCTCGGCCACCGCCGCCTCGTTGCGCGTGAGCCGGCGGGTCACCTTGAGCAGATCGCCGTAGTCGAGCGCAGGATAGCCGTGGGGGAGCTGAAGCAAGCCGCCGAGCGTGTGCGCATGGATCCGCGTCCCCTTCTTGCGATCGAAGCGCTCGATCGCAAAGTACCCTGGGCCTCGCTGGGTCTTGCCGAGCAATCGCGTCCGCGGAACGTCGATCCCGGCCGCCTTCGCCATCAAGAAGTAGGCATGCTCGAGCGCGGCGCTGCCGGGTTCGTCCTCGCGCGCCCGGAACTTCACGATCCAGGCGGTGAACCCGGGCTGGATCGTCTTCGCGCCGAAATGAATGTCGCCGCCGGGCGCGATCTGGACCAGCACCTTGGGCCGCGCACCCTGCGGCGAGCCGCCCACCGCGATCAGCCGCTCCAGGTCCGGTCCGGAGGCATCGCGCAGCACCAGGTCGACCTCCCTGGCGAGCTGCGACAGCTTGACCACCGAAGCGTGGTCGAGCGCCACCTCGGGCTCGTAGACCAGCGCGCCCATCGATCGAGCGCCCACCAGGGTCAGCCGATCGAGCGGCGTGAGCGACGCGCTCGAGATCCCGAGCTCGGCCGCCCGCCGGTCGATCAGCAACCGCCCCCAGCCATCGGGAAGGCTGTCGTCGAACATGCCCATCAAGCCATCGAGCTCCGCCGGCCCCACGACCACCCCCGGGCGCAGCGGCAGGTGGAACGGCGAGAGCTCCAGCTTCGAGCCGACGAACTCGGGCTCGTACTCGAACAGGATCTGCCGCTGCGTGCGGACCAGCCGGCCGACCTTGCGGCGCCGCTCGGGGCTCGGCTCGTAATACACGGCGAGCTGCTCGATGGGCTCCAGCTTCACTTGCGCCTCGGTGCGCGCTGCCGCTTCACCACCGCGGAACGCTCCAGCGCCTCGTCGAGCGAGCTGTACGCGGGCAGCTCGAACAGCTTGTCGAAGCCGGCCTCGGCCTGCAGCGCCGCGGCGATCCGGAGCACGTTCTCGAACGAGGCGGTCCCGGTCTTCTCGAAGCGATGCACGGTTGCGACGCCGATCCCGGCTCGCGCGGCGAGCTCATCCTGGCGCAGCTTGCGCACCAGTCGAAGCTGACGGGCGCGCTCGCCGATCGCCCGCAAGGTCTCCTGGAAGGAGCTCCTGTAATCAATCACTTTCGATAGTCTAGCTCGATTTTCCGCCCTAACCAATCATTTTCGATATGCTACTGGATATCATCGTTCGCGCTCGCCGAGCGCGCGCTGCAGGATGCCGAGCGCGCCGCGGATCTTGAGCGCGAACCAGCGAGCGCGCAGCTCGCGTCGGCGGTGCTCGTCGAGATCGCCCGGGGTGCCGATCGCGGCCCGCCGGCGCGCCGCGATCCGGGTCATCGCGAGCGCGACGGTGACGCTGAGGTTGAAGCTCTCGGTGATGCCGAACATCGGCACGCCGAGGGCGCCGTCGCACGCGGCGATCGCCGCCGGCGACAGCCCGGCGTGCTCGTTGCCGAACGCGACCGCGAGCGGGGACGTGACGTCGACGTCATCGATCGTGTGCGGCGCGCCCGGCAGGGTCGCGAACACCCGGAAGCCGCGCGCGCGCAGCGCCGCCACCGCCGCCTCGGCCGAGCGCCAGCGGTACAGCTCGATCCAGCGGTGCGCGCCGCGGGTGATGCCGCCGGCGATCGAGAACCGCTGCGCGACCTCGATCACGTGCAGCTCGCCCAGGCCGATCGCCTCGGTCGTGCGGATCGTCGCCGCCGCGTTGTGCGGATCGTAGGTGTCCTCGACCACGGTCACCACCGAGCCCAGCCGCTGCGCGAGCACCTGGTCGATCCGCGCGATCCGCTCGGCGGTGAGCAGCGGCGCCAGCGCGGCGCACACCGCGTCCGGCCCGTGGCGCGCGATGATCCGGCCGATCTCATCGCGCGACGGAGCCTCGGGCAGCTCGGCCGGCTCGCCGACCTCGGGGTCCGCCTCGTCCATCGCCTACCGGCGCCTACCGCTGGCGGCTGGCGCGCTCGGCGCTGGCCCGCCGCACCAGCCGCAGCATGCCGTAGCCGGTGATCGCGGCGATCACGACGCCGATCCCGAGCAGCCGCCAGCGATACGCCCCGCCGACCGCCGGACGGTTCGAGGTCCAGAACCCGCTCGGCCGGGCCGACAGGATCTCGTGGGTGTTCGGCGGCTCGGCGCCGGCTGCCGCCGTGGACGCGACGCCGATCGCGAGGGCGAGCAGGACGCAGCGAGCGAGCCGGGCGGGAGAGCGCACGACCCGTGCGTACCACAGCTGGCGCGCCCGAGCAGCCGCCCCGGTCGCGACACGCGGTCGCGATCCACGGCAGCGCTCAGATCGGCGGCCGGTCGTCGGCGTGGCGCCGGCTGCGGCGCTCGTGATGGCCCGAGCGGTCGTGGTGATCGCGGGGCCTCGGCTTGCGCTTGTCCTTCCTGGGATCGCCGTCCTTGCTGGCCTGCGCGGCCAGCGGGTTGGTCGGCCGGGCGTTCTTGATCGCCTTCTTCACCCGCTTCATGCAGTCCTCCTCGCTCTCCATCCCGTCCTTGGAGAACAGCAGCGGGGTGGCGATCGCGGTGTCGTACTCGGCCTGGGTCAGGCGATCGCGCTTGAGCATGATCTGGAGGATCCGGTCGATCTTGCCCTCGGTCCACCGGGTCAGCGTGCCCGCGCAGTACTGCTTGTAGCGCTCCTTGGGCGACGGCAGGATCGTCGAGAAGAACGCGGCCTCGGTCGGGGTCAGGTCCCTGGGCTTCTTGCCGAAGAAGTGATAAGCGGCCGGCCCGATGCCGTACAGCCCGGGGCCGTACTCGATCACGTTGAGGTAGATCTCGAGGATCCGGTCCTTGGCCAGCGTGTTCTCGACGTGCCAGGTCAGGAACAGCTCCTGGAGCTTTCGCGCCAGCGTCTTCTCGCGGTAGAGCAGCAC
>Ga0307476_10001008_pt1 | contig 18269 bp, 13 predicted proteins | sample atmos_gasesECM2C_2_FD_203314 | JGI IMG/M metagenome (GOLD analysis project Ga0307476, IMG submission 203314) | Hardwood forest soil microbial communities from Morgan-Monroe State Forest, Indiana, United States - atmos_gasesECM2C_05 | ecosystem: Environmental > Terrestrial > Soil > Temperate... | reverse complement strand
CAGGAGCGCTTAATACAGGCCGCCGGTGCCGGTGCTGCGCACCGCGCGATCGGCGTCGGGCGACACCGCCGGCAGCGGGCCGCCATTTGCACTTTCGGCGCCGACCACCGAATAACTATCAGGCGGCGCGGTGCCCGGCTTAAAGGCTTCCAGAATGACCTTGTCGTCGCCCGGTGCCGCGCGCATGCCGTTCCTGGCGTTGACGCGAATAAGTTTGATGCCGGGCGGCACGCGGAACGGAATCGGCGGCTTGTCGGCGAGCGCCAATTTCAAAAAGTCCTTGACGACCGGCGCCGCCAGATGGCCGCCAGTGGCAAGGCGCGCGATATGGCGCGGCTTATCGAAACCCATATAGACGCCGCAAACGATGTCCGGCGAGAAGCCGATGAACCAGACATCCTTCTCGTCGTTGGTTGTGCCGGTCTTGCCGGCGATCGGCTTGCCGACTTCCTTGACCACCGTCGCGGTGCCGCGCTGCACGACGCCTTCCATCATCGAGGTGATCTGATAAGCGGTCATCGGATCGATCACCTGCTCGCGGCGATCGATCAATGTCGGCTCCGCCTGATTGTCCCATTTGGCGGCGTCGCAGCCGACGCATTCGCGCTCGTCGTGCTTGTAGATGGTGTGGCCGTAACGGTCCTGAATGCGGTCGACCAACGTCGGCTTCACGCGGCGTCCGCCATTATCGAACATCGAATAGGCGGTGACCATGCGCAGCACCGTGGTCTCGCCGGCGCCGAGCGCGTAAGACAGATATGGCGGCAATTCGTCATAGACGCCGAACCGTTTGGCATATTCGGCGATCAGCGGCATGCCGATGTCCTGGGCGAGCCGCACCGTCATCACGTTGCGCGACTGCTCGAGGCCGAAACGCAAGGTCGAGGGGCCATAGAACTTGCCGCCGTAATTCTCCGGTCGCCAGATGCCGCCGCCCTGCCCCATGTCGATTTCGATGGGCGCATCCATGACGATGCTCGACGGCGTGTAGCCGTTGTCGAGCGCGGCGGCATAGACCAGCGGCTTGAACGACGAGCCCGGCTGCCGCAGCGCTTGCGTGGCGCGGTTGAACTGGCTCTGGTCGAAGGAGAAGCCGCCGACCATGGCGAGCACGCGGCCGGTGCGGGGATCCATCACCACCATGGCGCCGGAGATTTCGGGGATTTGGCGCAGACGGAACTTGCCCTGATCTTGCAGCGGCTCGACGTAGATGACGTCGCCGGCCGCGAGCACCTGGCTGACGCTCTGGATTGGTTTTCCGGTCGGGCCGTTCGGCGATCCCGGTCTAGCCCACTTCACGCCGTCGAGCGAGATAATGCCGGTATCGCGGGCTTTGAGCACATTGCCGCCGGGATCGCGCGCCGGCTGCAGGCCGATGCGCGCGGAATCGGCGGTGACGTCAAGCACCACCGCCATCCGCCACGGCGCGACATCGGCCAGCGATTTCACGTCGGCGAGTTTTGTGCCCCAATCGCCCGAAATGTCGATCTTGGCGACCGGACCGCGATAGCCACCCTGGATCTCGTCGAAATTGACCAGCCCGTTGATCATGGACTGGCGCGCCATCACCTGGATTTTCGGATCGAGCGTGGTGCGGACCGACAGGCCGCCTTCGTAGAGTTTCTTCTCGCCGTAATTGTCATAGATGTAGCGCCGCACCTCTTCGGTGAAATATTCGGCAGCGAAAACGTGGGCGCCGGTCGGCCGGACCGTGATGTCGAGCGGCTGTTTCTTCGCCTTGTCGGCGGCATCGGCGGGGATGTAGCCGTCTTCCGCCATGCGATCGATCACGTAATTGCGCCGCGCGATCGCTTCGTCGCGCTTGCGGAATGGATTGTAGTTGTTCGGCCCCTTGGGCAAGGCGGCGAGGTACGCGGCCTCCGCGATCGACAGCTCGTGCACCGACTTGTCGAAGTAGAGCAGCGACGCCGCTGCGACACCGTAAGCGCCGAAGCCGAGATAGATTTCGTTGAGATAAAGCTCGAGGATTTTTTCCTTCGAGTAGGTGCGCTCGATGCGCAGCGCCAACAGCGCTTCCTTGATCTTGCGCTCGAACGACACCTCGTTGGTCAAAAGGAAGTTCTTGGCGACCTGCTGCGTGATGGTCGAGGCGCCCTGCGGCCGGCGGCTGGAGCCATAGTTCTGGACGTAGAGCATGCCGGCGCGCGCGATGCCGTAAATGTCGATGCCGGGATGCTGGTAGAAGTTCTTATCTTCGGCGGCGATGAAGGCGTTGGTGACGAGCTTCGGGATTGCCTGGATGGGCAGGTAAAGGCGGCGCTGATTGGCGTATTCGGCGAGCAGCGAGCCGTCCGCGGCGTGCACCCGCGTCATCACCGGCGGCTCGTAGTCCTGAAGCTGCGAGTAGTCCGGCAAATCCTTGGAGTAATGCCAGAGCAGGCCGGCGACCCCGGCCACCCCGACGATGAACACGATGGTTCCCGCCGCAAACAGAAAGCCCAGGAAGCGCAACAGGATTTTCATTGTCTATGGTCTGCCGGTCAACGTTCCGCCGCGTCTCGGCGGGCGCGAGCGCCATGCCGATTCAGTCTCCGCCAGGACAACACCCAGTTTGGCAGTATTGCCATGAAATCGCTAGAGACCCCCGTCCTCATCGGCTGTGGTCGCTCGGCTTCTTGTTCAAACTGAGGCCATTGGGCCGCATCAGTATCGTCATACCGGCCTCGGTTAATTGGCCCCGGCGCGGGTGCCGGCGACGTGGGTGGAGAAATAAATATCGATAGCCTGGGCCACCGTGGCCGCGGTGCGGTCGCGCCAGGTATCGGAGAGCAGCGACTGCAGGTCGTCCTTGTTCGACACATAGCCCAGTTCGACCAGGACCGACGGCACGTCGGGAGCCCGCAGCACCTTAAAGCCTGCCGATTTCAGCGGGTTTTTGTGCAGCCGCGTCGCGGTCTTCAATTCGCTCACCAGCCGGTGGGCGAACTGCACCGAAAACGTCTTGGTCTCACGCTGCGCCAGATCGAGCAGGATGCCGGCGACGTCGTCGGGTTCGTCCTTGAGATCGACGCCGGCAATGACGTCGGCGCGGTTTTCCTGCTCGGCGAGGCGTGCGGCTTCCGAATCGGTAGCGGTCTCCGACAGGGTGTAGACGGTGGCGCCCTGGGCATCGCCCTCCTTCTTCGGCAAGGAATCGGCATGGATCGACACGAACAGGGCGGCGCCGGCGTTGCGCGCGATATGCACGCGCTCGCCGAGCGGAATGAAAGTGTCGTCGGTGCGTGTCATCAGCACACGGTATTTGCCGGTCTTCTCGATCTGCTGGCGCAGGCGCCCCGCAAAGTCGAGCACGATATCCTTCTCCATATCGCCGTTCGGCCCCTTGGTGCCGGTGTCGATGCCGCCGTGGCCGGGGTCGAGCACCACCAGCGGCCGTTTGTCGGCACTGTCGCCCGGCGGCGCGCTGCGCTGTGGCTGTTCGGTGCCGGCCATTTTGCCGTCGAGCACAACCTTCCGCAAAAAACTCTCGCGGTCGGTCGGCGCCAGATCGAGCACAAGTCGGGCCGGCGCATCGGCCGTGGCGTCGACGACGAAGGCTTTCTCGATGCGCGCGGGCTTGGCCAGATCCAGCACCATGCGCGAGCCGCCGGGCATCATCAGGCCAAAGCGAAATGCCTTGATCAGGCCCCGGCCGCCCTCGCCGGCTTTGGGCGGCAATTGAAACGTCACTTGTGGGATGTCGAGGACGATGCGGTAGGGGTCTGCGAGCGTGAAGGCGCGCAGATCGATCTTGCGGCTCAAATCCATGACGAAGCGGGTCGCCGCGTCGTCGCCGCCGAGCCGGACGTCGGTCGCGACCGGAAACGAGTCGGCCGGCGGCGTCGTTGCCGGCGGCCCGGCGGCCCACGCCACGCCGGCGAAGACTATGCCGAGGAAGGCCCAGCTCGCCGCCCGGACAGCCATCGGTTCGACCCCTTCGCGCCCGTGTTACTTCATTAGGGACGCGTGGTTAATGGAATTTTAAATCGCGGCAAAAGTGGCTCCGGGGCGGCCGGAACTCGCTGGGAAAGGAGCCAAAGCCCACAGGCGACTTGCCAATTCACTATATGGGGCCTTATGAAGAACCTGCTGACGGTGACAGATTCCGGTTGTGTCGCGTTAGGGCATCCGGCACGTCCGCCGCAACGGTTCCCCAAATGCCGGGAACCAGGGCGGATGTCGCTTTAGAACTCATGTTTCGAACTCTTGCGGCGCCAAAATGCGCCAAAGACGGCGGAACGGACAGGCGACGCCGATACCCTCGAAGAAGAGGACAGCCGGAGCCTCGCGCGTGACGCGCGTGCCAGTAGCGAACAACGCTGCCGGAACAGTGTCGCGCCGATGCCGTGAGCAAGCGAAAGAAATCGCGGCAGCGCCGGGCGCTGCCGCCCGCCACGGTTTGGAGTTCATGTTCGAGGCGCAAGTCTTCCAAGGAAAAGTCTTCCGGGGAAAAGTCTTCCAGGGAAAAGCCTTCCCAATGGAAGCCAAGGTTCGATCGGGTTGGCACGGCGACGTTCCCACGCTCGCCGGCTTTTCGATCGACACCGACCGCTGCGCTCGTAATCCCCGATCCGTCCCATTCACCGATAATCGGGCAGGCTCCCGTTTCCCGTCGCCGATGCGGCGCGGACGAGACGGCACGCCGCCCGGCGTGAGATTACAAAATGGCCAACAAAATGCTCATCGACGCGACCCATCCCGAGGAGACCCGGGTGGTCGTTCTACGCGGCAATCGCGTCGAGGAATTCGACTTCGAGTCCGCACACCGTAAGCAGCTCCGCGGCAACATCTATCTGGCGAAGGTGACGCGCGTCGAGCCGTCGCTGCAGGCCGCGTTCGTCGACTACGGCGGCAACCGCCACGGCTTCCTGGCGTTCAGCGAAATCCACCCCGACTACTATCAAATCCCGGTCGCCGACCGCCAAGCGCTGATCGACGAAGAAGAGCGCGCCCAGCGCGCCGCCGACGACGAGGTCGACCGGCGCTCGCGCCGGCACCGTGGCCGCGACCGGCATGCGTCCGCGCACCGCGATGACGAGGTTTTGCGCAGTGAACTCGCCGAAACGCCAGGCGGCGACGCGGCCGCTGGTGACCAAGGGGGCGAATCGGCGGAGGCGGCCGAAGCGACCGAATCGCACGACGTTGCCGAGGCCGGGGCAGCAGGGACGGACCTCGTGCCGCCTGTCTCGACCGAATCGGCGCCCGACATCACCGGACCGGAGCCGCACGAGCCCGCCGTGGCCGAGATGAGCTCCGGCGATACACCAGCTGCCGATTCAAGCGAGGCCGAGACACCGGAGGTTACGCATACCGCGCCGGAGGCCGACGAACAGCGCAACGGCGCCCATGCCGGCACCGAAGGCGACAGCGGCGGCGAGAACGGCGGCGACGAGGAAGCGGATATGGTCGAATCGGTCGGCGGCGCCGACGCGATGGAAGAAGTGCCCGACCGCGCGCCACGGTACCGCCGCCAATACAAGATCCAAGAAGTGATCAAACGCCGGCAGGTTATGCTGGTGCAGGTGGTCAAGGAGGAGCGCGGCACCAAAGGCGCGGCGCTGACGACTTATCTGTCGCTCGCCGGCCGCTATTCGGTGCTGATGCCCAATACCGCCCGCGGCGGCGGCATCAGCCGCAAGATCACCAACTCGGAAGATCGCGCTCGCCTCAAGGAGGCCGCGGCCGACCTCGAAGTCCCCGAGGGCATGGGCGTGATCCTGCGCACCGCGGGAGCGAGCCGCACCAAGCTCGAGATTAAACGCGATTTCGAATATCTGCTGCGGTTGTGGGAGACCGTGCGCGACCTGACGCTCAAATCCACGGCGCCAAAACTCGTTTACGAGGAAGGCTCTCTGGTCAAACGCTCGATCCGCGATCTCTATGGCAAGGATATCGACGAAGTCATCGTTGCCGGCTCCGAGGCCTACCACGAGGCCAAGGACTTCATGCGCATGCTGATGCCGAGCCATGCCAAGAGCGTGAAGCCCTATGCCGACACCCAGCCGTTATTGTCGCGCTATGGCGTCGAGAGTCAGCTCGACGCCATGTTCTCGCCGGTCGTGCAACTGCGCTCCGGCGGCTACATCGTGCTCAACCAGGCCGAGGCGCTGGTCGCCATCGACGTCAATTCCGGCCGCGCCACGCGCGAGCATCACATCGAGGACACGGCGCTCAAGACCAATCTTGAGGCGTCGGAGGAAATCGCGCGGCAGCTGCGGCTGCGCGACCTTGCCGGCCTGATCGTCATCGATTTCATCGACATGGACGAGAACCGCAACAACCGCGCCGTCGAACGCCGGCTGAAAGAGTGCCTCAAGCACGACCGCGCCCGCATCCAGGTCGGCCGCATCTCGCATTTCGGCCTGCTCGAAATGTCGCGGCAGCGCATCCGCACCAGCGTGCTGGAAAGCTCGACGGAGAAATGCCCCTATTGCGGCGGCTCCGGCCATGTCCGCTCGGTGTCGTCGCTGGCGCTGCAAGTGCTGCGCGCGCTGGAAGAACAATTGATGCGCGGCGCCACCCACAATCTCATCGCCCGCACGCGGCCCGATGTGGCGCTCTACGTGCTCAACCAGAAGCGCGCGCATCTGCGCAGCCTCGAGGAACGCTTTGCCATCACACTGACCGTCGTCGCCGATGCAACGGTGATGGCGCCCCAGGCCTTCGTGATCGACCGCGGCGAGCAGGTACATACCGTCGAGGCGGCGCGGGCGCTGGCCGAGCAGAACCAACAACAAGCCGTCGCCGCGCCGTTGGAAGACGAGGACGACCTCGAAGATGAAAGCATCGTCGAGGTGGAGGAGGAGGCGCAGCAGGCGGAGGCGGAGGATGTCGAAGCGGCAGCGCCCAGCACCGTGCCCGAGCACGGCGACGGCGAACCGCGCCGGCGGCGGCGGCGGCGTGGGCGCGGCGGACGCGGCGGTCGCGATGGGCGCGACGGCGGCGAACACCGTGAGCACATCCCGATCCACGAGGGTGCCAACGATCATCCGGCCGAAGACGCGAGCGAACATGGTGCGGAAGGCGACCATGAGGCCCTTGCCGAAGACGAGGTCACCGACCAACACGGCGAGCCGGTCCAGGCCGAGCGCACGGAACGCAGCGACCGTCCGGACCCGAATCGCGATGGCGAACGGCGGGGACGGCGGCGGCGCGGCCGCCGTGGCGGCCGGCGCAATCGCCACGATCGCGATCGCAACGGTGACGCAGCGCCCGGTATGAACGACCTTGGCGCCCCGGCACCGCAGCACAGTTTCGGCCCGGACGACGAGCTAGCGCCGCCGGCCGCGGCCGAGCCCGAGCTCAAGGAAGCTGTTGCCGATCTCGACGCTGCGCCGCCGTCCGCGCCGCCGGCGGCGCCGGCGCCGGTCAGTGCGGAGGCACCGTCAGCGGAGCAAGCCGAGCCGCCGCGCCGGCGATCCACCGTGCGCGAACGGGCACCGATCGGCGGCAGCGACGATGCGCCGCCGCCGGCTTCGACGGCGCCGGTGGCACCCGCCCCTGCTCCGGAACCGGTGATCACCGAAGTCGCCGAGACCGAGGGCACCGATCGTCCGCGCAAGACCGGATGGTGGTCGCGCCGTTTTGCCGGCGGTTGATGCAACACACGACGCTGGGCGGGCGCCATGAAGAGCGGCTGGGTCGACCGTGACGCCGAGGCCACCGTCGCCCAAGGCGCGAAATCGGGCATCGACCGCGATCTCGCGCTGCGCATCTACACGACGCGGCTTCTCGGCCGCGACCCGAAACTCGTTCTTCACGGCGGCGGCAATACGTCGCTGAAAGAAGTGATGCGCGACCGCCTCGGCGCCGACGTCGAGGTGTTGCGCGTCAAGGCGACCGGCGCCGACATGGCGATGATCGATCTCGCAGGCCTGCCGGCGGTGCGGCTTTCGCCATTGCGCAAGCTGCGCGCGCTGGGCGAAATCGGCGACGACGAGCTTGTCGGCATCGAGCGCGCGAGCCTGATCGATCCGGCGGCGGCCAATCCGTCGGTCGAGATCATGCTGCACGCGTTCCTGCCGCACAAATTCGTCGATCACACCCACGCCACCGCCGTGCTCAGCGTCATCGATCAGCCCGACGGCGAAAAGAAAGGCGCGGAGGTTTTCGGCGGCCGGCTCGCCTTTGTGCCTTACGTCATGCCGGGTTTCGGTCTGGCCAAGAAGGCGATCGAAGTATTCGAGCGGGCGAAACCGAGCGACGGCCTCATTCTGTCGAAACACGGCATCGTCACCTACGGCGAGAGCGCGCGCGAAGCCTATGAGTGCATGATCGAAATGGTCTCGCGCGCCGAGGAATTTGTCGCTCGCGGCCGCAAATCCGTCGCCGCAACGGCGCCGGCGCGGCGCGGCACCGCCGACGTCGCGCTGGTCGCGCCGATCGTGCGCGGTGCCTGCAGCGAAAGAGACAAAAAGATCGAGGGCGCCTGGCGCCGGCTGGTGCTCGAATTTCGCGCCACCGATGCGGTGCTCAATTTCGTCAATGCCAAGGATTTGGCCCGCGTGAGCCAGGCCGGCGTGGTGACACCGGATCACACCATCCGCACCAAGAACTGGCCGCTGCTGCTGCCGCCGCCAGACCCTGCAAAACTTGCCGAGTTCGCGCGCGTCGCCAACGACATGGCGGGCCAATTCGCCGCGCGCTATCACCGCTATTTCGAGCAGCACAATGCCCGCGTCGGCCATATCAAACACGAGCTCGATCCCCTGCCTCGCGTCGTGCTGGTGCCGGGACTCGGCCTGTTCGGCCTCGGCCGCACCAAGCGCGATGCGGAGATTGCTGCTGACATTGCCGAAGCCTGGGTCGAAGGCGTGAGCGACGCCGAGGCCATCGGCCGCTTCGAGTCGATCTCCGAAGCCGACATGTTCGATTGCGAATACTGGCCGCTGGAGCAGGCCAAGCTCGGCACCCGCAAGGAACCGCCGCTCACGGGCCAGATCGCCGCCGTCACTGGCGCCGGCGGCGCCATCGGTGCCGCAACTGCACGAGCCTTCGCTGCGGCCGGCACCGAAGTCGCGCTGCTCGACGTCAATTTCGCCGCCGCGAGCGAGCAGGCCAAGACAATCGGACCGTGGGCGCTGCCCGTCGTCTGCGACGTGACCAGCGCGGCCTCGGTGCGCGCGGCGTTCGATGCGGTGGCGGCGGCCTTCGGCGGCGTCGACATCGTGGTCTCCAATGCCGGCGCCGCCTGGCAGGGCCGCATCGGCGAAGTCGCCGAAGACGTCATGCGCAAGAGTTTCGAGCTGAATTTTTATGGCCATCAGCGGGTAGCGCAGGCTGCGGTGAAGATCATGCTGGGCCAGGGCACCGGCGGCTGCCTGCTGTTCAATGTCTCCAAGCAGGCGGTCAATCCCGGCCCGAATTTCGGCCCCTACGGCATTCCGAAAGCCGCCGAGCTGGCGCTGATGCGCCAATACGCGCTCGACTACGGCGCGGACGGTATCCGCGCCAACGCAGTGAACGCCGACCGCATCCGTTCCGGCCTGCTCACCGCCGACATGATCGCCTCGCGCTCAAAAGCACGCGGCTTGAGCGAGAAGGATTACATGAGCGGCAACCTGCTCGGCCGCGAAGTCACCGCCGAAGACGTGGCGCAGGCGTTCTTGCATCAAGCGCTGGCACTGAAGACGACAGCCGACGTCACCACCGTCGACGGCGGCAATATCGCCGCGGCGATGCGGTGAGTTTCACTCTCATGACCCAGAACACCGCAAACGCCGACGCGCTACGCGCCAAGATCGACGTGCATCGCCCGGCGGTCGCGATGGCAGCGCATAATCCGCTCGCGGCGAAACTCGCGGCCAATGCCGGCTTCGACGCCATTTGGGGCAGCGGTTTCGAATTGTCGGCGTCCTATGCGGTGCCCGATGCCAATATTCTGCCGATGGGCACGCATCTGGAAATGATGCGCGCCATCGGCCAAGTGCAAAACGCGCCGGTGATCGCCGATCTCGATACCGGTTTTGGCAATGCGGTGAACGTCGCTTACGTCGTGCCGCAATACGCAGCCGCTGGCGTGGCGGCCGTCGTCATCGAGGACAAGACTTTTCCCAAGGACACCAGCCTGCGGCCCGGCGGCCGGCAGGAACTCGTTCCGATCGGCGAATTTCAAGGCAAGATCGCGGCGGCGAAAGCCTCCGGCGGCATCCTCGTCATCGCGCGCACCGAGGCGCTGATTGCCGGACGCGGCGAGGAGGAAGCGCTGCGCCGCGGCGCGGCCTACGCCGACGCCGGCGCGGATGCGGTGCTGATCCACAGCAAAGAAAAAACGCCCGACGAAATCCTGGCATTTTGCCGGGCGTGGCCGGGACGCGTGCCACTGGTCCTGGTGCCGACCAGTTATCCGCAGCTTGCATTCGCCGACATCGCGGCGCTCGGCAAGGTCGGGTTGATTATTTGCGGCAATCACGCCGTTCGCGCCGCTGTCGCCGCCATGCAAAACGTCTTCCGCCGCATCTTGGCCGAAGGCGGCATCGCCGGCGTCGAAGCAGAGATCGCCTCGGTCGCGGACGTGTTCGCGCTGCAAGGCGACGCGCGGATGCGCGAGATCGAGAAGGCGTTTCTGCGCTAATTCGCGCTGTTACTTCTCGATCGCGCCGCCGCTATCGGCCCAATCCTTGAAGCCGCCGAGATTGTGGACTTTCTCGTAGCCCAAATCCTTGAGCAGCTTGCCGGCCAGTGCCGCGCGGCCGCCGGAGCCGCAATAAAGAATAACGTCCTTGTCTTTGGCGAAATTCTTGTCGTGCGACGGCAATTCCGGATCGGCCCGGAATTCCAGCAAACCGCGCGAGACATGGACGGCACCGGCGACCTTGCCGCTCGCCGCCACTTCCGTGCCGTCGCGCACGTCGACAACGAGCGCATCGCCCTTGGCGATCATCTCCTTCGCCTGCTCCGGCGTGATCTTCGGCACCGCCGCATTGGCGGCTTCCATCATTTGCTTGACGCTTGTGGCCATCTCGCTCTCCCTCCCGCAACGCGCGGGAAACTCGATATCCTCGCACAATTCGACCGCTGGAGAAAATCCAATCGGCCGATGCCTTGACGTTCTTCACCTCTGCTAATCGAGGCAAAATCCTTTGCCGCGCACGAAGGCGCCAAAGTCAGCTCGCGTCGACACGCCGTATTGGCGGGCCTTATCCTCCGACCAGCCGTAAAAATTCGCCTCGCCCCAGCGCTCGGGGTGGCGTTGCCGGCGATACGGCCGCAGCGCCGCCCGCCGTCGGTCGTAGGCGTCGATGTCTTTGGCGAGATCGCGCTCGCCATAGCTGTTTTCGATCACCGTGGTGCGCAGCGACAGCCGCGGGGTGATCTCGCCGGCCTGCGCCGGCCAGCCGACGCAGAGCCCCGCGACCGGAATGACCCGCTGCGGCAGCCGTAACAGATCGCTGACGGTCTGCGGATGATCGCGCACGGCGCTGATCGGACAACAGCCCAGCCCAACCGCCGATGCCGCCCGTAGGAATGTCGCCAGTACGATCGCCGCATCCACCGCCGCATTGAAAAACTGGTCGAGATGATCGTTCGGAAACGGCGTGTCGTGGAGTTTTGCCAGCATCGGCAAGCGTTCGCCGTTGGCGATGAACATCAGGAAGAAAGGCGCGTCCATGATCCACGGCATGTCGGGAATGGTTGCGACGATGCCGGCACGGATTGCCATGTCGGTGACGATGACGATGTCGCATTGCTGCAAGTCGCTTTTGGACGGCGCCGAAAGCGCGCAGGCGCAAAGCAGCCGCAACAGCTCGGGCGCGACCGCGCGCGGCAGAAAGCGCCGGTGCGAACGATGGCCGGCGATTTGGGCAAGCTCGTTGAGGCCCGGCAGCCCCGGATCGATCGCGATGTCCTCGCCGAAGCGCTCCGCCAGCGCCGCCGCGATGGCCTTCAATCCTTCATCGTCCGACATGAGCCTGCTCCGCCGCTGGGGCGAAGCAATTCCACCGCAGCACCCGGAACCTTACAAGATGCCGACGCCATCCGCCGTCCCCGTTCAGTCGCTCGACAAAATCACGTTCTTCAAGATCGGATAAATCTGGTTCTCCCAGCGTTTGCCGGAGAACACGCCGTAATGCCCGACGCCGGCCTGCATGTGGTGGCGCTTGAGATACGGGCGCAGCTTACTGCAAAGGTCGTGCGCGGCAACGGTCTGGCCGACGGCGCAGATGTCGTCGCGCTCGCCTTCGACGGTGAGCAGCATGGTGCGCCGGATCGCGGTCGGGTCGACCTTGTTGCCGTGCCATTGCAGCCTGCCGAGCGGCAGCGCGTAGTCCTGGAAGATGATCCGCACCGTCTCCAGATAGAACTCGGCGGTAAGGTCGAGCACGGCGAAATATTCGTCGTAGAACGCTTTCGTCACCGCCGCCTTTTCCAGTTCGCCGTTGGCGAGATTCTCGTAAAGCTCGCGGTGCGCTTTGACGTGGCGCTCGACGTTCATGCTCATAAACGCCGCGAGCTGCACGAAGCCTGGATAGACGCGGCGGAACGCCCCCGGATAGCGCAGCGGTACCGAGGCGGTCAGCGTCCTTTCGAACCATTCGATGGAATGCTTTTTGGCGAGTTCGTCGACGGTGGTGGGATTGACACGCACGTCGATCGGTCCGGCCATCAAGGTCATGCTGCGCGGCTGCGCCTTATTGCCGGCCTGCGCCATCACGGCCGCGGCGGCGAGCACGGCGACGCAGGGCTGGCACACCGCAACCACGTGGGTGCCCGGCCCCATCACCTCGAGGAACTTGATCAAATGATCGATATATTCGTCGAAGCCGAACCGGCCGGCGGTCAGCGGCACGTCGCGCGCATTGTGCCAATCGGTGATGTAGACGTCGTGCTCGGGCAGCATGGTGCGCACGGTCGCCCGCAACAGCGTCGAGAAATGGCCGGACAGCGGCGCCACCATCAGCACGCGCGGTTGCGCCGTCGCGACATCTTTCTTGAAGTGCAGCAGCGTGCCGAACGGCGTCACATGCGCCGATTCCTCGCGCACGTCGACCTCGCGATTGCCGACCGTCACGCGGTCGATGCCGAATGGCGGGCGCGTATGGGTCAGACCGGCGCGGGCGATCAGCTCATAGACCGCGGTGAGATTGCGCATCGCCGGATGATCGGCGAGCAGCGGCGGGCCGCCGGCATTAGCCACCATGCCCGCCCAGGTTCGGACGGGAACCATGATGTCGGTGTGCATTTGATATGCGACGTACAGCATCCCGCGGTCCACGGGCGCCGTGGGCCGTCCGACGACGGCTAACCGCGACCCCTCACCCAACGGGGAAGCTAGTGCATTTTTTGTTGCACTGCGACAAGAATATGAACATCCTGTACAGTTGGGGAATGGGGGCGCGAAATTTGGCCATCGGGGCTCCGCGCAGCATCGCCAACCGTGTCGATACGGCGTCATAAGGCATTGAGTTCTCACCATCTTTGAAAAAAGAGAGCGCGGAATGTCGAAGGCCACTCTCACCATCGCCAGCAAAAACTACGGGTCGTGGTCGTTGCGCGGCTGGTTGCTATGCAAAATGGCGAACCTCAATTTCGAGGAGAAGCATGTCGGCTCCGACGACCCCTCGACCCGGGCCGAACTGCTGCTGCTGTCGCCGTCGTTCCTGGTACCGGGCCTGGCGCACGACGGGCTCAAGGTCTGGGACACGCTGGCGATCGCCGAGTACCTGAACGAGATCAAGCCCGAAGCCGGCCTGCTGCCCGCCGACCAGGCGCAGCGCGCCCATTGCCGCGCTATCTGCGGCGAGATGCATTCCGGCTTCAGCAATCTGCGCTCGGCGCTGCCGATGAATCTGAAGGCGCATTTCCCCGGCTTCAAATCGTGGGCCGGCGCGCGCGCCGACATCGATCGCGTCACCGCGATCTGGCAGGAGTGCATCGCCAAGTACAAAGGCCCCTATCTGTTCGGAGCGAAACCATGCGCCGCGGACGCCATGTACGCGCCGGTCTGCACGCGCTTTCTCACCTACGACGTCGCCATCGATCCGGTCTCGGCGCAATACTGCCGCACCATCATGGCGCTGCCGCAGATGCAGGAGTGGATCGCCGCCGCCAAGGTCGAGCCGGATGAGCTGGAGGAGTTGGACGTCGAGTTCTGACGTGTCATGCCCGCGAAGGCGGGCATCCAGTATCCGCAAGCACTGATTTCATAGTGAAGCACTGGTGATTACTGGGTCGTCCGCCTGCGCGGACGATGACAGTCAATCCCACTTCGGCCGGCCGGAAAAAGCCCAGTCGACGAGCCTGCCGTCGCGGCTGCCGAGGCCGGCGATCTCCGTCATGTCCTGTCTGCTCAGCTCGAAATCGAAGATCGCGGCGTTTTCCGCAAGCCGCTCCACTTTGCTGGTGCGCGGGATGACGACGATGTCCTGCTGCACCAGAAAGCGCAGGCAGACCTGCACGGCGGTCTTCTTGTGCGCGGTGCCGATGCGGGTGAGCACGGCGTTGCCGCGCGCGTCGCCGCGCGCGATCGGGCTATAGGCGACCACCGCCATGCCGTGGGCGCGGCAGGCTTTGAGCACTTTCGACTGGTCGAGGAATGGATGGCATTCGATCTGATCGCACACCAGTGGTTCGCTCGCGGCCGCCAACGCCTCGTCGATGAGCGCCACCGTGAAGTTGGACACGCCGATGTGGCGCGCCAGCCCGTCGCGCTTGACCTTGCACAGCGCGCCGATGGTGTCGGGCAACGGGATTTGCGGGTTGGGCCAATGCAGCAACAGCAGATCGACCTCGCTCAGCCGCAGCCGCACCAGGCAGTCGCGCGCCGCACGCTCGAGCTCGCGCGGGGCGAAATGACTCGGCCAGATTTTCGTGGTCACGAACACGTCGTTGCGCTTGGCGCCCGAGGCGCGAAAGCCTTCGCCGACCTCGCGCTCGTTTTCGTAGAGCTCCGCGGTATCGACGTGGCGATAACCGAGCCGCAGCGCCTGCTCGACGACGCGGGCGCAGGTGCGGCCGCGCAATTCCCAGGTGCCCAGGCCGAGCAGCGGGATCCGGGCCCCATTGGCCGCGACGCTCGGTACGGCTGCGCTCGCGCTCACGCCTCGCTATCCCATTGCGGCGCCTGTGGCGGGCTGACGATGCGCGAGCCCGGCCGCGCCAGCATGCCGATCTCCGCCATCTCAGCGTCGGTCAGCTTGAAGTCCAGGCTGCCGAGATTCTCCGCAAGCCGCTCGCGCTTCGACGTACGCGGGATCGGAATGATCTTTTCCTGCTCGAGGAAGCGCAGCGACACTTGCGCCGGCGATTTGCCGTGGACGCGGCCGATACGTTGCAGCACCGCATCGGCCGGCACCTTGCCGCGCGCCAGCGGACAATAGCCGACCACCGCCAAGCCGAGCCGGCGTGCCGCGGCCAAAACCTTGGTCTGGTCGAGATAGGGATGGGTTTCGATCTGCAATGCCGCCAGCGGCTCGCTCGCCACGCCGGTGGCCTCATCGAGCATCGCGACGGTGAAATTGGCGACCCCGATATGCTTGGCGAGCCCGGCGCGCTTGACCTTGCATAAGGCGTCGATCGATCCGGCCAGCGGAATTTGCGCGTTGGGCCAATGGATCAAGAGCAGATCGACCCACGGCAGCTTGAGCCGTTCCAGGCTTTCGTCGACAGAACGTTCGAGATCGCCCGGCGCCAGGCGGTTGAACCAGACTTTTGTGGTGATGAAGACGTCGTCGCGCGGCACGCCGGAGGCCCGAACGCCCTCGCCGACTTCGCGCTCGTTGCCGTAGTTCTGCGCGGTATCGAGATGCCGGTAACCGAGATGCAGCGCCGCTTCGACCAGCTCGACGCAGAGACTGTCCTTCAATGTCATGGTGCCGAACCCGATGACCGGGATTTTGGCGCCATGACCTTCGATCACGTCCATCCGCTACCCCTGAACTCGCGCGGCTCCGCCCCGGGACCAAGGATCGGCTATTGCCGGCACGAATGCCAGCCCAATGCGGACGACGGCCAGGCCGTTCCTCAGCTAACGGGAATTCGCCTTGGCGAGCACCGCAAAGGCAGCGTCGGGGGCCTGCTCGATGACTTTGAGCAGCGCGCGGGCGGGTCCGCGCGGCGAGCGTTTGCCCTGCTCCCAATTGCGCACGGTCTCGACCGGCACACCGATGCGGGCGGCGAAGGCGGCCTGGGTCAGCCCGGTCTGTCCGCGCACGCTGCGGGCGTAGGTGGCGTCGAGCGAGCGCGCATCAACCGAGCGCGCCGCCTGATGCGCCGCGGTTGCGATCGAACGCGGATCGGAGGGGATGGCACGCTCGCTGCCATCCGGGAGAATTTCGACCAAGCGTCCGTCGGCTTTCAGTCGCACGCGCAGCATGGCGCTCGCTCCGGGTTTGCCGGCACCGCGTATCATAGCTGATTCGTCGTAGATTCAATGAGTTAGTGTGCCGCTGGCGGTCGCCGCCACGCCAGCGGCCGAGTAGCTCAATGGGCTACTCGGCCACTGGCCGCGAGCATGCGCGATGAATGCTCAGAGCCGGCTGAAGAAATCGAGCAGCATCGCGCCGCCGCGCCCCACGCGCACCTAAACTTGGTTCGGGGGTGAATTCCAGGGAAGATGGTCCCTGCCCCGCTTACCGGCAGCCGGAGTTTTCGGACGTGCAAAACCTGCAAATCGACGGCCAGCGGCTCTGGGACACGTTGATGCACACCGCGCAGATCGGCGCCACGCCGAAGGGCGGCATCTGCCGCCTGACGCTGACCGATCTCGACCGTCAGGTGCGCGATTGGTTCAAGGCGCAGTGCGAAGCGCTCGGCTGCGCCGTTGCGGTCGACGAAGTCGGCGCCATGTTCGCGCGCCGGCCGGGCAAGAACCCAAATCTTGCTCCGATCGCCATGGGCTCGCATCTCGACACCCAGCCGACCGGCGGCAGGTTCGACGGCGTGCTCGGCGTGCTTGGCGCGCTGGAAGCCATGCGCACGCTGCACGAGGCCGGGTACGAGACCAATGCGCCGATCGAGATCGTCAACTGGACCAACGAAGAGGGCGCGCGGTTTGCACCGGCCATGCTGGCGTCGGGCGTCTTTGCCGGCGTGTTTTCACGCGACTACGCCTATGCGCGCGCTGACCGCGACGGCAAGACTTTTGGCGCTGAATTGGCGCGCATCGGTTACAAGGGCGCGGATAAAGCCGGCGCGCGCCAATTTTCCGCGATGTTCGAGCTGCACATCGAGCAGGGCCCGATCCTGGAAGCGGAAGGCCGCATGATCGGCGCGGTACAGGGCGTGCAGGGCATCCGTTGGTACGAAGTCATCGTCGCCGGCGAGGCAGCGCATACCGGCACGACGCCGATGGCGCTCCGCAAGAACGCGCTGATCGGCGCCGCACGCATGATCGAGCGCGTCGACGCCATCGCCCGCGAGCACGCGCCCGACGCCGTCGGCGCCGTCGGCCTGATCGAGAACAAGCCGAACAGCCGCAACGTCATTCCCGGCGAGGTTTTTTTCAGCGTCGATTTTCGCCATCCAACGGAATCAGTTCTCGATGCCATGGAGGCGAAATTCCGCACAGCGCTTGCCGACGTGATGCCACCGTTGCAACTCACCTACACCGAGACGCGGATTTGGCAGTCACCCCCGGTAAAATTCGTGCCCGAACTGATCGAATGCGTGCGCATCGGCGCCGAGAAAGCCGGCTTCAAATCGCGCGACATGATCTCCGGCGCCGGCCACGACGCCGCCTATATCGTGCGCGTGGCGCCGACGACGATGATCTTCGTGCCCTGCGCCGGCGGCATTTCGCACAACGAAGCGGAATCGACGAGTTTTGACGAATGCGCCGCGGGTGCGCAGGTCTTGCTCAATGCGGTGCTGGAGTTCGATCGAAGATTGGGGTGAGCCGACTACCGCGTCTTTTCAAATATTTCCCTTCCGATAAGCATGCGGCGGATTTCGCTGGTGCCTGCGCCGATCTCGTAGAGTTTTGCGTCGCGCAAGAGCCGGCCGGCGGGGAAATCGTTGATGTAGCCGTTGCCGCCGAGGCATTGGATGGTCTCGAGCGCCATCCAGGTCGCGCGCTCGGCGGCATAGAGGATGGCGCCGGCGGCGTCTTCGCGGGTGGTCTCGCCGCGGTCGCAAGCGCGCGCCACGGCATAGACGTAGGACTTCGAGGCGTTGAGGGTCACATACATGTCGGCGAGCTTGGCTTGGATGAGCTGGAAGCGGCCGATCGGCTGGCCGAATTGGCTGCGCTGGTGGACATAAGGAATGACCAGGTCGAGGCAGGCCTGCATCACGCCGACCGGCCCCGCCGCCAGCACCGCGCGCTCGTA
>Ga0307476_10001006_pt1 | contig 18273 bp, 15 predicted proteins | sample atmos_gasesECM2C_2_FD_203314 | JGI IMG/M metagenome (GOLD analysis project Ga0307476, IMG submission 203314) | Hardwood forest soil microbial communities from Morgan-Monroe State Forest, Indiana, United States - atmos_gasesECM2C_05 | ecosystem: Environmental > Terrestrial > Soil > Temperate... | reverse complement strand
GATGATCGTCGGCGCGGCCTGCAGCGGCTCGAGCACACCGCCAATACCGACGCCTCCGGAAAGATGCACGTTGCGACCGATCTGGGCACACGAGCCGACCGTCGCCCAGGTGTCTACCATGGTGCCCTCGCCGACCCACGCACCGATATTGACGTAGCTCGGCATCAACACGACGTTCGGCGCAATGTAGGCGCCGCGCCGTACCATGGCGTGTGGCACGATGCGCGCTCCGCCCGCACGCAGTTGCGCTTCGCTCATAGCCGCGTACTTCAGCGGCACCTTGTCGTAGAAGTGTGTGAACCCGGCATCCACCAGCCGGTTGTCGCGCACCCGGAACGAAAGCAGAACCGCCTTCTTCAGCCACTCGTTCACGACCCAGCGTCCGTCGCGAGGCTCGGCGATGCGCGCGCGACCGCTGTCGAGAAGCGTCAGACATTCCTCGAGCGCCGCATCGAGTGCGCGGGGCACCGTAGCGGGCGTGAGCTCGGTGCGCTTTTCCCAAGCCGCATCGATCAGGGCGGCAATGTCGGCGGAATCGCTCACTATCTTTCTCGTTCTCATGTCCGCAGCGCCGGGGCGGTGCGCGCGTCCCGCAGCGCCGCCTGCCGCTCATCGAGGGCCTGCACCAGGCGCTCCTTGAGCCGCTCGGCATCAGCCGGGCTCAGCGGACGGTTGTCGAAATCCGTGACGTAGAAAACATCCTCAGCGCGCTCACCCACCGTCATGATCTTGGCGGCGTGCAGCTCGATGCGCTCGGCCATCAGTACCTGTCCGACCTCGCAGAGCAGCCCTGGCCGGTCGCCGGCAGTGAGCTCGAGCACCGAGCGTCGGTTGCGCTCGTCGACGCTCAGCGCGATCAAGGTGGCCGTGTGGAACATACGCGCCTGTCGGGGCGCGCGGCGCGATACCGCGAGCGGCGCATCTCCGGAGGCGCGCAGCGATGCCCAGAGCGCCTGCTCGATCTCGGCGAGTCTGTCCGAGTCGGCGATCGGGGCGCCGTCGTCCTCGAGCAGGTGATACAAGTCGAGACTGAAGCCGTCGCCGGTCGGAGTGATGCGGGCGTCGACGATATTGAGCCCGAGCTGATCGAGGGCTGCGGTGGTGCGCGCGAAGCCGTGGCGGCGCGGACGGGTGAAAATCAGTACCGCCGTCGTGCCACGCAGACTGCGCGGATCGAGAGCCACCAGCGGCTCGTCCGAGCCGGCGTCGCGCTCGGCGAGGAGACGGGTGTGCCAGGCGACCTCCTCGGGGCTGTGCTGCAGGAAGTAGCTGGCGGAGAAACGCAGCCAGACGGCGGCGATGTCGGCCTCGGCGACTCCGTGTTCGATCAGCAGGCGCCGCGCCCCATCCTGGGTCTCGCGCACCAGATGCTCGGGATCGATGGGACTCTCGAGCCCCCGGCGCAGGGCCCGCTTCACGCGCTGGTAGAGATCGCTGAACAGCGAGGCCTTCCAGGAATTCCACAGTTTCGGGTTGGTGGCGCGAACGTCGGCGCAGGTCAGCACGTAGAGGTAATCGAGATGCGCCTCATCGCCCACCTTGCGCGCGAACGCGTTGATGACCTGCGGGTCGGCGATGTCCTGCTTCTGCGACGTAATCGAAAGCTCGAGGTGATTGCGCACCAGCCAGGCCACCAGGCGTGCGTCGTAAGGCGAGAGTCCCTGCTCGAGGCAGAACGCCTCGGCGTCCACCGCGCCGAGCTCGGAATGATCGCCGCCGCGGCCCTTGGCGATGTCGTGAAAGAGCGCCGCGAGGTAGGCGACCTCGCTGCGCGGCAGGGACTGCATGACACGCGAAGCCTCCGGCAGCTCATGGTCGTAGCGCGGGATGGCAAAGCGGCGCAGGTTGCTCACGACGAAGAGCGTGTGCTCATCGACCGTGTAAACGTGGAACAGATCGAACTGCATGCGCCCGACGACGCGTCCGAACGCCGGGATGTAACGTCCGAGAACTCCGTAGGTGTTCATGCGACGTAACTCGTGAGTCACGCCGACCGGCGAGCGCAATATCTCGAGGAACAGGCGATGGTGGCGCGGGTTCTGGCGAAACTCCTCGTCGATCAGCCAGAGATTCTTGGCCACCGCGCGCATCGTCGAGGCGCGTACGCCGCGGATGCCTTCGTTCTGCTGCAACAGCGCGAACAGCTCGAGCAATGCCGAGGGCGTGCGGGCGAAAACTTCCTCGCTGACGGCCTCGAGGGAACCGCTGCGGACCTGGAAGCGTGCATTGAGCGGTCGCGGAGGCTCGCTTTCGGAGAGGATCGCCTCGCGAAACAGTTGCAGCAGCAGCTCGTTGAGGAGGCTGACGTCCATCACCGTGCGGTAGTACCGCTGCATGAACTGCTCGACCGCGAGCGTGTAGGAGGCGTCCTCGTAACCGAACAGTTGCGCCAGGCGAATCTGATGATCGAACAGCAGGCGGTCCTCGTGCCGCCCGGTGACGGTGTGCAATCCGAAGCGCGCCTTCCACAGGAACGCCTGCGCCTGCTTCAACCGCCGCAGCTCTGCCGCGGTGAGGAAGCCGTGGGTCGAGAGCTCATCGAGGTTTTCCGCACCGAAGTGCCGCTTCGCCACCCAAGCAATGGTCTGTATGTCACGCAGCCCGCCGGGCCCCGTCTTGACGTTCGGCTCGAGGTTGTAGGCGGTGTCGTTAGCCTTGAGGTGCCGCTCTTTCTGCTCGCGCAGCTTCGCCTCGAAGAACTGCTTCACCGGCCAGATGCGCTCGGGGCTCAGTGCCTCGCGCATCGCAGCGAGCTGCGCCGCGTCGCCGGCCAGCAGCCGCGCCTCGAGCAACGTCGTCATGACGCTCACGTCGCCGATGCACTGCTCGCGGCACTCGCTCACCGTGCGCACGCTGTGGCCGACCTCCAGACCGATGTCCCAGAGGAAGGTCACGAGGCTCTCGACCGCAGCGCCTGCGGCGATGCCGGGTGGCTGGGGCACGAGCAGCAGGATGTCGATGTCGGAGGCCGGATGGAGCTCGCCGCGTCCGTAACCCCCGACCGCCACCAGTGCCCAGGTGGGCTCAGCCGAACAATGAATCCGCCAGGCCTCACGCAGCACCGTGTCGATCACTGCCGCGCGCGTGTGCACCAGGTCCTCGACCGGGTCGCCGGCCAGGAAGCGTTGCTTGAGCTCTTCGTTGGCTTCGCGCAGTCTTGCGCGCCACGTCGCGGGAGAAGCGCTCGCCGCGAGTTCGCTCGGGAGGCGCTCGAGGAATGGCCACCCCGGCACAGCCGCGGGCCCATTAGCGGAGGACGGGGCAGTCGCGGACGTCGGGTGCGCGTCTTCGAGCAGCTCAGTCTCCCTGCCGGCCATGTTCGCGCGTTTGCGTGTCGGTGCGCAGCGTCAGTGCGCTGCGCCGTTCGCACCAAGAGTCAGCACGTCGACGCCGTCATTGGTGACCAGCACGGTGTGCTCCCATTGAGCCGAGAGCGAGTGATCCTTGGTGATGACGGTCCAGCCATCCGGCAGCAGCCGAACATGGCGCTTGCCGGCGTTCACCATCGGCTCGATCGTGAAGGTCATACCGGGCTTGAGCTCGAGCCCCGTCCCGGGCTCGCCGTAGTGCAGCACCTGCGGGTCCTCGTGATACACCCGGCCGATGCCGTGACCGCAGTACTCACGGACCACCGAGTAGTCATTCTGCTCGACGAAGCTTTGAATGGCGTGACCAATGTCGCCGAGGTGGGCGCCCGGGCGGACCGTGCCGATCCCGCGCCACATCGCGGCGAAGCAGGTCTCGCTCAGGCGCTGGGCATGCGGAGGCGGCTTGCCGACGAAGTACATGCGGCTGGTGTCGCCGTGGAAGCCCTCGCGGATCACGGTCACATCGATGTTGACGATGTCACCGGACTTCAGCCTTCGGTCGTTCGGAATGCCATGGCAGACGACGTGGTTGACCGATGTGCAGATCGTCTTCGGAAAGCCCCGGTAGTTGAGGTTCGCCGGTACGGAGCGCTGTACGTTGACGATGTAGTCATGGCAGATGCGGTCGAGCTCCTCGGTAGTCACACCGGGCACGACGTGCTCGCCGATCATGTCGAGCACCTCGGCGGCGAGCCGTCCGGCGACGCGCATCTTCTGTTGGTCTTCGGAGGACTTAATGGTGACGTGCATGGCTACCACGAAATGGGGCCGCGGCCAGTCTTCGGCAAGGGCCCACAGGTCGCGTAAGACATTGTTCCGATGGGGTCTTCATGGTATAAAGCGCGGCCTTTTTTGGCAACGTAACCCACACGCGCATCGCGAACCTCGTGGCTGGGTGTTTCGGGCCGCCTCCAGGCGCCCCGGGATGGTCACGGGGGATGCGCGGAGGCTTAACCCACACAGGAGTCTTTCATGCCCGGCGTGTCCATGCGACAGATGCTGGAGGCGGGTGTCCATTTCGGACATCAGACCCGCTTCTGGAACCCGAAGATGGCCCCTTTCATCTTCGGCGAGCGCAACAAAATCCACATCATCAACCTCGAGAAGACGCAGCCGATGTACACGGAGGCGGCGAACTTCATCAAGGGAGTCGTCGCCGACGGTGGCACGGTGCTATTCGTCGGCACGAAGCGCTCGGCGCGCGAGTCCATTCAGAAAGAGGCCGAGCGTGCGGGGCAGCCGTACGTCAACCAGCGCTGGCTCGGCGGGATGCTCACGAACTTCAAGACCATCCGCCAGTCAATCAAGCGGCTCGCCGAGATCACCGAGCTCGCCACGTCCGGTGCGCTCGAGAAGCGCGGCAAGAAGGAAGCCACGCAGCTGCGTCGCGAGATGGACAAGCTGGAGAGGAGCCTGGGCGGCATCAAGAACATGGAGTCGCTTCCGGATGCCTTGTTCGTGGTCGACGTCGGCCACGAAGACATCGCCGTGCACGAGGCGCGCAAGCTCGGCATACCGGTGGTGGCGATCGTCGACACCAATTGCTCGCCCGAGCGAATCGACTACGTGATTCCCGGTAACGACGACGCCATGCGCGCGATCCAGCTCTACGCAGCGGGCGTTGCCGACGCGGTGCTCGAGGGCAAGCAGTCCGTGCCGCGGGTGGCCGTCGGCGAGGACGAGTTCGTGGAGCTCGATGAGGCCGGGCAGCCGCGCAAGAAGGCCGCCCGTGGGCCGAAGCGCCCGCAGCCGTCTGTGCGCAAGAAAGCCCCTGCCCGCCGCAAGCTTCCGCCGGTCAAGGCGCCCGCAGGCGCCGCCGAGGTGCTGGCGGAGGAGGAGGAGCTCGACGAAGCCGACGAGGCAGAAGAGGCCGCGGAGGCTGTGGCGGCCACGGTCACGGTTCCCGCACAGGAAGAGGTCCGCCGGCCAGCCGCCAGCACCGGCCGCCGCAAGGGGCGTGGTGGGGCCGGCGCAGGCACGGGCGAGTGAGCCTCGAGGGAATGAACGGATGTCTTGAGGAGAGCGTGTCGCGATGAATATCACTGCAGATGCGGTCCGGCAGCTCCGCGAGCGCACCGGCGCCGGGATGATGGAGTGCAAGAAGGCGCTGGTCGAGACCAAGGGTGACCTCGATGCGGCCGCCGAACTGATGCGCCGCCAGGGTCTTGCCAAGGCCGACAAGAAGGCTACTCGCGTGGCCGCGGAGGGACTCGTGGTCGCGGTCAAATCTGCCGATTCACGCACCGCCGCCATGGTCGAGGTGAACTGCGAGACCGATTTCGTCGCACGCGGCCCCGATTTTGGCGCTTTCGCTTTCACCGTGGCCGAGAGCGCCCTGCGTGAGGGGCCGGCGACGGTCGAGGCGCTCGGGGCACTGCACCCCGATGTGGGCGAGAGCCTGGACGAGCGCCGTCGCGGGCTGGTTGCCAAGCTCGGCGAGAACATCAGCCTTCGCCGCTTCGTCGTGCTGAGCTCCCCCGAGCATCTCGGCGTCTACGTGCACGGCACGCGCATCGGCGCGCTCGTAGCCGTCAAGGGCGGCTCGGCCGAGCTGGCCCGTGATCTGGCCATGCATATTTCCTGGAGCAACCCGCGCTACCTTTCATTCAGTCACGTCCCCGCGGAGGTTGTGGCCAAGGAGCGCGCCATACTCACCGAGCAGGCGCAGGGGGAAGGCAAGCCGCCGGAGATCGTCGCCAAGATGGTCGAGGGGCGGCTGCGCAAGTCATTGAGCGAGATCACCCTCACGGGCCAGCATTTCGTCAAGGACCAGGAACTGACCATCGAGAAGCTGTTGAAGGGCGCCGGCGCGGAAGTCGTGGCATTCGAGCGCTTCGAAGTCGGCGCGGGCATCGAAAAAAAAGCCGATGACTTCGTTGCCGGCGTCATGGCCCAGGTAAAGGGATCGGACGGCGCGGTGAGGCACTGATGCCGCGCGCGCATCTCAACGAACGTCCGAACCCCGCCGCGTGCGGGGTTTTTTCCATCGGCAGGAGGGACATGAGATGACGCATTCCAAGGCGGCCTTCTCGCGGGTGCTGGTGAAGCTTTCGGGCGAGGCGCTGATGGGGCAGGGCGATTACGGTATCGACCCGGCGGTGATCAAGCGGATCGCGGGCGAGCTGCAGGAGATCATCGCCATGCAGGTGCAGCTGGCGATCGTGATCGGTGGCGGTAATATCTTCCGCGGCGCGGGTCTTGCACGCGCGGGCATGGACCGCGTGGCCGCAGATCACATGGGAATGCTCGCCACGGTGATGAACGCGCTCGCCATGCAGGATGCGCTCGAGAGCTTCGGACTGCACACCCGCGTCATGTCCGCGATACGGATCAACGCCGTGTGCGAGGACTACATCCGGCGCCGCGCGATGCGCCACCTCGAGAAGGGGCGGGTGACGATCTTCGCCGCCGGAACCGGCAATCCGTTCTTCACCACCGACACCGCAGCGGCGCTGCGTGCAATCGAGATCAATGCCGACGTACTTCTCAAGGCCACCCGGGTGAACGGCGTGTACTCCGACGACCCGTTGCGCAATCCTGCCGCGGTGCGTTATGCGCGGTTGACCTTCGACAAGGTCCTCAACGAGCGCCTCAACGTAATGGACGCGACCGCGATCGTGATGTGCCGCGACAACCGCTTGCCTTTACGCGTGTTCAATCTCAACAATCCCGGCGATCTCACCCGCATCGTGCGTGGTGAGGACGTCGGTACCACCGTCACATTCGAGTAGGAGGACGGCCCATGCTCGAAGACGTGAAGAAAGATGCGCGCGAGCGCATGACGAAATGCGTGCAGAATTTTCAGACGGATCTCAAGAAGCTGCGCACCGGGCGGGCGCATCCGAGCCTGATCGAGCACCTCAAAGTGGACTATTACGGCTCGGAGGTTCCGCTGCAGCAGGTGGCGAGCATCGCCGTCGAGGAGGGGCGCACTCTGGTGATCTCCCCGTGGGAGAAGGCCGTCGTGCAGGCGATCGAGAAGGCGATCTTCAAGTCCGATCTCGGTCTCACCCCCCAGACCGCCGGGACCGTGATCCGGATCCCGATGCCGCCGCTCACCGAGGAGCGCCGCCGCGAGATCACCAAGGTGCTGCGCCATGATGCCGAGAACGCCCGCGTCGCGGTGCGCAACGTGCGCCGTGACGTGATGAACGACATCAAGGAGCGGCTGAGGAAGAAGCTTGTGTCGCAAGACGACGAGCGGCGCGCCGAGACCGAAGTGCAGAAGCTCACTGACAAGCATGTCGCCGACATCGATACTTTGCTGGCGGCAAAAGAGAAAGAGGTCATGCAGGTGTGATGGCCGACGCTGCCCCCGGGGCTCCACGGCACATCGCGATCATCATGGACGGTAACGGCCGTTGGGCGGCGGCGCGCGCGTTGCCACGCCCGGCCGGTCACCAGGCAGGGTTGAAGGCGGTGCGTCTGGCGATCGAGGAATGTTCGCGCCACTCCATCGAGGCGCTGACGCTGTTCGCATTCTCGAGCGAGAACTGGTCGCGTCCGGCAGACGAGGTCGGAAGCCTCATGCGGCTGTTCGTCGACGCGCTCGATCGCGAGATCGACGAGTTGCACAAGAAGTCGGTGCGGGTACGCTTCATCGGCGCACGGACGAACCTCGCCATGCGGCTGCAGACGCGTATCGCGGCGGCCGAAGCGCGCACCGCGGAGAATCCCGGACTCAAACTGCAGGTAGCCATGAGCTATGGCGGGCGGTGGGACATCATCCAGGCCGCTCAAAAGCTCTGCCGCCTGTGCGCAAGCGGCGTCATCAACGCCGAGGAGATCACAGCCGAAAGCTTTGCCACGAACCTCGCGCTCGCGGGCCTACCGCCGGTGGATCTGCTGATCCGCACGGGCGGCGAGCACCGCATCAGCAATTTTCTTCTTTGGGACCTGGCCTACGCGGAGCTCTATTTCAGCTCGCGGCTGTGGCCGGACTTCTCCTTGCCCGACTTCGAGGAGGCACTCGCATTCTATGCCGGGCGGGAGCGACGCTTTGGGCGGACAGGCGCGGCGCGCCCGTTCGCCGAAGCATGAGCCGCAATGGCGGAGAGCATCGGCAAGCGCATTCTGACCGCGGCCGTACTCGTGGCGCTGGCGCTCGCGACACTGCTGTGGTTGCCTCCCTGGGTCACGGTGGCAGGGCTCACGTTACTGGCGCTCGCCGGGGCGTGGGAATGGTCGGCGTTTCTGCTCCCACCTTCACGCTCCTGGCGCATTGCGTATGTGCTGCTGGTCGCAGCGCTGCTTTGGCTGGTATGGCGCTTCTGCGCGACGCCGGAGGCGCGCGATGCGGTGCTCGCGGTGGCGGTGGTGTGGTGGCTCGGCGCACTGGTATGGATCGTGTTCGCCCCGCGACGTGCCTCGACGTGGGCCGCCGCAGTGGCGGGCCTGCTGGCGCTCGTCCCGTCGTGGTTGGCGCTGGTTTGGCTGCGCACGGCCCCCGACGGCCCGCAGTGGGTGCTCTTTGCGCTCGTGCTGGTATGGGTGGCCGATATCGGTGCATTCTTCTTCGGCCGGCGTTTCGGGCGCGTGCGCCTGGCGCCGGAAGTGTCTCCAGGCAAGACCTGGGAAGGCGTGCTCGGAGGGATCACCGTGAGCGTGCTGGTAGCCATAGCCGGGAGCCGATGGTTTCACGTCTCGCCGGCAACATTCGTACCGCTGTGCCTCGCGACGGTGGGCTTCTCGATCGTGGGTGATCTCACCGAGAGTCTGCTCAAGCGCTTCGCCGGCATGAAGGACAGCGGCAGCGTCTTCCCGGGTCACGGCGGCGTCATGGATCGTATCGACAGCGTGACAGGGGCAGCTCCCGTGTTGCTTCTCGGGCTGACGATGCTCGGAGTGATCCGGTGATCGGCGTTGCGGTGCTCGGCTCGACCGGCTCGGTAGGCGAGAGCACGCTCGACGTGCTCGCACGTAATCGCGACCGCTTCCAGCTCGTGGCGATCGCCGCCAACACCAACGCCGCGAAGCTTGCCCGCCAGATACGCGAATTTCGTCCCGCCTACGCGGCGCTCGCCTCGCCCGCTGCCGCCGGCGAGTTGCGCGAGCTGCTCGGAAGCGCCGCTGCGGGGACGCGCCTGCTCGCCGGACCCGAGGCTCTCGAGGAGCTGGCCGTGCTGCCGGAAGTCGCGTACGTGATGGCGGCCATCGTCGGCGCCGCGGGTCTGCGCTCGACGCTCGCTGCGGCGCGCGCCGGCAAGCGACTGCTGCTCGCCAACAAGGAGTCGCTGGTCATGGCGGGCCCGCTCCTGCTCGCCGCGGTCACTGAGGGCAAATCGACCCTGCTGCCGATCGACAGCGAGCACAATGCGATCTTCCAGTGCCTGCCGCCGGGGGCGCGGGCCGGAGTCCCCGCGCCCGGACTGCGGCGCATTCTCCTCACGGCCTCCGGTGGCCCGTTCCGCGATACGCCCGCCGCCGCCCTCGGGAGCGTCACTCCGCAGGCGGCGCTCGCGCATCCCAACTGGGTCATGGGCCGCAAGATCTCGATCGATTCGGCGACACTCATGAACAAAGGCCTCGAGCTCATCGAGGCTTGCCTGCTCTTCGGCGTGAGCCCGTCGCAGGTGCAGATCCTCGTACACCCGCAGAGCATCGTGCATTCGCTGGTCGAATACACCGACGGCTCGGTACTCGGCCAGCTCAGCTCACCCGACATGCGAACGCCAATCGCCCACGCGCTCGCCTGGCCCGAGCGCATCGACTCCGGTGTAGAATTTCTCGACCTGCTCAAGGCAGGCCGCCTCGATTTCCGGGCTCCCGACACGAACAGGTTTCGCTGCCTTGCCCTCGCCGAGGCCGCGGCGCGTGCCGGGGGGCTGCACCCGGTAGTACTGAACGCGGCCAATGAGGTCGCAGTCGAGGCTTTCCTCGAGGGGCGATTGAACTTTCCCGGGATAGCCGCGGTCATTGAAGCCGTAGTCGAGCGGAGCAGCGGGGGCGCAATCGGCGATCTCGAGGACGTCATTGCCGCCGACACGGAAGGGAGAATGCACGCGCGTGAGCGGATCGTCGGACTGACAACAAGTGCAGCGGTGAGAGGCGCTCGCGCATGATCTTCGCGTGGTACGTTCTGTGGTTCGTGGTCGCCGTGGGCCTGCTGGTCACGGTGCACGAGTTCGGCCATTTCTGGGTCGCACGCCGCCTGGGCTTCCGGGTGCTGCGGTTCTCGGTCGGTTTTGGCCGACCGCTGTTCAAGCATATCGGGGGCCGCGACCGCATCGAGTACGTCGTAGCGGCGATCCCGCTCGGCGGGTACGTGAAACTGCTCGATGAGCGCGAAGGCCCGGTCGAGCCCGCGGACCTGCCGCGTTCCTTCACGCGTCGCCCACCCTGGCAGCGCATCGTCGTGTTGCTCGCCGGCCCCGGCTTCAACATCATTTTCGCGATACTGATCCTGTGGGGCATGCTGTGGGCCGGAGGCGTCACCGAGGTCCGTCCGCGCATCGCCGAGGTGACCGCGGGGTCGCTGGCCGCAAACGCAGGATTGAAGCCGGGCGATGAGATCCGTGCAGTCAACGGCGCGCGGGTGAGCGGCGTGCGCGATGTGGTCTTCGATCTGCTCGATGCGATGAGCGCACGCGGCGAGATCGCGCTCACCGTGCGCGGCAGTGCCGGCGAGACACGCCAGGCGCAACTCAGCGTACCCGATCGTAGCGAGCGCCGTCGGCTCACCGAGCCCAGCGAGCTCTTCCGCGGCCTCGGCTTGCAGCTCGGCGCACCTGTTCCGCCGGTGCTGGGCAGGGTTCTGCCGGGAGGGCCCGCCGCGCACGCCGGACTCGCCAGCGGCGATCGCCTCGTCGCCATCGACGGCACGCCGATGACCGATTTCCGCGACATCGTTGCGTACCTCAATGCGCATCCCGGCGCCACGGTGAGCATCGACTACCAGCGCGGCGGCGCTTCGCACCGCGTCGAGTTGCAGGTGGCAGGCGAGAACGTTGAGGGCAAGCGTATCGGCCGCATCCACGTCGAGCCGCCGAAGGCCACTGCCTATCCGCCGAGCATGCTGCTGCACACCGATCTCGACGCCGGCAGCGCACTCGCGCGCGCCGGCGGCGAGGCGTGGAACATGACGATGCTGCAGGCACGGCTGTTCTGGCGCATGGTACTGGGGCGCGTGTCGCTGAAGAATCTGAGCGGGCCGCTGTCGATTGCCGAGTTCGCCGGCGATTCTGCCGAAGCCGGCGTCGCCTCGTTCCTGAGTTTCCTGGTGCTCATCTCGCTGTCGTTGGGATTCCTCAACCTGCTGCCGATTCCGATTCTCGACGGCGGTCAGATCGTTTTTCAGCTGGTCGAGTGGCTCAAGGGGAGCCCGTTGTCGGAGCGGGTACAGGCGCTCGGCCAGCAAGTGGGCATTGCGCTGCTCATTGTTCTGATGGGTGTCGCGCTCTACAACGATATTGCGCGCCAGTTCGGTTGAGCTTTTCGGCCGTGAGCGCGCGGTCCCGCGGTCAACTGCGGCCGTCAGCGCGCGCCGCCAGGGGACCGATGTGTCAGCCACGCAGAGTCGAACAAGCGCTCCAAGCGCGAACGGAAGAGAGTCAAGGGTGGGAATAACATGAAACGAGCGCGGCCGCCGGGGCGGCTCGCGTCGCTCGGACTGGCGTTGCTGCTGGCGCTGCAGGCTGCGCTGGCGCTCGCCCAGAACGAGACCACACCGGCGGACTTCACCGTCGGCGACATCAAGATTGAGGGACTGCAGCGGGTCTCCGAGGGCACGGTCTACAACTATCTGCCGGTCAACATCGGCGACCACCTCACGGCGCAGCGGGTCCGCGAGGCGATCCACGCGCTCTATGCCACCGGCTTCTTCCGCGACGTGCAGATGCGCCGCGACGGCAACACACTCGTCGTGGTGGTGCTCGAGCGCCCCTCGATCGAGAGCTTCGAGATCACCGGCAACAAGGACATCAAGACCGAGGACCTGCAGAAGTCGCTGCGGGGCGTCGGGCTGGCAACCGGCAAGACCTTCGACCGCTCGGTGCTCGACGATGTGACTCAATACCTCACCGACCAGTATTTCGCGCGGGGCAAGTACGGCGTCCGCATCGACTCCAAGGTGGAGGAGGAGGCCGGCAACCGCGTCAAGATCAAGATCGACATCAAGGAAGGCTCGCGGGCCAAGATCCGCGAAATCAACATCGTTGGCGATACGAAGTTCCCGCCGAAGCAGATCCTCGAGACGCTCGAGCTCAAAACACCCAACTGGCTGTCCTGGTACAAGCAGGACGACCGTTATTCCCGCGAGTCGCTCCAGGGTGATCTGGAGAAGGTTCGCAACTACTACATGGACCGCGGTTACGCCAACTTCCAGGTCGACTCCACGCAGGTGCAGATTGCCCCCGAGAAGGAGGACATCTTCATCACCATCAACGTCGATGAGGGACAGGTCTACAAGGTTGCGGATATCAAGCTGACCGGAACCTTCGTCGTGCCGAAGGCCGAACTCGAGCAGTTGTTGCTCATCCACCCGGGTGAGACCTTCAACCGCAAGCTGATCACCTCCTCGCAGGAGCTGATGCAGAACCGCATGGGCCGCGACGGCTATGCTTTCGCGAAAGTCGACCCGGTGCCGACTGCGGACAATGCCAACCACACCGTGGCGCTCACCTTCTTCGTCGAGCCCGGCAGCCGCGTGTACGTGCGCAACATCTCCTTCACCGGCACCAACCGCATCAACGACGAGGTGCTGCGCCGCGAGATGCGCCAGCTCGAGGGCGGCTGGCTGTCGAATACTGCGCTCGAGCGCTCCAAGCAGCGTCTCCAGAAGCTGCCCTACGTGAAGTCGGTCGAATCGGAGACCAACCCTGTCGCTGGCTCCCCCGACCTGGTGGACGTCAATTACAAGATCGAGGAGGGGCCCGCCTCACAGCTCTCCGGCGGCATCGGCTATTCGGAGACCTACAAGTTCATGCTGAACGGCAGTTTCGCCGACTCGGATTTCCTCGGCAGCGGGCAGCGCATCGCCATCAACCTGAATGGCGGCGCCTTCAGCAAGGTCTACACCGTCGCCCACACCAACCCGTACACCGATATCGACAACGTGCAGCGCACCGAGTCGATCACCTACAGTGACGTGACGCAGTTCGTCTCCTCCTCCTCGACCTTCTCTTCGGAGACGCTCAGCCTCGGGCCGACCTGGGCTTACCCGATCACCGAGTTCATGTACCTGCGCTTCGGTACGGTCTTCAACGACTCACACCTGCTGACCAACTCGCTGAGCAGCGCAGAGCAGGCGCAGCAGTGGGTACAGGAGAACGGTCATCCCTTCAGCCGTATTGCGCACGACGACTCCACCAACAACGAATACGTCTTCTACGGTACGAATTTCAGCGCTCTCGAGGCGGTGACGGGCTGGGACTGGGATACGCGCAACCGCTCGCTATTCGCCGACCACGGTTTCCGGCAGAACATCTCTTTCTCGATCACGACCCCCACGAGCGATGTGCGCTACTGGATTGGCAACTACCAGTTCATCCGCTACGTGCCGCTGGGGCACGGTTTCACCCTGTCCTTCCTCGAAGGCATCGATTACGGCTCGGCGCTCGGGCGGACCACCGCGATTCCTCCCTATCGCCAGTTCTTCGGCGGCGGGCCCGACAACGTGCGCGGCTTTCGCGAGAGTCGCCTGGGACCGAAAGATCAGTTCGGTAACCCCTACGGCGGCAACATGCGCATCACGAGCCAGAACGAGCTGCTGTTCCCCATGCCAGGGAAATATGCCCAGACGGCACGCGTCAGCCTCTTTTTAGACATGGGTGGGGTCTACCAGACCGGCTCGATCGTCAAGTTCTACGGCCCCGATGAGGTGACGCCGAACTGCTACACCTTTCGTTGCCAGGGGTTGAAGCGCTCCGTCGGGGTCGCCGTGCAGTGGCTGGCGCCGCTCGGACTCTTCCGCTTCAGCCTTGGAGTGCCGCTGAACGCCAAGAGCGGCGACGGCATCACGACCTGGGGAGACGAGCGGGAAGTGTTCCAGTTCTCGGTCGGCAACGCATTCTGAGCCGGGCGATGCCGGCGCCATGCCGGCGCGAGGTCGCGCGAGTTGGCGGCAAAGCCGGCGCAGTGCCATGCGCTCAGGTCCTATTCGCAAAGAAGCAGCGTTCTACGCGATACTAGGCGTTTGGGCAGGGTGAACGGTGGGCACCCGGCACTCTCAACGATTACCAGCACGAGGGTAGGTAGGTTCCGTGAAGCGTTCGATCAGAGCTATGTGTGCGGTGGGATTGGTGGCGGCAGGCTGTGCAGCGGCGGTGCCGGCGTGGGCTGAGAGCAAGATCGGCGTCGTCGATCCGCAGAAACTCCTCGAGGAGTCGCCGCAGGGTAAGGCTGCGAGCGAATCGATGCGCGCCGAGTTTGCGCCGCGCCAGCGAACGTTGCAGGCCCAGGAGCAGACCCTGAAGGCGAAGCAGGAGAAGCTGCAGAAGGATGGCGCCACGATGACCGAGGATCAGCGTGTGCGCGCGGAGAAGGAGCTGCGCGACGGGGCCCGTGACCTGGAGCGAGCTCGTGGAGAATTCAACGACGACGCCACCGCGCGGCGCAACGAGGAGATGTCGCGCCTGCAGCGCCTGCTCGGCGAGGAAGTGCGAACTTACGCCAAGGCGCAGAACTACGACCTGATCCTCACCGCAGAGACGCTGGTCTACTACACGCCGGCCTACGACATCACGCCGGCGATCCTCTCAGCGCTCCAGGCACATGCCGGGTCATCCCCGGCAGCGACCAAACCGGCGCCGACACCGCCGGCGAAGCCGCAGCCACAATCGAAGTAGTCAGGCGGCTCAGCGAGCCGGGTGCGCCGAGCAGCTCCCGCAGCCATGCCAGTCTCTCTCGGGGAGCTCGCAGTGCGCTTCGGGTGTGAGCTGCGCGGGGATCCGGACACCCGCATCGAGAGCGTGGCGACACTCGGCAACGCTTCTTCGGGATCGATCGCTTTCCTGGCGAACCCGCGCTATCGGGCGCAGCTCGCCCACACGCGCGCCAGCGCGGTCGTACTGAGCCACGTCGCGGCAGAGGATTGCCGCACCGCCATGCTCGTGAGCCAGAATCCATACGCCACCTATGCGCGCATCGCTGCGATTCTCCACCCACCTGCGCCTTCCCGACCCGGCATAGATCCGAGCGCCGTGGTCGCCGCGGACGCTCATATCGATCCGAGTGCGCAGATCGGAGCGTTCGTCGCGGTCGGCCCGGGCGTCTCCATCGGCGCTCGTTCGATCGTCGGGCCGCACTGCGTCGTTGGCGCAAAAGTCGTGATCGCGGATGACGTGCGGCTGGTCGCGCGCGTTACGCTCGGCGAACGCGTGCGGATCGGGGCACGCAGCGTGCTGCATCCGGGAGCGGTCATCGGCGCGGACGGCTTCGGATTTGCGCCCGACAACGGCCGCTGGGTCAAGGTGCCGCAGCTCGGCAGCGTTGCCATCGGCGCAGATGTCGAGGTCGGCGCCAACACCACCGTCGATTGCGGTGCGATCGACGACACTGTCATCGAGGAAGGCGTCAAGCTCGATAACCAAATCCAGATCGGCCACAACGTGCGTATCGGCGCGCACAGCGCCATCGCCGGCTGCACCGGGATTTCGGGCAGCACGAGGATCGGGAGCCGTTGCATGATCGGCGGCATGGTGGGAATCGCCGGCCATCTCAACATCGCCGACGACGTGGTGATCACCGCCTGCTCTGCAGTCAGCCATTCGATCACAAGGCCCGGGGTATACTCGAGCACGTTGACGATCGAAGAGGCCCGCCTGTGGCGGCGCCTGGTGGCGTACTTCAAGCGCGGCGCCTCGGTCGGCGCCCGTCTGCGAGCCCTGGAGCGCGCGGTCGGAGTGAAGAGCGCGCAGGACGAGAATCATGACTGAGGCGTTGCAACTCGACATGCAGGCAATCATGGTGCGGCTGCCGCACCGTTATCCCTTCCTGCTGGTCGACCGGGTGCTCGAGCTGCTACCCGGCGAGAGCATCCGCGCAGTCAAGAACGTCACCTATAACGAGCCGTTCTTCCCCGGGCACTTTCCCGGCCGTCCGGTGATGCCGGGTGTCATGATCATCGAGGCGCTGGCACAGGCCGCGGGAATCCTGTGCTTCGTCACTACCAACGTCATTCCCGATCACAACACGCGCTTCTATTTCGTCGGCATCGACGGCGCGCGTTTCCGCCGCCCGGTCGTGCCCGGCGACCAGCTGCTGCTGACCGCGCAACTCGAACGCTCGCTCAAGGGCATCTGGCGCTTCTCCACGGCGGCGCTCGTCGGCGACGAGGAGGCGGCGCACGCGCAGATGATGCTCGCTCCGGGGACGGGCGGGTGATCGATCCCCGGGCCATCATCGCTCCTTCGGCCGAGCTGGCCGCCGACGTGAGTATCGGACCGTACAGCATCATCGGCTCCGGTGTGCAGGTCGGCCCCCGCACCGTCATCGGGCCGCACGCGGTGATCAACGGTCCGACCACGATCGGTGCCGACAACCGCATCTTCCAGTTCGCCTCGCTCGGTGATGAGCCGCAGGACAAGAAGCACCAGGGCGAATCCACCCGGCTCGAGATCGGCGATCACAACGTCTTTCGCGAAAGCTGCACCATCAACCGCGGCACCGCGCGCGACAAGGGAGTCACGCGCATCGGTAACGACAACCTGTTCATGGCGTTCTCGCACGTCGCTCACGACTGCGTGATCGGCAACCAGACGGTCTTCGCCAACTGTGCCTCCCTCGGCGGCCACGTCGAGATCGGCGACTGGGCGATCCTCGGCGGCCTCACCGCGGTACACCAGTTCAGCCGGATCGGAGCGCACGCCTTTCTTGGTGGCGGCTCGATCGTCAGCCGCGACGTTCCTCCCTACGTCATGGTCGCCGGCAACCCGGCCGTACCGCACGCGGTCAACGTCGAGGGTCTCAAGCGCCGCGGATTCACCGAGGATCAGGTCAAGAACATCCGCGAGGCCTATCGCATCCTCTACCGCTCTGAGCTGAAGCTCGCGGACGCGGTCGCCCGGCTTGCACCGCTCGTGCCGACGCAACCCGAGCTGCGGATCTTCGTCGACTTCATCCAATCCTCCACGCGCAGCCTGGTGCGATGAACGCCGCGGCGGAGCGGCGAGCAGGCGACGCGCCGGCCTCGCTCCGTATCGGCATCGTCGCCGGCGAGCACTCTGGCGACCAGCTGGGAGCGGCACTCATCGGCGCGCTGCGCGCACGCGTGCCACGGCTCGATTGCTTCGGCGTCGCCGGCCCCAAAATGATCGCCGCCGGCTGCGAGGCCTGGGCCTCCGCAGAGGAGCTCTCCGTGATGGGCCTCGCCGAGGTGCTGCACCATTTGCCGCGGCTGCTGCGCCTGCGCGCGAGACTTCTCCAGCGCCTGCGCGAAGCGGCCCCGGACATCTTCATCGGCATCGATTCCCCGGAGTTCAACCTGCCGCTGGCGCGGCGCCTCAAGGCCGCAGGCGTTCGGACCGTGCAGTACGTCAGCCCGCAAGTCTGGGCCTGGCGGCAGGGTCGGGTGCAGACCATCGCTGCCGCGTGCGATCTGGTGCTGTGCCTGCTGCCCTTCGAGAGCGACTTCTACGCGCAGCACGACGTTTCGGCAGTGTTCGTCGGCCATCCGTTGGCGGATGAGATCCCGCTCGAAATCGATCGTGCCGCGGCGAGACGCGCGCTGGGGCTCGCGGAGGAGGGGCAGGTGGTGGCGCTCCTTCCGGGGAGCCGTCTCGACGAGGTGTCGCGTCTCGCCCGGCCCTTCGTTGCCGCGGCAGCGCGCATCGCGGCGGCCCACCCGCAATGGCGATTCATCGCGCCCATGGCGTCGGCGCAGACACGTGAGCTCTTCGCGAAGGAGATTGCGCAAGCGCTTGAGCCGGTGGCGATTCATCTTCTCGATGGCCAGGCGCAGCGCGCGCTG
>Ga0307476_10001004_pt1 | contig 18299 bp, 21 predicted proteins | sample atmos_gasesECM2C_2_FD_203314 | JGI IMG/M metagenome (GOLD analysis project Ga0307476, IMG submission 203314) | Hardwood forest soil microbial communities from Morgan-Monroe State Forest, Indiana, United States - atmos_gasesECM2C_05 | ecosystem: Environmental > Terrestrial > Soil > Temperate... | reverse complement strand
AATACTCCTCCAGCCCGAGGGTCATCAGGTCAGCATGCGGTGCAGAACGGCCATCTGCACCGCCATGCGATTGAAAGCCTCGCGCTTGACCACTGCGCGCGGGCCGTCGAGAACTTCATCGGCAACCGCGACATTGCGCCGCACCGGCAGACAATGCATGAGTTTGGCATCCGGCAATGCCCCTGCAAACCAACGCTCGCGCACGCACCAGTCCGAAAGATCGGCGCGCAGCCGCGAGTCCGCTTCCGTATCGCCGTAGTACGTTGTCGTGCCCCACTCCTTCGCATACAGCACGCTCGCGCCGGCGAGGGCGCCCGTGCGGTCGGAGGTCTCGGTGAGCGAGCCGCCCGCCGCGGCGGCGGCAGTTTGCGCGGCGAGCATGATCTGCGGCGGCAGGGCGAATCCCTCCGGCCGCAGCACCACGACTTCCATCCCGCGCATCGCCGCCATGTGCACGGTGGCTGCGGGCACGGCCAACGGCAAGGCCTTCGGATGATAAACCCAGCTCAAAACGAACTTGGCTCGCTTCGGCAAGTGGAGTTCGTCCATGGTCCGCCAGTCGGCCAACGCCTGGCATGGGTGGGACATCGCTGATTCCAAGTTGATGAGCGGCTTATCGCACAGCTGGTCGATCATTGCGAACAAGGACTCGCTGAGGTCCAGGCTAAGATCCTTGCCTTCGGCGAAGGCGCGCACGCCGAGCGCATCGCAATACGACGCCAGCACCGGGATGCCCTCGCGGATATGCTCCGCGGCGGCACCCTTCATGATGGCATTGAGCCGGGTTTCCAGTTGCCACGTTCCCTGGCCCGGAGTGATCACGAAGGATGAGCCGCCGAGGCGCGCCATTCCCGCTTGGAATGACGCGAGGGTGCGCAGCGAAGGATTCAAGAACACCAAGCCTAGAATCTTGCCGGCCAGCGCATGCGGCTCAGGCTTGTCCTGGAGCGCCTGAGCGAGCGCCAGCAGATCGAGAATCTGCTCGCGGCTGAAATCGGACAGATTGAGGAAGCGCTTCATGCGGAAATTCTAGCCAAGGCATCGCTCAGCTGATCAACGTGACCTTCGTTCAGGATATACGCCGGCAGCAGGCGCAAGATGTTCGGATCCGCGCTGGTCCCGGTAAGGATGTTCTTTGCGAGCAGCGCCGCCTGCACTTCCTTGGCGGGACGCGAAGTTTTCAGGCCCAACAGGAATCCCGCGCCCTGTACGCCGGTGACCGGGCCGATGACGCAGCTCCCGCGGATGTACGCCGAGACTTGGCGCACATTGGCGAGCAGCGATTCAGATTCGATCGTGTCGATCACCGCTTCGGCGACTGCGCAGGCCATGGGGCCGCCGCCAAACGTCGTGCCCATGTCGTCTACTTTAAGTTTGCCCGCGACGCGATCAGACAACAACAATGCCGATACCGGAAAGCCATTACCCAACGCCTTGGCCGCAGTAAGCATGTCCGGTGTGACGCCGTAGAAATTCGCCGCAAATGGGGCCCCGGTTCGGCCCATTCCGCATTGCACCTCATCGAATATCAGCAAGGCGCCCATGTCGTCGCAGCGCTCGCGCAGCGCCTGCAACATCGGCTTGCCCACGTCGTAGGCTCCGCCCACACCCTGCACGGGCTCGACAATGACTGCGGCCGTATTCCGGTCGATGAATTGTCCGGCCGCGCCAGGATTGTCGCGCGGCGCGAAACTTACATCGAAGGGCGTGCGCGGAAAGCCGTACCATTTTTCGAGCGCACCCCAGGTCGCCGCGCCGGCGGCGGCGGTTCTGCCGTGCCAGCCCTGTTCCAAGGCGACGATCTTTCCGCGGCCCGTGTGTTTGAAGGCAAGCCTCAGCGCATTCTCGTTGGCCTCGGCGCCGCTGTTGATCCAAAAGATCGTATCCAGGCCCAAGCCCGCGAACTTGGCCAGGCGGGCGGCGGCGCGCTCGCGGATTCCCAGGGGCACGGCGTTGGTTTGAAACGCCATTTGCCGCGCCTGCCGCTCGAGCGCGGCCTGCCATCGCGGATGACCGTAGCCCAAGCCGGCGACGGCGTGGCCGCCGTAGAAGTCCAAGATCTTGCGGCCGTCGCGCGCATGCAGCCATACGCCCTCGCCATGAGCCACTTCGATGGGATATTGCGCGAACACTTGCGCCAGATGGCTCCTCAGGGCTTGCGTCGTCAGAGTGGTCGCCACGGCGGGCTCCTAGGTCCAGCCGGGCGCGGGTCCGGTGAGGCCGGCAGTCTCGGCAAGACCCAAGAGCCGGTTCATCCACTGGATGGCACCGCCCGCGGCGCCTTTGTTGAGATTGTCGACCACTGACATGACGGCAATGGAATTGCCGTTGGTCACCGCGCTCAAATGCGCATAATTGCTGGTCGCCACGTCCTTGACCCGCGGCGCGGCGTCGCCCACGCGCACGAAGGGGCAGTCCTGGTAATACGTTTTGAGCGCCTGCAGCGCCTGCGCGGTATCGATCGATTTTGCGAGACTGGCTTGCACGGTGACGTGGATGCCGCGCGCGAACGGTCCGGAATGCGGTACGAAATTGAGCTCCGCCTCGACGCCCGTCGCGAGCTTCGCGCAGGCGATGATCTCCGGCACATGACGGTGGCTCAAGGCACCGTAGGTGTATAGGTCGCTGTGCCGATGCGGGTGATGAGTGCCGTCGATGGGTTTGCGGCCCGAACCCGTGCTGCCGGTGATGCCGGTGACGAACAGGCGCTGATCGGTGAGCCCCAAGGCCAACAAAGGCACGATGGCGAGCAGCGTGGCGGTCGCAAAGCATCCGGGATGCGCCACATGCGGCGTCGGCGACTTCGACAAATGTTCCGGGACGGCGCAGGTAAACTCGCGAATTCGCGCCGGGGCGCCGTGCGCGTGCTTGTACACCGCCTCGTAGGCGGCGGCGCTCGAATAGCGGAAGTCGGCCGAGATGTCGACGCAGTGCATGCGAGCGCCCGCCCGCTCGGCCGCGGTCAGCAGACGATCGATGAGCGCGGCGGCCACGCCATGCGGCGCGGCGGAAAACAGGGCGGAGCGCGCCGCGCCGCGAATCACGGCCTCGATGGCATCGAGATCGGCGAATTTCAGCTCGGGATAGGCGCTACGCAGGTGCGCGAACGCACCGGCCACCGGAGCACCGGCCTGACTGTCCGAAAGAATCGCGGCGACCTCGAGCTGCGGATGACCGGCGATCAGACGCAGCAGCTCGCCGGCCACGTAGCCGGTACCGCCCAGCACGATCGCCGGAGTGGCGCTCATTCGCCCGCGACTTTTGATTCGCGCACGTGGCTTAAGCCCAAGCGCGCGATGATGTGATCGCCCAAGTCCGCCGGACTGCTGATGGCATTGAAGGCTTCGACGTTCATTTGCTCGCGGATGATTTCGACGCCCACTTGATTGTCGGTCGCAGGTCCCGTGACCACGGCGGGCTCGATGCCGAAGCGCTCGCGCAACAGCTTGACGCCGCCCCAAGCGGCAACCGGATCGTTGGCCGACAGCACCACCGCGGTCAACGCCGCCTTGATGTCCGGTTCTCGCAGGATGGATTCCACGCCATAGGTGCCGAGGAGCCCATCGCCCAATTCGAACACGATGACGTCAGGCTGTCCGGTAGCCATTTCCGTGAGCATGGTCCGGGTCAGCGCCGGGCCGCACTTCGCGGTGGTGGTCACGATGCCGAGGTCGGTGAAAATCATGGTACGCCGCGCGCCCGAATCCTCGAACGCCAATATGTCGCGCCGAAGCGAGACACCCGTCGCTTTGAATGCATCGACAATGAGCCCCCGATGGCGCATGCGCGCGATGATGGCGGAGGCCGCGGCGGTCTTGCCTGCCTCCATGCACGTGCCGGCCAGCGCCACCACCGGCACACCGCGCACGTTCAGGGCGGCATCGTAGTCCAGCGCCTTGTAGCCTGCCTTGGCGGGCACGCCGATGCGCTCACCCAGATAAGGAAAGGTCAGCACTGCCCCCAGAACCTTGCAGTCGAAGGGTTTGCCCTTGTCGGGCGTCGCTGAGTCGCAGATGCCGAGGACGCCGCCGATATTCAGCATTTGAATGACGTCGCCCGGTGTGAGCGACGGCGGAATGTGGCCGGAGTAGCCGAACAAGGCCTTGCGATGGCCCAATGCTCCAATCACCACGTCGCCGCGTGCCAGCTTCGCCATCCGGCCGCTGGTCAGCTCGAGGGTATTGTAGGTCGACTTGTTGTTGAGGATCTCGACGACCACGACCATCCCCTCCTCGCAAGCGATATCGGCGGTGATGCGAATTTCGTGCGACAGCGCGCAAGCCTGCGTCACCGAGGCGATTTTGTCGACGACCACGGTACGCATGCCGCTCATGTGTCAGCTCCCGCCGCATGGGCACCGGCACGGTGGTAGAACACCCCGGTCAGGGCCAGCATTTTCGAATAGCCCAGGGCGTCCGTGGGCGTCCATTCGCCCGCGGATTCACCATAGACGCCTTTCGACGCAGCCATCAGCGAATACGGCGAGGCGACGCCCTCCACGAACACCGATCCAGGCCGGAACAGGACTCTGACCTCGCCGCTCACGCGGGCCTGGGAGGAGAGCAGCAGCGCCTCGATATCGCGGCACACCGGATCCAAGTGCTGCCCCTCATGCACCAGGTCGCCATAAGGCTGGGCGACCGCATCCTTGATGCGCGCCTGCTTGCCGGTCAAGACCAGCTTCTCGAGTTCACGATGCGCCGTCAGCAGCACATCCGCCGCCGGCGCTTCAAACGCAACTCGACCCTTGGTGCCGATCACGGTGTCGCCCAAGTGAATCCCGCGGCCGATGCCGAAGGGACCCGCCAGCTGTTCCAGTTCCTCGATGATGGCGACCGCGGAGCGTGCGCTGCCGTCGAGACTCACCGGAACTCCCCGATTGAAGCCGATGACGTGGCGCTGCGGAGCGCGCGGCACCGAGAAGGCATCCTTCGAGAGTACCCACGCGTCATCCGGAATACTGCCCTCGGAAGTCAGCGTTTCCTTGCCGCCGATGGTCACCCCCCATAATCCGCGGTTCACCGAATAGGCCGCGCCAAAGGGCGGAATCGGCAGCCGATGATCTTCGAGATACTTCAATTGTTCCGGCCGCTTGAACGCGCGGTCGCGCACCGGCGCAATGATCTCGAGGTCCGGGCCCAAGGTGCGCAGCGCCACTTCGAACCGCACCTGGTCATTGCCGGCCGCCGTGCACCCGTGCGCCACCATTTTGGTCCCGAGCGACAACGCCATTTGCGCGATCGTCTGCGCCTGCAGCACGCGCTCCGCGCCGACGCACAGCGGATATACCCCGCCGCGGCGCACATTGCCCATCAGAAGATATTTGAGCACCTGCTCGAAATAGGGCGTGCGCGCATCGATGAGATGATGTTCGATGGCGCCCAGTTTCTGCGACCGCTCGGCGAGGGATTGCGCCGCCGCCGCATCGATGCCGCCGGTATCGACCGTCACCGTGATCACAGGGCGCAGGTATGTCTCCTTGAGCCACGGTACGCAGAAGGACGTATCGAGGCCGCCGGAAAAAGCCAAGAGAATGGGCTCGGCGCCCGGCCGTGAAGTCGATGTCATAGGGTTTAACGTCCGAAAATGGCGAGCAGGCGCAGGCCAAGCTGGCGCTGCTCGCGCGCGCCCGCAGTGGCGATGAATATGGTGTCATCACCGGAGATGGTGCCGATCACCTCCGGCCAGCGGGCGGTGTCGATGGCGACTGCCACGCTTTGCGCCGAACCCACCGTCGTTTTCAAGATCGTCAGATTCGTACCCGCCGTCAAGCGCGCGCTGACGAACTGCTTGAGGGCCGAGAAATCGCTTCTCGGGGCGGCGCCCGTCTCGGGCAGCACATAGCGATCACCCATCTTGGCCACGCCTAGTTCGCGCAGATCCCGGCTCACGCTCGACTGGGTGGCGATATGGCCGTGCTTGCGCAACATCGCGACCAACTCCGTCTGCCGCCCGACGGCCTGCTCGCGAATGATCTTCGCGAGAGTGGAGCGGCGCGCCGGGGCGCTGGTGTTGTCGATATCGGCACGGAGCATTTCATCCAACCCGTTGCATAAAATTGCACGCATCCTGCATAAAAATGCAATGCTTGTCAATGCGCAGCGCTGCGTTTGCGAACGCGCAGCGGCGCGCTTTGCACCGGACCCAAACGGCGGCCCTTGACTATCGTCGAACCGCTCCCAGACTTGGGGTTTCCTCCAGCCGCGATGCAAGCCCATGATCCCGTTTTCCGTTCTCGACTTATCCCCGGTGACCGAGGGCGGCAATGCGGCGCAATCGCTGCGCAATACGCTCGATCTGGCCCAGCACGCGGAAGAATGGGGCTACCGGCGCTATTGGCTGGCCGAGCATCACAGCATGCCCGGGATTGCGAGCGCGGCCACGTCGGTCGTGATCTGCCATGTCGCCACTGGAACCCGGACGATCCGCGTCGGTGCCGGCGGAATCATGCTGCCGAATCACTCACCGCTCATCATCGCGGAGCAATTCGGCACCCTGGAAAGCCTGTTTCCGGGCCGCATCGATCTTGGGCTCGGGCGCGCGCCGGGCTCCGATCAGACGACTGCGCAGGCGCTGCGGCGCAATCTCGCGTCCGATCCGGAGCAGTTTCCCCAGGATGTGATGGAGTTGATGGGCTACTTAGGACCGGCGGTGCCCGGTCAACGCGTCCTCGCGTTCCCGGGCGTCGGCACCCAAGTGCCGATCTGGATCCTGGGTTCCAGCTTGTTCGGCGCGCAAGTCGCCGCGGCGCTGGGCCTGCCGTTCGCGTTCGCATCGCATTTCGCACCCGCCATGATGCTGCAGGCCATCGACATTTACCGCGCCCGTTTCCGGGCGTCCGCGCAGCTGGAGCGTCCGCACCTCATGCTCGGTTTCAATATTTTTGCGGCGGAATCCGATGCGCAGGCGCGGTTTCTATCAACGTCGATGCAGCAGGCCTTTGTGAACCTGCGAAGCGGCCGGCCGGCGCAATTGCCGCCCCCCGTCGAGGGATATCATGAGCAGCTGCCGCCGCAGGCCAAGGCGTTGCTCGCGGATGTGCTCTCGTGCTCCGCCATCGGCTCGCCCGAAACCGTGCGTAGTGCGGTGAAGGCGTTCATCGAGCGGACCCGGCCCGACGAATTGATGATCACCGCGCAGATATTCGATCACTCCGCTCGCTTGCGTTCATACGAGATCGCCGCCGACATTCAAAAGAGTCTCTAGGCGCCGTCGCCGTGCGGCCGCCGGGTCAATCCCGCAGTCCGAGAAAATCGCTCATGCGCTCGAGCTCCGCCTCGAGACCGGCGCGAAACGTTGCATCGCGCGGCGCGCGACCGCTGCTGTAACCGAAGGCGGCGCGCAGCCCGCCATCGACCGCGGCCACGTTGCCCCATCCAATCACCCGCTCGTGCCATAGCAGGGGCAGCGCGTAGTAGCCGAGCTTGCGCTTCGGCGCGGGCGTATAGGCCTCGAACCGGTAGGCCCAGCCCCAGAAGATCTCGAAGCGGCGGCGATCCCATACGATGGGGTCGAAGGGCGTGAGCAGGCGCACGCTCTGGTCCGGCCGCCAGCGGGCCGACGCCGGCCTGTCCGCGGCCGGCCAATACCAGTCGACGCCCTCCACGCGCGCGCCCGCGAGCCGTTGCTTGGCGCGGGCGAGTGCCTCTGCGCGTTGCCCCCTCCACTGCGGCGCGCCGCCTCCCAAAAGACTGAGGAGCTGACTTAAGGTGCGCGCCGGCAGCGGCGCATATTTGTGGACCACCACGTCCACCAGCGCATCCATGCGCGCGCTCGCGGTGGCGGGGTCCGGTATCGCCGCCGGATCGGGTAGCGCCGCGGGTTCGCGGGCGGCGTAGATGCGCGTGCCGCCTTCGCGGCGCGCCACGCGCAACAAGCCGCGGTAGTGCATGACGTCGAGCAATTGCGTGCTCGCGTTCGACGAACCACCGAACCAGTTGCTCACTTTGCCGTGCGCAAAATGCGCGTCCACTTCGCGCGGGTGCACGGCGCCGCGCGCGCGGACGAATGCCAGCACCGCCGCCGCCTGCTCGGCGCGCGCCGCTGTCCAGACCGTGCGCGCCGTGCGCGGATGCATCAATTGGTGATTCGCGCGCGGCAAATATCCGTAATTGACGAAGAAGTCTTCTTCCAGCGCCAATTTCGGATAAAGACGCTCCAGATCCCCCGCACGATAGCCGGCTACGCGGTGTCGCAGAGTCAGGTCCTGCGCGCGGGCCGGGGCGCGGATCGGATCGGCCTGAACGAATCCGAGCTTGGAGATCGCGCGCCCGAGCGTCGTCGGCTTGAACAGTGAACGCGCGATGGCGTAACGGCGCAGATGTTCCAACGTGATCCGCATCCCGCGATGATATTCCATTCCAAATCACTCATTTCCTAGTACATTGGCGACGATGCTGGAGACCATTGAAGTAGAAACCAACCCTGAGCCGAACGCCGCGGTGATCTGGCTGCACGGACTCGGCGCCGATGGACATGATTTCGAACCCATCGTTCCCGAAATCGTCCGCCCCGGTGAGCGCGCCTGGCGCTTCGTATTTCCGAACGCGCCGGTTCGCCCGGTGACCATCAACGGCGGCATGGCCATGCGCGCTTGGTACGATCTCAAGGGGTTGGACCGCAGAGCCGCCGAGGACGTGGCCGGCTTCCGGGATACGGATGCCCTGGTCCGGCAATTGATCGCCAAGGAGGTTGCGCGCGGCATCCCCACCAATCGCGTCGTCCTCGCCGGCTTTTCGCAAGGCGGTGCCGTGTCGCTGTACACCGTACCGCGTTACCCGGACAAACTGGCCGGCGTCCTGGCCCTGTCCTGCTACTTGCCTCGCGAGAGCACCTTCCTCGCGGAGCGCGCACCGGCCAATGACGCGACCCCGATTTTCATGGCCCACGGGCGGGCCGACACGGTCCTGACCATGAGCTTGGGAACACAGTCGCGCGACTTCCTGAAGGCGCAGGGATATATCGTGGAGTGGCACGACTACCCAATGGCGCATGCCGTCTGCGCGGCGGAGATCGCCGATATTCGCGAATTCCTGTTCCGCATCTTGCCCGAGGAGCCTGTCTGAGTAGGCCGCGGCAGCGATGGTGGCTGCAGGGTGACAGCGCGGGCGACGCGGGCTAAGCTCTGCGGTCCTCCTTCCAACGGGATCGCGTCGTGGCAACTGCACCTGTGTCAGCAACGTCCGCCAAGCAAGCTGCTGCGGCGCAGCGATTAAGCGCCGAAGCAAAGAAGGCCGCGGCACGCGCCGGCGCCGTGAAGCAGGCGCTGCGTGCCGCCAAGGCGGTGCTCAAGCGGGCCCGAAAATTGGCCAAGGCGAGCAAAAAAATTGCCAAGCAAGCCAGGAAAAAGGCCAAGGAGGCACGGGCTGCCCTAATGCGCTCCAAGCCTTCAAAGCTAAAGCCAAAGACCAAATTAAAGCCCAAGCTCAAGTCCAAGCCGCCGAGAGCCAGGGCCGCGCGGTCAAAATCCAAGGCCAAGCGGCCAAAAACCAAAGCTCTGCGCCGCACCCCGCCGCCGAAGGCGGCTGCGCGCAAGCCCGCCCCGCGCAAACCCGCCCCGCGCAAGCCCGCCCCGCGCAACGCCGCGGCGCGCAAGCCCGCACGAAGGCCTCAGGCCGCGCCGAAACCCGCCGTCGCGCCCACGCCGCCTAACGCGCAGGCGCCGGCCGCGGAAGCGGTAATCGAGCGCCTGGGAAGCGTCCTACCGCCGCCCGGCATCAACGTTGTGGGATGAAGTGGAACAGGGCCCCGGGGAACAGCGCCTCGATGGCTAAGGCCAGAAACCATGACGCCAGGAAGCCGATGATCTGCCCCACGACCCACACGCCGAGGGCTTTGCGGATAGCCAGGCCCTGAATTTCGCTGAGACCCATCACCTGCAGCACGATGCTCCAAATCAACAGCAGGACATATGCGATGAACTGCGCGTGCAGCAGCAACACGAGGAACCCCTCGGCATCGGGGCGGGGCGTCTCGAGAAACGTGTCCTCCCCGGCTAGTAGCGCAGTCAGCACCCAGATCGCGAGCGACGCCACCATCGGCACGCCGCCGTAGGCGAGCACATGGATCACCTGGTGGGTCGTCGACTTACCTCCGGCGCGAGTACCGAGGCGCTGGTAGATGATCGCCATCAAGTAGAGACTCGCCACCCCTGCGACAACGCCATGGGTCACGGAGTTGGCGAGAATCTCAGCCACGCTGCTGTGCGCGCCCGCGCCCAGGGCTCGGTACAGCGCGAGAAAATTACCGACGCCCTGGGCCGACATCAATAGGTAGTCGGTGACCCCGGCGGGTCGTGCCGCCAACTCGCGAAACACGCGTCGCGGCCTCAACCAGACATCTTTCAGAGGGTGAACGGGTTCGGTCGGGAGCACTCACGCAGCCTACGCAATCCGTCTAACTGACTCCAGCATCACGCGCAGATGACAGCAGACTTTTTCGGGGCTACTCTCACATTGAGTTCGAACGATCTCCAGGAGAAGAGTGACCATGGCAAAGAAGAGCAAGTCGAAAAAGCGTCCGGTGGCAAAGGCCAAACGCCACGCCGCCAAGAAGAGCGTCGCGAAAAAGAAAGCCCGTCCGGCGAAGGCCAAGTTGAAGTCGAAGGCCAAGAAGGCCGGCAAGGCAGTGAAGGTTGCGAAGAAGGCGGTCAAGGCTGCGCCCAAGAAGGCCAAGCCCAAAGCCAAGGTCGCTGCCCCGAAGGCCGCGCCCAAACCCAGCATGCCGCGTCCGAGCGTGGCCCGGCCGGCTGCACCGCCGGCACCGGCACCGACGACCGCACCGCCGGCAGCGCCGGCATCGGAGCCATCGGGATCGATGACGCCCCCTGGTACAGAACCATTGGCGTTTTAAGCACTCGCCGATGGGAAGGTTAGGCGCGTATCAGCCCTTGGAGAGGGCGCGCGCCGCTACTGTCCGGGAATATTCGGGTGGCGAGAGACCTCGCGTCGACGCGCAGATGCTCGTCGAGCACGGCTTTGAATACGCTTCGTAAATCGAGGGTCGGCCGCAGGTCCCGGTTATCGAGCAGTGCCGCGCGTGAAAGTCCCGGCCAGTCCGCGATGACGCGGCCGCCGCGCACGGCGCCGCCCGCGAGAAATGCACAGCCGCCCGTCCCATGATCGGTACCTCGGGTGCCGTTCATGGCGGCGGTGCGGCCGAATTCGGTGACGACCAGCACCGCGGTTTGCGGCCACAGGGGCCCCAACTCGTCCGCCAGCGCTCGCAGCGCGTTGTCGAGCCCGTTTAGCCGTTGCGCGAGCGCTCCCTTGGCACCGCCTTGGTTGGCGTGCGTGTCCCAGCCGCTGGCTTCGATGACCGCCACTTCGGGACCCCCAAGGCTGCGCATCAACGTAGCCGCCATGCGCGCCGCACCGCTGACTCGATCGGCTCCCCCGCCTGGGCGCATCGCCGGCGCATCCGCCGGGCTGCCGCCATCGTCCGCTAGTTTTTCGGTCTGCACGGCCTCGGTCAATCGCGCCGAGAACCAGTCATCCCGGGAATAAAGATCGGCCAGGCGCGACAGCAGTTCTTCGTCGACATCCGGGGCCGTTTGCGGTGACTTGGAGATCACGGGCGCGTCGCCGCGCAGAATCAGCGGCACGTTCTGGCTGATCGCTACGGCGCGCTCGCCCGGTTGCCCGGCGCCACGGGGTAAGGCGGCGAGCGCCCGATTGAGCCAGCCGTCGGCCGAGCCTAAGGGCTTCGCCAGTCCGTTCTCCAAGACGTTTTGCCCGTCGAAGTGGGATCGATCGCGATAGGGCGAAGCGACGGCATGGAAAACCACGAGTTCACCCGCGAGGTAACGCTGGTGCAGAAACCCCAAGGAGGGATGCAGTCCGAAGCTGCCATCGAGTGCCAGCGCACCGTCGGCGACGCCCGGCGCAAATATCGCGAGCTCCCGATGCAATCCTGCATAAGCCGGGTCGGCGTAAGGCGGCACCGCGGCGAGACCATCCAGCGCTCCGCGCAAGACCACCACCACGAGGCGAGCGGAGCCGCCGGTGTGCGCAAACAGCACATCCGGCAGCGCCACGCTCGCCGCCAGGGCTGCGCCGCCCAACAAGAGACGGCGCCGAGTGGTTCTCCTGGAATAGGGGTGCATTCGCTATCTCCGCTGAAACTCCGGACTCATCAACAACAGAGTCAAGCCCTGGGAGGCGGACGAGGCGCGCCGTAGGGCCGTGACCGTTTCCGGGCGCGCATAGGCTCCCAGGCAGGACAGCGCGAGATCCGCAGGATCCTGGCCTTGCTCATAGCGGCCCGCGACCCGCGACGCCCAGAGCACGCGACGCAGGAGAGCATCCGATCCGTCCCAGCTCTTCGCGGTGTCCGGCCAGCCGGCGGGCGATCCCGGGGTGTACTGGCGCTGCCCCAAGAGTTCGAAGGCACGAACCACTTCTTCGGGCTTCTGCGGCGTTGCCGAGAGGGCCCGCAGCGTCGAGAACACGAAGTCTTCCGGCGTCTTGAATTTGCGCATGTCGGCATCCCAGGCCTCCGGTGCCTCGATCAAGGCCCCATACACGCGCGGCAGATCGCCGCCGGTTTTGATGAAGACCCGCGCCACGCGTTCGACCGCGGCCGGCGGCGGATCATCGGCGACGAAATGGCGCACCAGCTTGGTGGCAATGAAGCGCGCCGTGGCCGGATGCACCGCCAGGTCCGCGAGAACGGCCTCGCCCTGGCGCCGGCCGCTCTGATAGTAGGTCTTGCCGAGAAAATTTTTCGGGCCCGGTTCGTGCAGATTGTCGCGAAAATAAAATTGCCCGGGCGTGCCGCCCGCAAGCCGACCCTTGCCCCCGCCGATCGACCATCCCGTGATGATCTGCGCGAAGGTGGTGACGTCGGCTTGCGTGTAGCCGCCGTTCACGCCCAGGGTATGGAGTTCGAGAATCTCACGCGCCAAGTTTTCATTGATGCCGAATTCGCGCTTGGGCTTATCCGGTCCGCGGCGCGCCGCGAGCCGGGCGAGCTCGGAATCCTTGCCGACCGAATTCTGATTGTCGAGAAAGGCGATCATCGCGGGGTGCTGCTCCACGGCGGCGAGCAGATCGATGAAACGGCCATCGACGTGCGGACGGATCGCCTCATTCTCGAGCGTACCGGCGATGCCGATGACGGCGCCCTTGTCCGCCGACACCGCAAAGTGGTTGGTCCAAAAGTGCACCAGGCGTTCTGCGAAAGGCCGCGTGGTGAGAGCGGCGCTTTGCGCGCGTGCCAGCACCTGTGCGCGGTAGTGGGGTAGGTAGGCATCGCGCACCGGATTGAACGCGGCGGCCCCGGTCGCGTCCGGCGCGGCCCTTTGCGCCGCCGCTTCGCGCTTCTCATCCTGGAGTCGCTCGCGCGCCGCCAGCAACTCGGTGAAAATCTGTTCGGAAGGTGCGAGCGCCGTGTTTACCGCGAGCGGCGCGGCGCCCTTGAGCTGCGCCATCAGCCAGGCACGCGGCTCGGCCTGGGCGGCGGCGAGATCTCCCGGCCGGGCTCCCAAACCAAAGCGCAGGACGGCTATTTCGGCTTGCATCATGTCACTGCTAACGGTAGAGCACCGCGGCGGTTGACTTGGGATGCTGCGGAAGTGTCGATCAGCCCGCAGGCGGGGGTTGGGCCGCAACGACGGGCAGAGCGCTATCGATGCAGGCCCAGCTTGGTGCTTGGGAGGTCCAAATCGTCGCCGACGGCCGCGCGACTTCGCGATCGTCGAGCGTGCCGGCGCGCACGAAAACGAGGTGGGGTCTAGCCTCCGCCGCGCTGAAAACTTGCGTGCCGCACTGGGGGCAGAAGCGCCGGTGCATGGTATTGCCGCTGTCAGCCACGCTTGGGAAGTCGCGAAGCTCGCCTTCGACGCTCACCGCCGAGCTCTGAAAACATACGTTGACCGTGCCGCTGCCCGACCCAAGATACTGGCAGAGGCGGCACCAACACACCCGCGCGACGATGGGGGCTGCGGAAATACGATAGCGAACGGCGCGGCACAGGCAGCCGCCGGTAATATCCATGGAGCGTCCCTCTAGTGATTCGGCCATGAAAAACGCACCGCAAACGCTACGGCGATGAAGGCGATGATGATATTGAGCCCCACGCCGACGTGGGTCCAATACCCCGGCGGCACCACCACAGGGTCGAGATTCTTGGCGACCTGACGGAATTGCCGCGCCGAAATCAGGGCGACCGCGGCTCCCAGCAGCAACAGCAGAACGCCGAGGCCGAGCGAAAAGCCGCGCTGCGACTCGCCGTCGGGCTGATGAGCGATCATCTGCAGAAACAGGCCGAAGCGCTCGACGACGAAGCCGAAACCCATCAAGGCGATTGCGCTCCGTTGCCAGGCAAGCAGGGTGCGTTCGGCCGCGAACAGCACGCGCGGATCTGCGGTGTAGGACATGCGTCTGCCTCCGTCGATTTAACCTTTGGGCAAGTTCCGTAAGGTAATTCTTACAGATTAGTCAGCCCGCTGCCGATCGCCAGACCGGCGGCGGATTCGCGACAATCAGCGCCGGACACCAGGAACGAACTATGGCATACGGTCGACTTAAAACCCTTCTGAGCAGCGAGTTCCTGCAGCCGGCCGCTCGCCCACCGTCGGGTTGGTATGACCCTAGGAGCATTCGGGCTCCCGCCGACACACAGCGCGAGCTCGAGACGCTGCGCCGCATGAACGCCTACCTGCTGAATGAAGTGGCGGCCCTCAGGGGGCGCGAGGCGGAGGTGTTGCGGCTCGCCGAGCGGGATGGACTGACGGGTTTGTACAATCGCCGGCGAATGCTCGAACTCGTGGGCGCGGCTATTGCCGAGGCGGGGCAACGCGGGCAATGCGTCGGGTTGCTGTTCATCGATTTGAACGGATTCAAAGCCGTCAATGACGAACACGGTCACGCAGCGGGCGACAAAATCCTGACCACGGTGGCGATGCGTATCGCCGCGCGGGTTCGAAACGGCGATTTCGTGTGCCGCTACGGGGGCGACGAATTTGTGGTGCTGCTGCCCAATGTACCGGACGCGGCTGCCGTAACCCGGGTGGCGGATACGATCCGCGAGCGGGTGGCGCTTCCCTATTGGCTGCAAGGTCGGGAACAGCACTTGACAGCCGCGATCGGCGAGTCGCTCTATCCGCGCGATGGCAAAACGGCCCATGAGCTGCTGGATCGGGCGGACCGCGCCATGTACCTGCTGAAGGCCCGTCTGGCACGGCCGTTCGTGAGTCTGGGCAGCAACAAGCCTCTGGAGCGGCTCGCCCGGCGCCGCAACGACAATAATCCCTTCGCTAAGGATTGAGGCACAGGCCAAGCCTTGGCGCATCCCCTGCGCACCCATCCGAGACAATCCGAGATAAATCCTGGGTAGCGATCCGTAGTCGGCGGCGCTATCCTTCGCGGCTCAGCGTTCCCGTCAACCTTGGGCGACGGAGGGCGTTAGGTTACCTATACATTCTTAAAACATTGGTTACCGTATGAATCAGAAGTGGTTGCGCGCAAGTTTGGCGTCCGGCCTGATGCTTGGCATGTCGCTGGCGGGCTGCGTGGTCGTACCCGATCAGCGTCACTATGCCGACGGAGTCGTGATGGTGGCGCCGCCGGCACCGCGCGTGGAGGTCATCGGAGTCGCTCCGGAACCGGGCTACGTCTGGGCGGGCGGTTATTGGAATTGGGTGGGTGGCCGGCATGAATGGACGCCTGGCCATTGGGTGGCGCCGAATCCCGGGCATCACTGGGTCGCCCATCAATGGGTGCGCCAGGGCGATGGCTGGCGCCTGAAGCCTGGACACTGGGAGCGCGGCTAGCCGAACGCGTCGATACCGGTCTTCGCAATCAATGCGATGACGATGGCAATGAACACGAGTCGGACGAATCGGCTGCCGTGCCTGAGCGCCGTGTGGGCCCCGAGCACACTGCCCGTGGCATTGCATGCGCCCAAGGCAACACCTAGACCCCAGTGAACCTCGCCGTGAATGCCGAAGAACAGCAGCGCGCCCGCATTGGTCGCCACGTTGATGGTTCGCGCGCCGGCGGAGGCGTGCAAGAAATCGAATCCGTACACCCGTATGAACAGCAGCATCAAGAAGCTGCCGGTGCCGGGGCCGAAGAAGCCGTCATAGAGACCGATGCCGCCGATGGCCGTCAGGGCGAGGTAGGCGCGCGCCCTTGAAAATGCGATGGGCGCATGGCGCTTGCCCAAGTCCTTGTGCCATAGCACGTATGCCAGCACGACGGTCAGCATCACGGGCACCAATGGCCGAAACAGCGCGGGCGACACCATGCTCACCAAGCTTGCGCCGGCCAGCGCCGCGAGGAACGCCACCGCGGCGGCCGGCATGAGAATCCGCCACGGGACGCGCACCACCCTCATGTACCGCAGGACCGCGCCGGCGGTTCCGCAGATGCTGCCCAGCTTGTTCGTCCCGAGGAGCAGCGGGGGCGGGGCTCCCGGGTAGGCCGCGAGCAGCGCGGGCAGTTGAATCAATCCGCCGCCGCCCACGATGGCATCGACGAACCCGGCGGATAGGGCGGCGCACAGCACCAACCCCAAGGCCGCATAACTCCCGCCTATCGCGATTGCGGCCAGGGAGCGCTCCCTTGAATGTCGCGCAGCCGCGTATTCCAACCGGCATCGAACCAGTGTTCGATCAGACGGTACGAGATGGATTGGCGCGGCGGCAGCAGCGTCGCGTTCGATGCGAGGTCGGCGCGATTGAACCAACGCGCGTCTTCCAACTCCTCGTCCCGCAGCCGCACCTCGGTGCTCCGCGCATGGGCGGTGAATCCGAGCATCAGCGACGAAGGGAAGGGCCACGGCTGGGAGGAGTGATATTCAATCTGGTCCACTTCGATGCCGGTTTCCTCGAATACCTCGCGCGCCACGGCGTCCTCGAGGGATTCTCCCGGTTCGACGAAGCCGGCGATCGTCGAGTATCGCCCGACCGGCCAGCTGGCTTGACGTCCCAGCAGGGCTCGCTCCCCGTCGCTGACCAGCACGATGATGGCCGGGTCGATCCGCGGGAACTGTTCATGGCGGCAGCTCGGGTCGCTGCATACGAGCACGTGGCCGCTCTTGGCAGGCAGGGTCCTGGCGCCGCACGTGCCGCAGAAGCGGTGCCGCCGCCGCCAGGAAACGATGGCGCGGGCGTAGCCCAGAAGCCCCGCTTCGTCGATCGGCAGCACCGCTGCGACGAGGCGCAGATCCTCGAAGCGGGTCCCCGGCGGCGTCGGCGGCGGGTCGATCGAATCGATCTCGTAGGTGAAATAGCTGGTTTCGCCGAATCGACCCAGCAATATCAAATCCGCGCTCGTAAGCCGCTCCGGCGGGATGCGGGAGAGCTCCCAATAGACCGCTCGCGGGATATCGCCCTCGGCAATCAGATTGCGCGAGTTCCACACCGGGATCGCGCGGCTGCGCTCATCGGCGAGCGCGGCGGCAAACCATTCAGGATCCTGGCGCAAATGGGCGGCGCGGTCCAGGTACGGACCGGCGAAGATATTCCTTTGCTGCATGCCGCGATTCTAGCAGGGCGGCGCTCACCGAAGCGCGGGCGCCGAATCGGCCGGCCCGCAGGTGCCGCAGGCGAGTTTGTGCTTCGCCAATAGGTCGCACAGCCGTACGCCGCCGCACACGCCGCAGCGCGAGATTCCGACTTCGTCGCGCCGGCCCAATGCAAGCAGGAGGAACCACGCATGCTCGAAGGAAATCCGCGCCGGCGCGTGCAGTTCCATGTATGCCTCATAGGCCTGGCACAGCAGAGCGCCGGACTCGAGGGACCCGACGCGATACCGCGACTCGATTCCATAGCGCGTGCCGCACAACAGCCCATACATCACGTAGAGGCTTGCCAATTGCGCCGATTGAAAATTGAGCTCGATATTCCTGAAAAAGAAGGCGGCCTGCCGCGGCGACTTGCCGCGATGCCGTGCGACCAGGCGCGCATCGTGATCCAGCACATAGCTGCGGTAGAGCTTGCGGATTCGATCGTCGCTCAACCCCGTCCACTGGCGAATGGTGAAGGTGCGGGCTTCGTGGCGAATCAAGCGCAGCGCAAGATCCAGGCGCTGGCGGTCCCTGGTATAGCGGTCGTCTGACACTCTCATGGCGGCTCCTCAAGGTGCAATTCGTGCGGTTTTGGCTCAAAAAGAATTTGACAGAAATTAATCACAAAGTTAGCGTGATTGCCAAGTGGTTTCGGCGTGTGATTGCCGCTGTGTTTGCGGTGAAATGCGCCGGCGCCGCGCAAAATCCCGATGGAGTCCCAATTTTCGCGGAGGCGGTCATGCAGGATGCATTCGTCGGCAGCTGGGCGCAGGATTCGCACTTGTCGG
>Ga0307476_10001003_pt1 | contig 18312 bp, 20 predicted proteins | sample atmos_gasesECM2C_2_FD_203314 | JGI IMG/M metagenome (GOLD analysis project Ga0307476, IMG submission 203314) | Hardwood forest soil microbial communities from Morgan-Monroe State Forest, Indiana, United States - atmos_gasesECM2C_05 | ecosystem: Environmental > Terrestrial > Soil > Temperate... | reverse complement strand
TGGAGCAAAGAACCTTGCAGACCATCGACAATCCGTTCGGCACGAGATTGTCACCCATGTCTTAGGTACGTTCCGTCACCCATGTCTCCGGGCCGGACAATGGATGAAATGGCGGGAGCGACGGGACTCGAACCCGCGACCTTCGGCGTGACAGGCCGACGCTCTAACCAACTGAGCTACGCCCCCGCGGGCGCGGTCGGCAGTTAAGGCCCGCCTTCGCCCGAGTCAAGGTTTTGGGCCGAAAATCGGGCTTTTCCGCCGGTCTTACTTGCGTCACAGAGTGCTCGCAGATAGGCCAGGAAGCGCGAAAACATCGGTGGAATCGGCAAAACAAGCGTGGTCAGCCGCAGCCGAATCGTCTAACTGCTTCGCAGTGAGCGGCGCTTTTCGCGCGCTACCGTTCATCGAGGAGGACCTAATGGCAGCCAAGACAACATCCACTACCGTGACATTGAAGCACCTGGCGGCAAGCCTTGCGGAGGATAACGAGCTGTCGAAAAAGCAGGCTGAAGCCATTCTTGGCGGCCTGGTCGGCAATATCGTCAAGCACCTCAAGAAGGGCGAGCGCATCCGCATCGGCGGGCTCGGCATCTTGCAGGTGCGCAAGCGCGCCGCGCGCATGGGCCGCAATCCGGCCACCGGCGAAGCCATCCAGATCAAGGCCAGCAAGAAGGTCGCCTTCCGCGCCTCCAAGGAACTCAAGGAAGCGATCTGACAATCGGATGCCATCGGTAGCGGATCCGGCAACGGGTCCCGCAGCAATCGCCGCCCGCTTGCGCGCTGCCATGCCAACAGCGCGCAGGCGGGCGGTGTCATGTTGGGAGCCTGGGCTTGCCGGCCTCCACTGCGGCGCCGCCGCAATGGACTTGCGCGTCGCGGCACCGAGGCGATAAATCGCGCCATGGCGGGTTAACTTGTGGGCGGTTAGCTCAGTTGGTAGAGCGTCTGCTTTACACGCAGAATGTCGGCGGTTCGAGTCCGTCACCGCCCACCACGCTTCGCCCTTCGGTTACGCGTGGCCAGCGCCGGTTGCCCTGCTTCCCACGCATTCCACACACTTCCCACGCATGTAGCAAATTGGCCTCAGGGGCCCAAAAAAGATTTGCCGCCGCTGCCGGCGCACTGACGCCGGCTGGAAATCTGTGAGATAGTTTTGCGACAACAAGCGCGGGCGGGATGCCCTCAGGGGGTAAAATGCTACGCCTATCGGGTGTGACGATCGCCGTTCTGCTGGTCGCCGGGCCAGCCGCGCTTGCGCAGCTGCCGGCGCAACCACCGCCGGTGCAGAATTCAATCTCGCAAGGCACCGAACAGGAACGCGCCGCCTGCCATCCGGACGTCATACGCTATTGCAAACAGTTCGTCCGCGAAGACGGCCAGGACGACGTGTTCTCCATCCTCGGCTGCCTGCAAACCAACCGCAGCAAGATCAGCGGCTCCTGTCAGCAGGTGCTCGCCAGTCACGGCCAGTGACGAGTGCGCCGGTCGGCGCACTCGTGACGCGCGGATCGAACTTCGCCGATCGGATTTAGCCGACGGTCTCGTCGCTCGTCGCGGCAGACGGCTGCGATTCCGCGCGCGCGACATGCTCGGCCAAGCGCACCCAGGACTGCGCCAAGGTCAGCCACAGCGCCTTGTCGCCGTCGGCGTCGGCTAACCGCGCCATGGCCACGCATTCTTCCGCACACTTGCGGTGATCTTGAGTTGTCCCCATCGTTGTTGACCCCAATTACACCCGACATCACTCACTCAACACGGCCCGCATTATGACGGGGCGACTGCGGCACGGACGGGATCGTCGGATGGCCAAAACTTGACGCAGGGGAACCTGCGCCAAAGCGCATGGCGAGTTCCGCTGAGGCAGCGCCAGAGCAGCGAGTGCCGGTCGCTGACTTGGATATTTCATGGCATCAGACCACCAGCCCTCGACCGAGGGGGCAGGAATGGCACTTTCAGGCAGCGTTGCGCCCTCCACATGACGGCACTCGCGTCAATCGCGGAAGAGCCGCCAAGATTCACCATCCGCGAGCTTTTCTTGAGAATTTATTGCCTGATATATGCAAAATCATCCTAGCTGCACTGCACCATTCCCATTTTGCGGCGCAACAAGCGCCACCTATATCTACATGCGATTCAACGACAAATGAGGAAAGGATCCCAAAATGCTTTTGTCGGCAATCCACTTCCTCCACGCCTGGAAGCGCTATGGCGCTGCGGTGCGGGAACTTTCGAGCCTCAACGACCGCGAACTGGCCGATATCGGTATCACCCGTTCGGACATCCCGCGGCTTGCCTGGGAGCATGCGAAAGCCTGAAGCTAACGGACGTTAGGTCCCAAACCAGCGCCCGCCTCGTGCGGGCGTTGGCTTTTTACGCGGCGGGTTCCATGCCCTTGGCCTTGATGATCGGCCCCGCATGCGGCCCTGCCAGGAACTTCACCAGCGCGCTTGCTCCATCCTTGGCCGCGGTGCCGACGCCGGCCGCATAGACCGTGAAATTCTGGATGTCTGCGGGCAGCGGGCCGACCAGCACGGCGCCCTTCACCGCCAAAATCTCGCTGATCTGATGAACGCCGATCTCGGCTTCGCCATCGGCGATGTGATCGGCTACCGCACCGCCGTGGATCAATTTCGCCTTGGCATTGACTGCGGCGGCGATGCCGAGCCGCTCAAGCAATTTGCCCACATAGATGCCGCTCGAGCCGCCGGCCGCCGGATCGATATAGGCCACCGATTTCGCCGCGAGCAGCGTGCGCTTGAACGCCTCGACGGAACTGATGTCGGGCAATGGCGCGCCGGCCTTGACCACGACGCCGACGCCGGTCCGCGCCAGATCGGCGCGGCTGCCGGCAACCACCTTGCCATTTCTGATGAGACCGTCGATCGCTTCTGGCGTCAGCACGGCGACGTCGAATGTTTCCTCGCCGCTTTCGATCAGCTTCAAATGCTGGCCGACGGTCCGATAGGTCAGGTCGAGCTTGCTGCCGCTTGTTTTCTCATATTGGTCGGCGAGCGCGTTGAGCACCTGTTTGAAGGCGCCGCCGCTGATGACTTTGATGGGGGTCGCTTGAGTTGCTTCAGCCATGACGCCAAACATAGTCAGCCGCAGTGCCAGCGGAAAGGTGCGTTGGCGGCGCCGGCCCAAGCGTGCTAACCCGCCGCCATGGCGGTTTACGGGCTCATGGAGGCTGCCGCGCTGTTGCCGCCGCGCGGCGCGCTGATTGGTCTTGATCTCGGCACCAAAACCATTGGCGTCGCGTCGAGCGACCCGGATCGGCGGTTGGCGACGCCGGTCGAAACCGTCGCCCGAAAACGTTTCAGCCTCGATGCGCAACGCCTGCTCGATCTCGCCGCCGAGCGGCGCGCCGCGGGCTTCGTGCTCGGGCTGCCGATCAACATGGACGGCAGCGAGGGCGCGCGCGCCCAATCGACCCGCGCGTTCGCCCGCAATCTGGCAAAACTCACCGCGCTGCCGATCGCGCTATGGGACGAACGGCTGTCGACCGCGGCGGTGGAACGGGCGCTGATCGCCGCCGATTTAAGCCGCGCCAAGCGCAAGGCGGTGATCGACCAGCACGCGGCGACTTATATCCTGCAGGGCGCGCTCGACCGGCTGGCGCACGCCGTGCCAGGTCATGATTAAAGTCCGCCCCGGCGCGGATCGATTCCGGTGCACACCGGCGCGGCGGGCCGAATCGAGGCTTGCCGGACCGCTCGGATTGGGCCTATAGCACCGCTTTGATGAGCAAAACCCAGCCGCTGACACGCCATCTCATTTCGATCAATGACCTCACCAATGCGGAGATCGAGACGATCTTCGAGGTCGCGAACGGGTTTTTGAAGGAACTGGCCGACCCCAAAATCCATTACCGGATCGGGCGGAGCACCAGTTTGGCGGCCAGATCCATCCTGGCGAGCTTGTTCTACGAGCCCTCGACCCGCACGCGGCTGTCGTTCGAAAGCGCCATGCTCCGCTTGGGCGGCGCCAACATCACAAGCGCCGATCCGGCGGTGAGTTCCGCCGCCAAGGGCGAAAGCCTGGCCGACACCATCCGCGTCATTTCCAACTATGCCGACATCGTCGTCATCCGCCATCCGCGCGACGGCGCCGCGCGGCTCGCCGCCGAATATTCGCAAATTCCCGTGATCAACGGCGGCGACGGCAGCCACGAGCATCCGACGCAAACGCTGTGCGACCTGTTCACGCTGCGCTCGAAGAAGAAGAGCTTTAAGAACATGAAGATCGCGATCTCCGGCGATCTCAAGGGCAGCCGCACCATCCATTCTTTCGTCTATGCACTGGCGCGCTTCGGCGCCACCATCGATCCCCTGCCCGCGCCCGGCATGGAGCTGCCGGCTCACGTCGACCGCCGGCTGCGCGAGGAATTCCATTGCCGCATGGTGTCCAAGGATCCCGGACAAGTCGGCTCGATCGACGCGCTCTATGTCACCGCCGACCAGCCGCACCAATTGTCGCTCATTCCCGATCCGGAAATCGATTACGGGCTTCTGGTGCAGAAGAAGATCGACGCGGTCTATGTGACGCGGTTCCAGAAGGAACGCTGGAGCGAGAAGGAGCGCGACTATCCCAAGGTCGACGCAAAATTCTTGAACGAGGCGAAATATTCCGACGCCAGCGTCATGCATCCGTTGCCGCGGGTCAACGAACTCGACGCTTCGCTCGACAGCGATCGCCGCGCCATCTATTTCCAGCAGGCCGCTTACGGCGTTCCGGTGCGCATGGCGCTGATCTCGCTGCTATTGCACTTGCACAAGAGCAAGTCGCTGCATCAATTCAACGGCGGCTTCGCCGGGCCGGATTATCCGATTTACGCCCAGCCGATCGGCACCGGCCTGCAATGCGACAATGCCAATTGCATCACCGGCGATCCTTCGGAACGGCAATACGCCGCCAACAAGTTCTACGTGGTCGAGGACCCGCAGCGCTGCCAGCTGCGCTGCGTCTACTGCGAGAAGGACGTCGAGGACAAGACGGGCGAATTCGTCGTCGCCGACACGGCGCGCAAGACTTTTGCGCCCGATCTGGCGGCGCTGACCCGCGCCGCGGGCGACAAGCTCAAGCACCTTGTGATCTATCGCAGCGCATCCGACGCGCTCGCCGCAGGCTTCGCGCCGCGCGAGAGCGGCAGGAAAGCGCGCGCGGTCTAAATGCACTTTTCCGTCACCCTGAGGTGCGAGCGAAGCGAGCCTCGAAGGGCGATGGCCGGGGCCGTGCATCCTTCGAGGCGCGCCTTTGGCGCGCACCTCAGGATGACGGATAACGAATAAGCCGCCATGCCCGAATATGCCGCGGCCTTGGTGTTCGGCTATCTGTGCGGCTCGATTCCGTTCGGCATTTTGCTCACCCGGCTCGCCGGCGCGCCCGACCTGCGCTCGGTCGGATCCGGCAATATCGGCGCCACCAATGTCTTGCGCACCGGCCGCAAGGGCCTTGCCGCGGCGACCTTGCTCGGCGACATGCTCAAGGGCACCGCGGCGGTTCTGATCGTCGCGCATGTTTTCAGCCGCGATGCCGCCATCGTCGCCGCGCTCGGCGCCTTTCTCGGCCACCTGTTTCCGGTCTGGCTCAAGTTCAAAGGCGGCAAAGGCGTCGCCACCTATATCGGTCTTTTGCTCGGCTTTGCGGTTTGGCCTGCGCTTATCGGCTTCTGCGCGATCTGGCTCGCGGTCGCGGCGCTGAGCCGTTACTCGTCGCTGGCTGCGCTCGCGGCGAGCGCCGTAGCACCCGTCATCCTGTGGTGGAGCGGCGATGTCCGGCTTGCAGAACTATTCCTGCTGCTCACTGTACTGCTCTGGATCATGCACCGCGCCAATATCGCGCGGCTGATCCGCGGCACGGAAAGCAAGATCGGCGGCTCCAGATAACACCCGTCATTGCGAGGAGCGAAGCGACGAAGCAATCAAGCATGGCCCCGCCGCCCGGATTGCTTCGCTCCGCTCGCAATGACGTTGGTCAGCCGACCGCGGCCGGCGCGCGCGCCGGGGCGCCGTGGGTGTGCGGGATCTTGTCGGCGAACATTTCGACGAAATGATCGGTCTCGCCGGCGACCGTATGCGGCCGCAGCGCCTCGTCGAAATGGGTGCGCGAGGCCGGATCGGCTTTGACGCGCGCCATGATGCGGCGATAGCGCCACACCAGCCGCAGCCATTGCGACGACGTCTTCAGGAAGTCGACGACGCGCCACGGATAGAACGCAAACGCGCTCCGCACCGGCATGCCGGAGCGGCGTTGCGTGCGGACCTTGCGGCGCAAGAAACCGAATTGCAGCGGGTGCACGCCTTCGATGCGCGACGCGCCGGAAAAGATAGTCAGTGAATCGAGAATCTTGGTGCGGTTGATGCCGGACACCATGGCGCGGCGCATGATGGTCTCGACATGGGCGTCGGTGTAATAGCGCGTCCAGGCGTCGGCGTAGACTTTCATCCACGTTTCCTTCGACATCAAAGGATGCGCGGTGCAGGCGTGCTCGAGATCGTATTTGTTCATGTCGGGGTCCATCGCCACCCCGCGCAGGGTCAAATTCTTGTGGTCCTCGGAGCCGGGCAGCGGCGTCAGATAGAAGAATTCCAAAATGTCGACCGGCAATTCCTTCTTGATGATCTCGATGTCGCGGGCGATCGATTCCGGCGTGTCGGTCGGGAAGCCGAGGATATAGCCGGCGTAGGTCATGACCTTTTGCCCGCGCCAGGCCAGCAGCATGTCGCGATATTCCCAGATCTTGTTCTGGCGTTTCTTGGTACCCATCAAGGATTCGGGATTGATGTTCTCGAGCCCGATGAACACCGCGGTGCAGCCGGCCCGCGCCGATTTCTCGATGAAACCCGGGATGCGGTGACACAGCGTGTCGACTTGCAGCAGAAGCCGGATGTTGAACTTGTCGCGCTCGCGCAATTCGATCAGGCGATCGAGTATCGGCTCCCAGTTGCGGTTGCGGGCGAAATTGTCGTCGGTGATGAAGAACCGGGTGATGCCCTGCGCGGCGTTGGCGCGCACGATGGCCTCGACGTCGTCGGGCGTGCGGTAGCGCGATTTGCGGCCCTGCACGTTGATGATGGTGCAAAAGCTGCACTGGAACGGGCAGCCGCGGCCGGCGTCAAAGCTGGAATAATGTCCGGCCACCCGGGTAACGACTTCGCGCGGCAGAATCGGATAAACGGCGGCGGCCATTTCCGGCATGTCGGCCAGATAATTGTAGATCGGCTTGGCTTTGCCCTCGGCGACGTCGCGCAACACATCGGCCATGCGGCCTTCGGCCTCGCCGGCGAACAGATGGATGCCGAGATCGAGCGCCTCCTGCAAATCGGACGGCAAAGTCGGCAGCATGGAAATGCAGCCGGAGACATGAAAGCCGCCCATGACCACGGGCAGGCCCAGCGCGCGGAATTGCCGGCCGAGATCGAGCGCACGCGGATATTGGTTCGACTGCACGCCGATCAGCCCCACCATGCCGCCGCCGGCGGCGCGGATGCGCTTGGCCACGGCGGCCACATCGACGATGGTGTTGCACTCGTCGCAGGCCTCGACCTCGATATCGACGTCGGGGCCGAGCACGCGGTTGTCGGCGCATTCCCGCATCAGCCCATAGACACTGGCGAGCGAGTTCGACGGCAAGGTCGAGCGCATCCATTGGATGACATAGCCGTCCCGGTCGTAATGCGACGGCTTGATCAGCTCGACCCGAAACGCGCGCTTGGCCAAATTACCGTGCAAACCACCCCTCCGGACGGAACCCGATTGTTCCCGCGCAATCGCCCCGACTCTGCGGGTTCGGCCGCCGCTTTGCAAGAAATTCCTGCCCCGCAGCGCTCGTCTTCACCTGCCCCTGGAGGGGGAGGGTCCATAGGCGGCCTTCGGCCGCCGTCCTTCTACGCAAAGCCGCGACGGAAATAAGTGGTCAATTTTATACAGACTCATCCGCGGCATAAATCGCATGACTACAGGTTGGGCAATCTCGGGGGTGCCCCAAACGACACGCGGCCGAAGCCGTTCTTCGCAGCGAAACACCCCGGGGAGGCTTTATGCAAGGAACTGGCTTTCGGGAACAATTCGCCGGCATCAGCGATGCCTGGGCATTCGCTCAAGGCATTGTCGACACCGTGCGCGAGCCCGTTCTCGTCCTCGACAAAGACCTGCGCGTGATCGCCGCGAGCCGCTCCTTCTATTCGGCATTCAAGGTCAGCCCCGAGGACACCAATGGCAGGCTTCTTTACGCGTTGGGCGACGGACAATGGGACATTCCGAAGCTTCGCGTGTTGCTGGAAAAAATCATTCCCGAGCAGGGCGTGATGGAGGGCTATGAAGTCGAGCATGAGTTCCCCGGCCTCGGATTACGCACGATGTGCTTGAACGCCCGCCAAGTGTTCTACGAGGGCGGCGCCGGCACGACTGTTTTGCTCGGCATGGAGGACGTCACCGAGCGCCGCATCTTGGAGCGCGAAAAGGACGAGTTGTTGCGAGAGAAGGACGGGCTGTTGCGAGAGAAAGAGACATTGCTCGAGGAACTGCAGCACCGCATTGCCAACAGCTTGCAGATCATCGCAAGCATCATTCTGATGAAGGCGCGCGCGGTGCAGTCGGAAGAGACGCGGTTTCATTTGGAAGACGCGCACAAGCGCGTGCTGTCGATTGCTGCCGTGCAGAAGCAGCTGCATGCATCGGCGGCAGCCGGAGCGATCGAAATCGCGCCTTATCTATCAAAATTGTGCGAAAGCCTTGCGCATTCGATGATCGGCGACACGCGGCCGATCTCGCTGCAAGTGGTCGGTGAGGCAGGAAGCGCCACGTCCCGCCAGGCCGAGAGTCTTGGCTTGATCGTGACCGAGCTCGTCATGAATGCGCTCAAGCACGCCTTCCCCGACGATAAGGCCAAAGGCCGGATCACCGTCGCCTATGACATGATCGGAACGAATTGGAAGCTTTCGATCACTGACAATGGGATTGGCAAGCCGGCCGGCGGCTTTGCCCAAGGCAAGTCCGGACTTGGCACCGGTATCGTCAAGGCGCTGGCGCATCAACTCGATGCTCAGGTCGAAACTTTGGCCGGCCCTGAGGGCACGACTGTGTCGATTACGCACGCCACTTTCCCGACGAAAGTCGTCCAAGCTGCCTGAATGGCGATAACCGGCAGGACAGGACCATGCTTTGCGGTGTTCGCTATCGAACAGATTATGGGAACGATTGTGCTTAAAGTTCATTACTGCTGATGATGCTGATGATGGAACTCCTGCCCAACGCCCTGGTCGTGGTCGTCGACGACGATGTCTTCGAGCGAATGGGCGCATCCGGCATGTTCTTGGATGCAGGATACCGGGTGCTCGAAGCCGGAGATGCCGACGAGGCCCTGCGATTCTTCGAATCAAACGCCGACATCAGGCTGCTTTTCACGGACGTCAGCATGCCCGGATCGATGAGCGGGTCGGATTTGGCCCATCAGGTTGCCGAGCGATGGCCCGGGGTGGGTATCATAGTGACGTCGGGCCGGCCGCGACCTCACAAGCTGCCGTTGAGCATGCTGTTTCACGACAAGCCCTATGAGCCCGCAGCCGTGCTCCGGCAGGCGATGGCAATGACAACTCAGCTCGGCTAAGCCGTCGATTGATGGACGAGAGCGACGGCGCTTTTGCTTGTGCTAGACGCTTTGTCCGATATCCGGAAAAGGTCATCAGCGCGGTATTATGGCGCAAACGCCACAAGCCGGCCGGTAAATCCACATTATTTATCAAGCGGTAAGCGGCTATGATTGCCGCTTTTACAGCAATTCCTGTCAACCCCCGAAAAGCGGGGAAACCGGCATCAGGTAGCAAACACACCTATGCCGAGCATGATAGGAGTCTGACATGGCCGCCCCGCAAGACTTGCCTTCGTTACGTGCTGCGCCGATGCACGAGCATGATCGCAGGTTTAACGCGATTCTTGGATGGTCAATCGCATGGTCTGCGATTCCCGCGTCAATTTTTGCTGGCAGCATTTTGGGACTGTCCACGGGACAACTTCCTTGGCAGGGCGCGCTTCCTGGCATGGTGGGGAGCGTCGCGGTGATGGCGGTCATCAACTTATATGGATACAAGCAAAAGGCCCCTGAACTAAAAAATCCAGGGCCGGTGATGGTGTTTATTGCACTTTTAACCTGGTGCTTTGTCGCTTGGCAAACTTGGATGTGGTTTCATCCGCCAGCTTTGGCCGTTCAAGGCTACACGCAAGCCCAATATGACGACGCCATTGCAAAGGCAAAAGACGCGGCGGCAAAGCCGGTACAAAACAAACTAGACAAAGCTAATCAAGATAACGACGCCCTTCGGCAAAGCGAAAAGCAACTCACGGATGCGCTAGCCAAAGCGACGGCACAACCTCAGGCGAAATCCGATGCCCCTGTAGCGGTAGAGAAATTACCAACGTCCTTGAAGGTGCTGCTCAAGGGAAGCGATTTTGAAGTGATCGGCGATACGCGAAATGTTCTCACGACGGCGATGCTGATAGAGTATGGCCAGCGCGCTGCATTACTGACAGCACAATCGTATCCAAGGTTGGCGATTCTTGTCCTTTTCAAGAAGCCTATAGTGTTTACCGACGGTCATATTGATGACCACGGCACTGGCATTCCCGCACCCGAACTAACTTATAAAAATCCCTATTTCGCCGTGCTGACATTCGACTCGGTATTTTACAGCGGCCTCCTAGACATCACCTTCAAATGACTATGCGCTTGGTAGCGGAAATAGCCCCAATTGCCTCCGTTCCCATACCTGCTCCTCTATCTCGCTAGATTTCCACCAGCGCCACTCCATTCAGTTCTAGAGCTGCTAGGCAGGCCAGTAACTTAGGTGTTATGGCGAAAACGCTACAAGCGTTGCGCCAAGGCAGATTTATCAGCAGACTGCATTCATGGCTGCCGACGATCTCAGAATTTTCATCGAGTATCTCCGAAAGGAGGGGCGCGTGATTAAAGGCGCCCCTTTGGCATTTGCCGTTTGTGTGCTTTTCGTAGCGGGTATCGTGTTTGGGTTCGCAGAATGGCACTATAACGGGGAGATCGGCAGTAAAGATTCCACTATTCAAAACCAGCAATCGCGGATTGCCATCCTTGAAGGAGAACTTAAAGGGGCATCACCGCAACTTGCTGCGTTAGAGGCTCGTCGAGCTGCATCGCGTGAACACCTTTTGGGGATGTATATTGCAGCCGGCCCACTTATGAAAATCGATGGACCAATTCCAGACTTACCCGAGAATCGTTATGGTCTTCACGTAGTAGAAGATTATGAAAAGCAAGTAACTGCTAGCGTGGATAAATGGGAAAAAGAAACCTCGGAATGGATCGGTGATAATTTGGGGCCAGCGGCGCAAGCTCGTTTCCTTGATGTTTCTAATATGCCCACATACGTTTGGACCTTTAAGTATGGCGGGTATAACTACACGCTCAGCTTTCAAATGAATCGTCTTTCAAACGAGCGAAAAAATCTTTCCCTTTTGATTGAATCATCTGCCTACGATAAATAACTAAATTTCTTCCAATGCCACTCCGTTTAATTCTAAGGCTGACAGGCGAGCCAACCGCTCCTCCCAACGCAACACCCCACGAACGTTATCGATGCACCGTCCGCATTTCTGGGCAAATTTAGGATATGATTGCGCTCTTAGCCGCGTGGGGACATGGCCGAGGGGCAAAGTGAACAAGACTACGCACGGCATCCACCTTACCGACGAACAACGCCTCGACTGGCTGCGCCTCATTCGCAGCCAGAATGTCGGGCCGCGCGGTATTATGGCGCAAACGCCACAAGAATAAAACCGTAGCGCCCCCACCTGTCGGGAAACCCACAGGTGAAACATGCCCCACGCCTTCAAAGCCACCCCCGACCATCCCGCCGTCGCGTACCTGGTCCGACTCCATGCCGACATCGGCGGCAAGCTCCTCGACAACAAGAAAGAGGCCGCTCGGCTGGCCCAGTCCATGCTGGCGGTCGAGCACGTCATCAAATTGTTCAACCCCGATTTCAACGCGCGGACCATATCGGCCAAGCGCCGGCAAAAGACCAATCCGTGGTTTAAGCGGGGCACCTTGTTTCGGGAGGCTCTGGACGTGCTGCGCAAGGCCGCAGGGCCTCTCACGGTCGCGGAGATCGGGGCCGGTGTCCTAGCGTCCAAAGGCATCCGCGACGCCACAGCCAAGCAGCGGAACGGCATTGTTGCCGGGATACGGTCATGCCTCGAAACGAACGCCGGTAAGACGGTACAGCGAGTCGGGGAAGGCGTGCCGAAACGCTGGCGCGTGTCCTAAAAGCAATCGGCTGAATTTATGAGCTAGCGTCCAAACGCCGCCGGTCAATCAAGATGACAAGACGGTAATGAGAATCGGTGACGGGTATTCCGATGCCCTGAGAAGCCGCCGGAGAGGGATAATTTTCCCGTTCCACAGGGGCAACCGCCCTGCTAGGGGGTAGCCACCCCAAATATCAGATTGGTGTGATCGTAGTGCCGCACCCCCTAGAAATGCCCATGAAATGGGCCATATTTACCATTTATAAGGGCGCGGCGTTCATCATGCTGGGCTGCCCCATTGGGAACAATCTTGCGCGGCACGGCCTTGTATGTACAGAATGAGCCCGATGTTCCGCGTATTCACGCCCCCGACCTGAGGGGACTTGCCATGGACATACCGATCTTCGCAATCGCCAGAGGTCATAAAGACCACTGGGAGGCCATCTGCTTTGATTTTGACATCGCAGTACAGGGCCGCACCTTCAACGAGGTGCAGCGGCTGATGTTCGAGGCCGTCGAAAGCTATGTCGAAGATGCAATGAAAGAAGATGAGGCGACATGCAAGCGGCTTATGTCGCGCCGCGCTCCTCTTTCAGTGCGTCTTTCGTGGATCGGCGGATTCGTCTTCGCCGCGCTGTGCGGGCGCGTTGAGGGCGGCGGACGTGACGGAAATGCAACCGTACCGTTCGCTGTGCCGTGCCCCGCCTAAAATGCACCGTCGGCGAATTTATCGCGATCATCGAATCGTTTAAATTTGAAAAGATTCGCCACGAGGCGAGCAGCCATCGCCGTTATCGCGGGATGGTCGGCGGTAAGGTCCATTTTGTGGATGTAGCCGGTGGAAGTCACGATGATTTGGACCCCGGTACGCTAAACGCAATGATCCGGCAATGTGGCCTTCCCAAACACCTATTTCGCAAGTGACTTAATCGACAACATGCCGTTGCCAGTAGCCGCCAAAATCGACACTCGGCTTGCTCGCCAGCGCCAAACCAGCAACGCGGTTCACCTGTTCGCCGTTCGATGAGCGGCGGTTATCTTCGCGCCAGCTTGCCTCTTGCGCGTACCGGAGCAAATAAGCGCCCGCGATATGGTGATGGTGGCCAATCTCCGCGCGACGCATACGGCTAAAGAACTCCTCCGCCCAATTCGTGCAAGCGCCGTCCAACGAATAGGCTTCCTCGTGGTTGATGCGCTTCATTTCAAAGCGACTGTGTAATTCGTTCCAGTTGGCGCTTTCGTCCGCGTTCACAACCGTCCCCTTGGCGATGCGAGCGCGAACCCAATTCAAAGCCTGCCCTTCGCTGCCGAACACTGCCGGGAGCGTACTGCCGTCGCGCTCACGAATCACGACAACGGCTTTGCGCTTGCCGGATTGGTGTTCATAGAAGCGGCGATCTACGCGATGGTGTTTCAGGTTCGCCGGTTTGACGTAGCCGCCGAAATATCCCGAGTCCACTTCCGCCACCTTGCCTTCGCCGCCGATCATGCGGCCTTTCAGTTCCGCAGCCATCGCCTCGCGCAACTTGTGCAGCAACACGAACGCGCACTTGTAGGAAACGCTCAATTCGCGAGACAGCGCCAGCGCCGACTTGCCCTTTACCTCATTACAGAACAGCGCGATTGCCGCCAGATAGCAGCGCAGCGGCAGCTTGTGAGAGGCGAACAACGTGCCGGATGTAATCGTGAAATCCTTCACGCAAGCCCGGCAGCGGAAACGGGGAGCGCCTTTCAGGCGGCGGCAATCGTAAGCGTCAACGCCGCCGCAATGCGGGCAAACCGGCTCACCGTTCGTATCGGCCCAACGGATGCGGCGAAATGCCATTTCCGCGTCGGCATCCTTCATGGTGAAAACGGACGCCAGGGAGAGGGTCTTGGCGGCTTTGGAGAGAAGGAAATGTTGGGCCATGGCGTCACCTATCGTTTATGGAGGCTATCATAAATGAGAGGTATTGACTTGTCAAATGCAATATCGCATATGTGATAGGCTATCACATGCGATAGGGGCATGACTCATGAATATCAAATCCGAAGAGGAATGGGCCGAACGGGCTGCCGCCTTCCTCAAGCACAAGCTACAGGATTGCGAGGTTACCTACGCGGAGCTTGCCAAGAGGCTCAAAAAACATGGCTTCAAGACCGAAACGGAAGCCTCTGTGACGAATAAACTGGCCAGAGGGTCATTCCCGGCCACTTGGTTTTTAGCAGTCCTAGCGGCCTTAGAATTGGATGGTGTAGCATTGGAGGAGATTTAGGGACGGACGGGAAAGCCTTGGACGATAGTGCCGATCATGACGGCCCACCCGATGGCGCTAACCAGCCAACGCCACGGCCCGAGCCTATCCCAGAACACGACGCTCCAAACCCCCACCCAAGCGCCGAACGCCATGATCGTGAAAAGGACGATGCCCTTGAGCGGACCATGGTTCGATGGACAGCCGTCGTCGGAATCTTCACTGGCGTTCTGGCGGTAGCTGCCGCGGTTCAAGGATGGGCTTTCATCCAAAGCGAGCGCGCTACGATTTACCCGCAGATTGAGAGGATTAGCCCAATTCCCCTCGTTTCCGATCAACCCATGTTCGTTGATGTTACTCTGATCAATAGCGGACGGGCGCAAGCGTTTTTCAGCGAAGCGCGGGTTGGAATGTGGGGCGGCAAAAGTCTGCCCAATAAACCCGATTTCTCGCACTCCAAATTTGCAGTTAGTGGTTTTATCCCGCCGGGTAATCGCAGGTACTTTACCGTCGGACCAATTGAGCCCGCTTTCAATTGGGCTCAAATCGACGACATTAATCGAGGAAACAACTTCTTCCTGTATATTTACGGCTTTGTGAAGTTTACCGATGACTTTAGCGTCTTCGGACCGAAGATTGTAGGCTTCTGCGGACAATACGAACCCAGCCAAATCGGAAAGGCCCCAGGGGCGACGCCAATCTCCGATTGCCAGAATGCAAATTACGAATACAGCCGGTAATGCCACGTAGGATCGGAGCATCATGCCCGACCCCTTGTGGCGTTTGCGCCATAATACCGGGGCCGCGGACCTTTCGCGCCCTCATCAATCATTTCGGCGGCGCCCGCGCCGCGCTCGAGGCCCTGCCCTCGCTGGCGCGCCGCGGCGGTGCGTCTGCGCCGCAGATCTGTTCGCGCGAAGATGCCGAGCGTGAGATCGATGCCGCGCGAGAACTCGACGTCGCGCTCATCGCCATCGGCGAGGCCAACTATCCGCAGCGCCTGCAGATGATCGATGACGCGCCGCCGCTGCTTGCGGTGCGCGGGCATCTGCCTACGCTCGCCATGCCGGCGGTTGCCGTGGTCGGCTCGCGCAATGCGTCGGCGGCCGGCATGAAGCTGACGCAGATTTTTGCGCGGGGCTTGAGCGAAGCCGGCTTCGCGATCGTTTCCGGCCTGGCGCGGGGCATCGATGCGGCGGCGCATCGCGCCAGCCTGGCAAATGGCACCATCGCGGTACTCGCCGGCGGCCTGGATAGAATCTATCCGCCGGAGCACGGCGACCTGCTCGATGAGATAATGCCCGCCGGCGCCGCGCTCACCGAAATGCCGCTCGGCTGGGAGCCGCGGGCGCGGGATTTTCCGCGGCGCAATCGCTTGATTTCCGGGCTCGCGCTCGGCGTCGTCATCGTCGAGGCGGCAAAACGCTCGGGCTCGCTGATCACGGCGCGGCTGGCGCTCGAACAGGGCCGCGAAGTCTTTGCCGTGCCGGGCTCGCCGCTCGATCCGCGCGCGGAAGGCACCAACAGCCTGATCAAGCAGGGCGCGACGCCGGTGACCGAGACCGCCGACATCGTCGCCGTGCTGGAGCCCATCATGGGAGTGGCGCTGACGGCGCGGGAGCCGGAGCCGACGGACGACGAACGCGCGCCAGACGTTGATCCCGCCGCCGATGAGCGGGCGCGGATTGTTTCGCTGCTGAGCCCCGCGCCGGTCCAGGTCGACGACCTGGTGCGGCTGGCCAAATCGTCGCCGCGCGTGGTGCGCCTGGTGCTGTTGGAACTCGAGCTCGCCGGGCGTTTGGAGCGGCACGGCGGCGGACTGGTTTCGCTGGTTTAGAGCGCAGATTTTAAGAGACTTGATTCCACAGTCCCAGTGCCCCGGCGGTTTTGCAATCGTGCGTCATTTCTTCTCTTCGAACTTGAATCCGACATAGGTCACCCCGGAGATCCCCATGAGGATGAGCAGGTTGGAATCGAATGTCGGCAGCCGAAAGGAGCGATAGATCTCAAAGAGGAAAACCACGCCAAGGATTAAGGTCCAAACCGCTATTTGCAGCCGATGCAATGCTACACCGCCATTCTCGTTCAGAATGTCATTCAAGAACCCTTGGGACGCGGCCGTAGCGGCGCCACCAGCGCCACCGCCGGCGACACCGGCGCCACCGGCCCTCGCGTCGACGCTGATCGCCATCAGCGCCGTCGTGCCGGAAATCCCAAGCAGCGTCAGCGACTGCGGAGTCAAGACGCCATTGTAGTCGCCGGTGACCAGCCAGATAAAGACGAAAGCGGCGGTGATGAGATAGAGCCAAAACGCCATCTGAACGCGCGCCAAGCTATAGGTCGTAGTCGCGTCGCCGTCGCGCAGGATGGCGCTTATTTGCGCCGCGAAGTAGAGTGCCGCTACGGCGGCGAGCAGCGACCCCACACCCAGGATGAAGGCCCAGGGATCGACCATTGTCAGTTGCACAGGAGTCTGAGTCGCGTTAGCAAAGTCGCTGGCGTTCGTGCCTGCACCGATGTGGACAGGGACGCGGGCCCCCCACGTCCCCCAACTGAGCTGACCGATGAGCTTGCTCCACACCGCCGCGTCATCGGCGGATCGCACAACATCGAACGCCACAAGGTTTCTCTCACGATCGATGAGCGTGCCCACGACGCCTTTGAGTTCGAGGCTATCGAGGAAGAGATGCAAGGTCGGCTTGCCGTCCTTGTCGACGGCGAAATTTGCCGGCCCCGACATGGCAAGACAAAGTGATGAGCCAAGCCTGATATTTTCTTTCGGGAAGAATTTTTTGACGACCAACGGCACCGCGGCGGTCGTCGCGGCCGGGGTGGCAGCCACGATGTCGGCGAAGGATTTATCGTCGCAGGGCTGGGTGTCAACGTGCGACGCGAGGTAGATTACACGACCGATCATGACGACAAAGAGTAATATTGCCAAGCGAGTGAAAATCGGCACCCAGCGCTTCGGATCCATTTCCCCCTCCCTAACGTGATGTTGATTGTACAACTAACAGGATATGAATCGGGAGTCTACAAGCAATCCACCATTTGATGTGAATATCTGTAGTGTTGTCGGCATCCTGCGCAGCAGCAAGGTTGGATAGCTATCGTCACCTCGGGTGGCACGAACGACGGTCGAAAGGTTGACTGCCAATTTTCGCTGACGTTTGGATGTGCCGCTCATATCGGATGCTCTTGAATGCGTGACGACCGGAGACTTTCGCGACCGTGTGCGGTGGTTACAGCCGCAGTTTCGCGATCAATCGCAAAACTTCCTATGAATGTGATTTTCAAGGCGCTCACCAAAATGCTGCCGCGCGCCGTGCCGATTGCGACGCTGGCGCTCGCGCTCGCGATCGGTCAGGCGAGAGGCCAGTCCGGCGAAACGTTCGACGCTTTCCTCGCTGGCGTATGGAAAGATGCCGCGGCGCAGGGGATTTCGCGCGCCACCTTCGATCTGGCCTTTGCCGGCGTGACGCCGGACGCGCGCGTGCTCGGCGCCATGCAGCACGCGCCGGAATACGGCAAGCCGTTCGGCGCTTATGTCGAGAGCATCGTGTCGCCGTCGCGCATCGCCATCGGCGCGCGCAAATCCGCGCTATGGGCCGATACGTTGCGGCGGATCGAGACCAAGTACGGCGTGCCGGCGAGCATTCTGGTCAGCATCTGGGGCATCGAGTCCTCGTTCGGCGACAGTCCCGATCGCTGGGACGTGGTCCGCTGCATCGCGACCTTGGCGCAGGCAAAAATCCAGCAGCCCTATTTCCGCGACGAACTGATCAGCGCGCTAAAAATCTTG
>Ga0307476_10001002_pt1 | contig 18333 bp, 16 predicted proteins | sample atmos_gasesECM2C_2_FD_203314 | JGI IMG/M metagenome (GOLD analysis project Ga0307476, IMG submission 203314) | Hardwood forest soil microbial communities from Morgan-Monroe State Forest, Indiana, United States - atmos_gasesECM2C_05 | ecosystem: Environmental > Terrestrial > Soil > Temperate... | reverse complement strand
CGCAAGTTCGGGGAATTGCAGACAATGGTAGCGACCATCGACTCGTCAGAGTGCATGGTCCTGCTGCAGTAACTCACATATTCCGTATGATCAGTCATGTAGTTCAGTGTGTAATCAAGCGCCTTCCACGATAGCGCGAACCACGACGACCCTTTCCAGCAGGGCCAATTTGCATCGTACGGCAAATGGCGAGCCCGCAAGCCGAAACGATACGGTATCCGATCCGGGCGCCGGTATATGTTGAATACCGGCTGCATCAGATTCAGCGCGACTATCGAGCCTCCCGTACTCCAATGAAGGAAGCCGCGCAGCCGACCTGGGAGGATTCCTTGCCCATCGGCTGCTGCAGTCCGGTACTGATAATAGTACCGTTGGCGCATGTTCATGCGTGACAAGACTGTCGGCATCTGGCTTATGGGGGCCGCCTGGAACACCGCATCGGCATTATTCATCGCCAGGTCATCCGCAAGGCCTTCCAGCGGCTTTATCGGATAATCCTGAGCGGACAGCAATACTACCCAATCGAACTCAAGGTGCTCGAACATCCACGCCAGCGACCAGCAGTAGACCTCGGCCAAACTGTGATCGCCCCAGATCACGCGCTTTCCACTCGTCAACAGATGTACGTTATCGATAGATTCAATAAGAGCACGTGGACACTCTTCGCCATGAACGTCGTGATGTACCACCATCGGTGAATCAGGAAGCTGTGATCGCAACGTATTCAACAATCTAACGAGCTGCGCCGGACGCTTGTGACTTAGTATAAGGAACGCCACTCTCATCCTAGGAGCTACCCGTCCTCAGCGTCTTCATTATTTCCTTCACGGCTTCTTTGGCGCACGCACGTCAGGTGCGACACGGAAAAGATAGGAACCGTCGCTGCTGTAAACCAAACTCCAATCTGGGCTGGCGATAATAGCATTCCGCCAAGCGTCGGCCTCAGAGAGCGGTTGAAGACCGTAATCTACCGCATAGTTAGCGGCCGCCGGCGACCAGATCGCATACAACTCATTGGTCTCGCCGTCATTGGTCTGGGCGAACTGGTAGTATTCCTGGGCAATCGTGTCAGCATCCTGAACAGTCGGATGGGCGTTTTTTTGCTGTGCCACCGGGAGCAAAGTTTCCCAGGCCACCCAATGGACTGGATTACTCGGTTTGGTTACGCTGGCCGGCAATGCTCCGTCAGCATCGTTAAGGGTGAACATATAGCTATCGGGAGAAGCTTGGTCCTGATAGATCTGCATCGCCTGATAATCCCCCGGCTGTACAACGTTAAAGTTGTCCAAGCCGAACTCCGATATGAGATAAGTCCCCACTAGGCAGACGACGGCAATGCCGTAGATGGCGGAGGTCCACCACGAGCGCCGCCCCGGCAGCATCTGCGTGCCCACGGCCGCCAGCCACGGCAGACTGAAGAGCGCAGCGCGGAAGATCCCTTCGTTGCCGTAAGGCTCCGCCGCGACCAGTACCACCGCCGATCCGGTACTGACCATGAAAGCCCAGGCAGCCCTGCTCCTGATGTTCCGCACCAACCCGACGCACGCGAAGACGATAACAATCAGGAACCCGAACACGAGCGCTTCCGAACTTTCCGCGACCGCGGGCAATCGTGGCATCGGCTGAACCGTGGTCCCCGCCGCGGGCGGCGAGAAATTCCCCAGGTTTCCGAGGTCCTGCAGCGAGAGGAACCCGCTCAGGTCATTCCTGTTGAGAAGTGCCCAGAGGATCGCGGGGACGAGGACGACGATCGGGATGTACCTGGGTCGGATGATCTTGAAGATCACCAGAATCAAAAGCACGCCGCCAACGATGTACGGCGTGAGCTCATGAGTCACGGCCAGCGCGCACGAAACAAGTGCTACCAGGTAGACCTGCCCACGCTTACTCAGGCCGGGAAATCCGCCGCGGTCGAGCATTATCCAGAATACGCCGGTTCCCAGAACGAATGCGACCGACTGGGGAGAAAAATAGTCCTGGCCAACGGTGTTGGCGAGGATGATCATCGTGACAGCCAGCCAAGCCCGATAAACCGACGAGGTCACCTGGCCGACCAAGCATCGCAGTATTACTATGCCAAGGAGGCCGATGATAAACGGCCAGTAGGTGGCAATTCCAATAATATTGGACATCCGCGCGATATCGCAGAGCCATGCGACGCCGGAGAAGAACCCAGAATAAGCCTGGTAAATCCCGGCCCCACGGTTAAGGTAGTGCGCTTGGAGGATATTCTGGACTAGGTCAGCGTGCTTGACCCCAGATGGCTCCCGCGGCCAACCGTAAACCACCGACGGGGTTAGCGTCAGCGCCGCCAGCAGCGATACGCAACCGAACGCGGCCGGAAATTCACGCACATCGCGAGCGAGCACAATCCCGGCCACGACAAGACCCAGGCCCAGGTACCAGTACACCGGGGCCTTGGGTAGGAACCCGAACAGGCCGGGCACCACATGGCCCGTCGCGACCATCCCGACGACCCATACGATCGTCCCGACAAGGGTGCAGGCTACCGACGCGTTCAGGAAGTTCTCAGGACGAAAACGCGCCGAGCGGACAATTACCACCCAATGCGGCCCTGAGAGTATTCGACGGCAGGCGACGGCATGCACCGAGATGGCCGCGGCACCGATAAGCACTGCCGCGATCACAGGATGCCACAGGGGCACCAGTGCCATCACGCTCCCCACAACCAGTGGGACGGACAGCCCTACCAGCACTCCCACCCCAAGTCGCAAGGACAGCGAGGCATGCTCCGACAATTGCAATGGCGCCGTGCCGACGCCAAAGATCAGTGCAATAGTAAGCGCTACCAGCCTTAGCACGTCATTGCCCACTACAAAGCCTTCGGCAAACAGCACCAGCGAAAAAGCGAATATCGCGCTTAGCGCAAGTCTGTTGAGGCCTGTTTTCCTGGCTGCGGAAAGAGTTTTAGGCGACACCTCAGCAACGGCTGCCTTCCGCGGGCCAGCGGAGCGTACTACTTCGGATAGGTCGCCCCTGTGGTCGCCACCATGCCCGTTCCGGTAGGCGCCATTCGTACGTGTGAACGATGGTTGCAACCATCCAGCAGGGCGCCCGTTCGGGGCACGCGTACCGTCAGTCATCATTGACTTCGATAGGACGGATATCGGGCACGCGCGACTCACCGCCGCCCAGGACGGGACGGGACGGGACCGCGGCGTCTGGCCCAAACGCTACTGGTCCGTATCGGACCCGTCGGTACTGCCGCCAGCCGAAAGCCAGCGCGCGGCGACGGGCGGAATGGGCGGAATGGACATGCCGGGTCGACGCAGCCAACCATGACCGCACGGTCGCGACATCCGTGTCGGTCCTGACCATGAACCGCGACAACGCCAACTGGTGCTCGCGGGCGAAGGAAAACCTCGCGGCGACAGCGCACGAAGAGTCAAAACCCGCTTCGTCGATGATCCGCCGAACACCACTGTTCCAGTAGCCATGCGGATAAGCAAAGCTCCGAATGCGATGCCCTAGGGCGTCAGCGAGGATCGAGCCACTGCGGACCGCCTCATCGGCAACCTCCCGCCGCTGCAGGAGATCGAGCTGTCGATGAGTATGCGCGTGGGCGCCGATCTCGACGCCCGCCGCCTCTAGCCCCGCGAGGTCCGTACTGGCCAGCATGCGCGCCGGCGGCAAAACGGCTTCGTTCTTCCGGTCGGACAGGGCCCCTGTAGTCACGTAAAGCGTGCTGGGCAGGTTGCGTTCGGTCAGAGCGCCCAATGCATGGTCGGCGAAGTCAGCGAAGCCGTCATCCACCGTGATGAGGACCGGGCGCGGCGGTAGGACACCGCGCCCCGCGAGTCCGTCCACGTACTGAGAGACCGTAAGTGGCTGGCGCCCGCTGGAGACGACCTCGTCCAAGTGCACGGCGAACGTCGCTGGACTTACAGAGAAGGGCGCTATCCAACTCGGCGGATCCGGGCTGACGGAGTGATAGAGGAGAATGGGAACGGGATTTTCCATAAAGACGCTCAGTTCTTGAACAGGTGCGGTTCATTCCGGGTGTTCCATCGACTGCGCACATAGGCGAACGGTCCGAGCAGCAGGCCCCTCCGCTCCAGCCAAATCAGTTTGCGAGGCCAGCCGCTGCCGCTGGCATTGGCGGTCCGAGGGGAACTGGGGCCGAAGGCGTACGCGAGAGCGGCCGGCGCCCGCCGGAGGGCCGAGCCAAGCAAGGCGGGGTGCCGCCACACGGCACTCATCAGGTAAGCACCCAAGCCTACCCCATAGCCGTGAGCTTGCCCCACCATCGAGTCGAAGTCCCGCCGGTGGTGATGCCAGACCAGTGCAGTGGGCTGATAAACCAACTGGAAGCCAGCGGCGATGACGGTGAAGAAAGCCGACAGATCATCTCCGCCACGGGCCGCGGTGCCGACGCCGGTGGCAGGGTCGAAACCGCCCACAGCACGCAACTTGTCCCGGTCGAATGACATGTTTGCGCCAGATCCCAGTTTCCCCGCGGTAAACGGAAACAGCGGATCTGCCGGACGGTGGGTGCCAAGATCGACCACCCGTTGGCGGAAGCCCTTACCGAAGTTACCCTGCGCTTCCAGTATCACCTGAGGCTGGGTCTGCAATTCAGCGGGCATGATTAGGCCGGTGACACAAGCGACGTCGTCGGCGGCCCGGAAAGCGCCGACGATCTCCCTGAGCCAGCACTTGTCGACGATCACGTCATCGTCGGTGAAGGCCACGATGGCACCGTGGGCTTCCAGCAGTCCCCGGTTGTGGGCCGCGGCCAGGCCGCGGCGGTCCTCTCGCACGTAGCGCACGCTGAGTTCAGTCCACTGCCTGATTAGCTGGACCGTATCGTCGGTGAGCGGAGCGTTGTCGACGACGATGACCTCATAGTCCGGGTAATCCAACTCCGCCAGCGACCGCAAGCAGCGGGCCAGCAACTGCGGCCGCTCGCGGGTGGCGATCACTACGCTGATCTGCGGGTACTGCGCTGCCCCAGGGGAACTGTCAACGGCGGGCAACCCGGAGAGCGCGGCGGAGACCGGCTCGGGAAGATCGCCTGCGGCGGCGAGCGCGGCGTGGGCCTGGGCGGCACAGGACTCGGCGTCGACCCGGCCGCCCGGCGCATCCACCGCGATGGTGGTCAGCGGACGGCCGCCCGCACGGACAAGTACCAGCGCCTGTCGTACCTCGTCGGGTTCGGCCTCCGCAATAGAGATGTATCTGACCGCGTCCGGGCTGGTCAATTCGATCTCTGCCACAGTAACAGGAGCTGTCAGCTTGGGTGGGGAAGGAGTGCCTTTGCATTTTGCGCCACCAGCATTTAGACCCTGCTGATTTTTGAAATCATGACTACCGTGGCTTAGTGCGTCCACTGCCGCAACGCCTCTGGTAGTCAACAAAGCGAGGGGCGGGAGGCTAACTTCGGCACGCAACGCGTTGATTGAGCCTGAGAGGTCTTTCCAAATCGCATTTACGATTGCTTCAGCAGAAAGCCTATCCGGCGGCAGCTGTACTTCCCCCACGGGAGCACGCTGCAACCGGACGAGTAGCCGCGCCCCCTGGTAAGCAGTCCCATCGGGGCGAGGCGGCAACTCCAGATCTTCAACCGGCTCGGTAAGTTCCAATTCACGTATGAAGACCGGAGCGTTCACGCACATCATCCCCTCCAAACAGGGCTCGGCAGCCGCTGTCCTGCATGTCGCGTACATCCTACCCGTCCCTGGTCTGCTTGCTCGCTTCTTTATCACGAGACCCAGCCGACTTAGACTGCTGTGCACCCAACGATCACCCTGTGTTACCATCGGCCAGGGCAAGGAACTCGCCGGGTAGCCAGCCGATCACGATGCGGTTTGCTTGGCGTTTGGGATCGTGACCACTCCTCCGTTCAAGAGTCACAACCTTCCGTTTCAGATAAATACGCTAGCTTTATGTCCGGCGAGCGCTGCCGCTTCTCTTACATTCCTTACCCGCTGCTACGCCGAGGGGATCGCCCGCGCCGACGCGACCATCGAAGGGCTCGGAATGACCGTAGCCGACTTCACTGTGCCAAGCTGAACGCCGCTACAGTTGGGCCCGATCTGGCGCTCCGGACGCATACCAGTTGACTACCGCCTGCACACCATCGGTAAGTGATACGGCGGGCCGCCAGCCGAGATCTTGCGCGGCCCGCTCCCAGGCGAGGGCGCTACGAGTCAGCTCTCCTATCCGCGCTGGCGCGAATATCGGCTGGCTGCGGTGGCCAGTAAACCGTCCCACGAGTGCGACGAGATCCAGTACGGTGGCCTCGACCCCGGTCCCGATGTTCCAGATACCGGCCCTGCCGTAGTCGGCTGCGGCCCGGAAGGCCGCCACGCAATCAGCGACGTAGATGTAGTCACGCGTTTGCTTACCGTCTCCGTAGATGGTAAGTGGCTTCCCCTGAGCACCGTTGGCACAGAAGATCGAGACCACGCCCGCCTCACCGGAAGAACCCTGCCGCGGGCCATATACGTTCGCGAAACGCAGAATGGCATGCTCCGTGCCGAACAGGCGGTTATAGAGATGGACGTACTGCTCGGCACAGTACTTCGACACCCCGTACGGGGAACCGGGTTCAGGTAGGATATTCTCTGACGATGGGACGGGCGCATCCTTACCGTAAATCGCGCCGCCGGTAGAACTTAGGAGCACGCGAGCGCCCACCACGCGCGCAGCCTCAAGCACATTGATCGTCCCAATGACGTTCACGTTGGCATCGTTGCCCGGGTCGGCGACGGATACTCGCACGTCTACCTGCGCGGCAAGATGGCAGATTAGCTCCGGCCGGACCTCTGAGACCAGTGCGCACAGTCCGGATGCGTTGAGCACGCTCTCTTGGTAGAACTTGATGCCTTCGGCCAGGCGACTAACTCGACCGGAGGAAAGATCGTCAACGACACATACCTCATCATCGTTCGCAAGGAAGGAATCACATACATGTGAACCAATGAAACCTGCGCCGCCGGTAACAAGAACCCGCATTCACTCCTCCACTCGTCAAGTGACATTAGCCGATTCACCTAATACTGACGCCGTTGCCATGCCTGGCGACTTCATATTCCAGAAAGAACTTCGCATGGACTAGCGTGAGACGCCCGACACGGCGTTGTTGCCGGATAGGGCGTGATGGCGGTAAGCAACGAGCATTGCCTCGTCGCTCAGACATCATGGCAACGTCGCCTCGGGAGTTGCCAGCTGCTGTTGTTCTTCATTTGACCCGAGCGCCGGAGCGGGCTCCTGCTTTAGCGGTGGATTTGCGCCAAGATCAGCTGGGCGGTTCCGATCCTGGAACCGCTCGCGCACGATGAACCGCCCGATGCGTATCCCGTCATGCACAACCCTAAGATTGCTTTCCCCGTGTACACGCGAATGCTCGTGGCTCGGGATCTCCTGGATCGCCAGTCCCGCCTTCGCGGCGCGAACGTTCATCACGGTTTCGACCTCGAACCCGTCACAATCCAGGTCGAGCTTGGACAGGTGCTTCGCCCAGAAGGCGTTGTAACCGTAACAAAGGTCGGTGTAGCGCGTGCCGAACAATACGTTCACGAGAACACCCAGGACCCTATTACCAAGATGCCGTGAAAACGTGATGTCATCGCTCCAGCCGCCACTGGCGAACCGAGATCCCTTGGCAAAGTCGGCTCCGGTGGTCAGTGCAGCGACGAAACGCGGGATTTCCGCGCCGTCAGTCGACCCGTCGGCATCCATCATGACGAGGATGTCGCCCTTCGCCGCGGCAAATCCCTCCTGGAGGGCATTCCCCTTGCCCCGTCCCGTCTGGTGGACGATGTTGACCGCCGGGTGCAGCTTCTGCGCGACCGCCACGGTGTCATCGACCGAGTGGCCGTCGACTAGGACGATCTCGTCAACCCACTCCGGGATTGTCGCGAAAACATGCTCCAGATTACGTGCTTCATTCTTAGCCGGAATAACAACACTGACACTGGGCACGATAGCGACACCTTGGCCTATCGTTCGGTAGTTAGCAAACTCTTTCCGCTCAGAGAACCCGTTCATCTCTAGCCTCTCCCCAATACACAAAGTCCGCTACCCGACGCGGACACGCGCAGGGAAGGTGACATCATCTAGCTACACCCTCGTAGTAATCAGGCAGCCGCCGCACAGAAACGAAACCGGCAGACCGCGAACGCGGTATGCCGCAGGCTGCCACCATTCATATCTTGGTTGTTCCCTTCCCAGCGGGGGGCAACTTGGAGGAGAGTGTAGCAGTTTGCTCTCAACGTGTGCAGGATTCTCGTTTACTGCTAAAGGTGACAAGGAGTGATCAACTCTACACTATGGGTGATTCAATAGCGGAGTAATTCGCCCCTATGCACGACACCTGTCGGCTGCCGCCGTTATCTCTGGTTGATCCTTCGGGGGCGATGTGCTGCCCGCAAGCCGACTGGCAAGCGGGAGCCAACGCCGCACGCCTCTCCACCCATGAACGGGCGTGTACTGCTTAACGAGGAGTAGACCAATCACTTCCAATTTGCCCAGGTAGCCGAGCTGGTCGAGGCATGGTGATCGGCTCGGAGGACGTACTCGTCCTTACGATCTGCCCGTCCTTCTGGCGTGCCTGACGATTGTCGCGGCCCCCACCACCACCGCCGCCGCTATCGCGGGCGCGACCCGCCAGGAGGCCGCCGAGGCCATCTGCGTTACCTTCCTCATGAAGGGCGGCCCCGCTACCATCTACGGCCCGCGGGCCTACGACGCGTTCTGCGAGTTCGCCGAGGCGCGCGAAACGGGCGAGCACACGGCCTGATCATCGCCGTAACTGTCAGGAGGAACACCGATGTGCCGTCCAGTCCGATGTCGGCGTCGGGGTCGTTACCGGACAGTCCCAAGCACCTGGCCACGAGCTAGAGACGGAGTCGCGGCCGAGTGTGGCCCGCCGGAAGACCGGTTCTGCAGCCCCGGTAACGCGCCCGCGCCGCGGATTCCGGTTAGCACGGAACTTCCGCGCAACGGGGAGATTCCGCGTGTGCCAGACACGGCGAACCTCCCCGTTGAGCAAGGTTTCCCCGTTGTCCGCCGCCGACCGCGGCGCCTGCTTCCCGTGTTACCGCGGTGCCGCCAGGGAAGACGGCGGCTGAGCGGGAACGCTCCCGCTCCCCCCGTTCGGCGCTCGGCTTAGGCAGCTCTGCCTGTAGATCAACCGCCGACCATAGTTCCCGCCGTTGGCGAGGGTCTGTCGCAGTTTCGAGATAGTCCCGTCGTTTACCGGTCCGCGGCGCGCTAGTCAGAGGTTGAACGCGGCGGTCATGGTGGCCGCGGAAGCCGCCCGGCCGAGGGCGCGGAGGCCAAGGAGCTGCTCGGTTGTCGCGAGCAGCGAGTAGTGGCTGAACATGGTGGCGGAGGTCGAGCCGGCCGGAGTGGACGGGCTGATCACGATCGTGGGCACGTGACAGCTGATGTCGCTGGTGTTGGCGACGCAGTCCTCGCCGGCCGCGCCGTCATCGTCGGTGCCCTCGTCGAAGGTCACGAAGACGACTGTGCTGCCCGAGGTGTACTCGGGGCTGGCGAGGATTTTCGGCAGGTTGCTGCTCAGCCAGGCGTCACCCTGGGCGACGGTGCCGTCGTGCATGTCATCGATCACGTTCGGCGTGATGAACGAGAAGGCTGGCAGCGCGTTGCTCGCCAGGTCGGTCGCGAGTTGGGGGTAAGGCACGTCATTGGCGGAACAGGTGGTCAGCGCCGGGTAGTAGGCAGGCGGGTTGTGCCTGACGGCGTAGTCACCAGAGTTCGACGGGTCGCAGCTGGACGGCATCGACTCCTCATAGGCCTTCCAGGTCTCGCCCTGGCCGAAGATGCTCGGCGCAGAGCTTGAGCAGTCATCCGAGGGGCTGCAGTCTGAGTAAAGCTGCTCAAGGCTGGCAGTCCCGGAGGTGGCGGCGACGTAGTTCGGCAGGCTGGGGTGAGTCACGTTGTGGTAGTTCGTCGCCAGGCCGCACTTGGACGCGATCGAGTTGAAGAACGGCGCAGATGAGCTGCCCATGACGTCGTGGTTCTCGAACCAGATCCAGATGACGTGCCGGTAGGTCGGCGCGGTCGTCGTCGTGCCACAGGGGCCTGCCCTGAGGGTGGCCGCAGCGACGGTGGGGGCGGCATGGCTAGTACAGGCGACCGCTCCGGCGACGGTGATCCCAGCTGCCGCCGCGGTTGCCAGCCAGCGGAATGTCCTGCGCATGGCGCCTCTCCGTAATGATCCAGTCGCGTACGGCACGTCGCATGCCCAGGCCAGCGGCGCGGAAATTGCCAGTACCCTGCGCGGATGCCGTTAAGCGACCCGGCCCGCGTAGCGGCGGGTGAAGCCGTCACTCGTGTTGGCGGTGACGATCGGTCATAGTACCAGTTGGAGTCGACGGGCCAGGTGACGTTCACCGGCCGGTGGTGGTGCTCACGCCGACGACGGCGCCCGCGAACGAGCGGACAAACCCGTCGGGCCCGTAGATCGAGAAGGCGTAGCCGTAGCCGTTCTTCTTGACCGCGGTCCACGTGTAGGTCTTGCTGGTGCCGCTGACGACCGTGAACGGGGTGGCCGAGACGGTCAGGTACTTGTCGGGGAAGACGAACAGCGAGACGCCGACCGGTCCGGCGTTGGACATCGTTGCGGTCACCGTGTTGTCGGACCGGTTCACGGTGACGTCGGCCTGCGGCATTACCTGGCTCGGCCGGTGCGGGCGGTTGCCGGACTCCTGAACCGGCATCACCTGCGCCCTCGGCCGGCGGGGCGACGACGGGGCCAGGCCTCCAGGAAGCGGAGCATCGAGGTGTGGTCGTAGCGGTTGGAGTCGACGTACCCGCCACGCGTCCACGGCGAGCAGATGATCATCGGCACCCGCGGACCGAAGCCGACCGGCAGGCCGCCGATGAACTCGTTCGTGACGGTGGCTTCCGGAGACCCCGGCAGCATGTGATCGAAGTACCCGTGGTGCTCGTCGTAGGTGATGAACAGCGCGGTGGTCTCCCACAGCGCCCGGTTGCCCATCAGCGCCTCAAGGACGGTCCGCACGTAGTGCGCGCCGTAGTCGGGGCTCGCCACCGGGTGCTCGGAGTACTCGTACGGCCTGTGCTTGTTCTAAGAGCCCTGGGGTCGGCCGGGGCCGGGGCGGGTGGTTTTCGCGGCGCTGGCCGGGGTGCCGGCGGCCTGGCGGGCACCGCGGAATCCGGCGCGGACCCGGCCGGGGTCATGGCCTCGGGCTGGCCGGGGCCCTGGGGGGCGCTGGCAGGGCAGGCGGGCCGCGTGCTGCAGCAGCGCCCACGACGAGCGGCCCCAGGCACCAGTACAGCTCCTGCCGGAACCCCGCCAGCCGCGCCGCCGCCGGCAGCGATTGCGCGAGCGCGCCAGGGCATGAGAGCGTGGCATTCACGGCCGTTTCCCTCTCCTGCTGTGGTTGTGTGGTAACGCCCAGCATGAGGGAAACGGCTGCACACGTACAGCAACCAAAACAAACAAACGGCCTGTACGACTACGCCCGCATACAGACAGAATTCAGAAGGTTAGACGGCAGGTACGCTTCCGACATAATGTACGCTAAGTGGTCTCGGGCATTTCTGCCGTCACATTTATAGGATCCCCCAGGGGGTCCGTCATGCCTTATAGGGATCCTCCAGGGGGTGGAGTGCAGTGGAGTTGAGTTCGTCCGAGCCGGTTCTCGCCGGAGATGCGCGCCTCGAAATGCCTGCGATCGCGGACGGGCTGTAATGGTGACCGCGACGGTGTGGGTGCAGGCGATGCGGCGGCGCATGGCCAGGGGGTGGGAGCAGTCCAGGCACCTGAAGGCTGCGCCTGAATTCGCGCAGGCAGACCTGGCCCTTGTGTGTGCCGCGCTGCCCGACGGGAACTGGCGGTGTGAGCGGCTAGTGCGGACCGTTTCCGATGTGCGGGTGTACATCATGCGTGCGGAGCACCGTGAGACGGCTGTGCTCAAGGTTGCGTCCACCAAGAGTAGTGCGCCCGGACTGCGCCGGGAGCGTAGCGTGCTGACTCAACTGGGGTCGGACAGGCAACTGGGCGACTGGTCGGCCGTGATTCCGGTTCTGCTGGCGGCCGGGGAGGTCGGCGCGAGTTCTTACCTCTTCACCAGCAAGCTGCCGGGCCGGGACGGCCGGCAGCGGGCGCCGCAGGAGATGGCCCGTTTGACGTCGGCTGCGATCCGGGCGATCTCCCCCTTGTACCTGCGGACCCGCAGCACCCGCGTGGTCGATGATGCCCTGCTTAACCAGTTGGTTGACGAGCCCGCGGAACTCGTAAAGACGGCGCTGCCCTGCGCTGACATTGTTGACCGCCTTATCCGGGCGCTGCACTCCAGCCTGGCCGGCCGCACGGTTACGCTTGGTATGACCCATGGCGATTTCACTGCCGGGAACATCCTGGCCGATGATGATGCGCGAGTGACTGGCATCGTCGACTGGGGTGACGCGCGTGAATACGACCTGCCTGCTCTGGACATCGCGTTCTGGCTGTTGACCGTGCCCGGACAGCAACGAATTGGCGGCCTCGGCAGACTGGTCGCCACCCGGCTCGACCGCGAGCAGGCCTGGACTCCGGCGGAGAGACGTGCGCTCGGCAGCGTGGCAGAGGACGAGCTGACTGATGGCAATACCTTGCTCCTGCTGGCCTGGCTGCGGCACATCGCGAGCAATCTCGGGAAATCAGACACGTACGCCGAGAGCCCTCTGTGGTCGCACCGGGCCATCCTTCCCGTCCTGCGCCAGTTGGCCCATGGCTGAGCGCACTCCGGCGCTGGTCACTGACCTGCTACACAGCGGGGAGGCCCTCGCGGAACGGCTGCGTGATGCGCTCAGGGACGAGCAGTGGCTGGACGCCTACCTGCTGGCCGTCGGCCTGGGTCAGATGGCCGACGACCGCCTGCACGCCGACCTTCTGCTTTTGCACCGGGCGGCCAGCTACCTGGATGGTAACCCGTCACGGCAGACGCAGCTCGCGGCCGCGGCCGCGAGCTGCGCGGGAAAGCTGTACGCGGCCGCGTGGGCAGGCGCCAATCCGGCTATCCGGCGGCTTGCCCGGGCGCGGCAGCCGCTGGCCGAGCTGACCTCGCTCCTAGCCGATCAGGTGATGGCTCCCGCCCGTATCTCGGACCCGAGCCAGTTCACCGCGCTGCTGCAGGCCAGCGTCTCGGCGATTTCGTCGGTCGCGGGCGACCGCATGCGGGTACCAACCGCTTTTCACAGCTTCGACCAGCATCCAGATGACGCGCGGTGGCAGGTGCGCGCGTTCATGCAGCGGTATCCGGAACGCCGCGGGCCGCTGTGCGTGGTCGGCGTGCGGACCTCGGGCAGCTACCTGGCCCCGCTGCACGCGGCGGCATTCCGTGCCTGCGGGGAGTCAAGCGTCGACGTGCTCACCTACCGGCCCGGACGGCCGTTCCTGCGCAGTGAGCGCGCTGTGCTCAGCGCGGTCGCCCGCAGCGACGGATGGGTTCTCATCGCTGATGACCCTCCTGCAACGGGCACGGCGCTGGCCAAGACGGCGCGCGCGGTTGCCGAGGCCGGCGTTCCCGCCTCGCGGATCGTCTTCCTGATCTCCATCTTCGGCACGGCCGAGCAACTGCCGGCGGCGCTGCGCGACTGGGCGGCTGTCGTGCAACCGTGGGCGGACTGGAGTATCCATGACCGGCTTGCCTGCGAGCCGGTCAGGCGGACGCTGGCCGACCTCGTCGGTCCGGAGATGGAGGTCCGCGAGGTCACGACTCTCGGGACTCCCTGTCCGGCCGACGAACGCGGGCATGTCCGGGCCCGGTTCACGGTCCGGCTGGCGGACCGCGGTACCGGTGAGGAGATGCGCAGGGATCTGGTCGTGGAGGGCGCGGGCCTCGGCTACCTCGGCCGGCAAGGTGTCGCCATTGCCAATGCGATCGCGGACCATGTGCCGCATGTCTATGGGTTCGCCGACGGACTGCTTTACCGTGACTGGCTGCCCCCGGTCACCCGTCCCGGCTCGGGTGCCCCAGCGGCCGCCCTGGCCGAGATGGTCGCTTCGTACGTGTACGCGCGCCGGAAGAGCCTGCCAGCCCCGTCGGCCTCGGTAGCGAGTCTGGCCGGCCGCGATCCCGCCTGGGAGGTCGCCGCCAAGGTACTGTCCGGCCAGTACGGACAGCTTTCCGTGCCCGCGAGGCCCCTGCTGCTCGAGCCGCTCATCAGGCGGCTGCTTGAACACGAGCAGCCAACCGTCCTGGACGGCAAGACCGACGTCCGACACTGGCTGCCAGATCCGCTACTCGCCGGGGAGCTCCGCAAGGCGGACTTCTACCAGCGTGCGTTCGGCCACCACGATCTGGCGTCCTACGACCCTGTCTTCGACCTGGCCGGCGCGGCAGCCGATCCGCCGACGCACGACTTCGAGCAGCAGGTGCGTCGGGCCTATCAGCGGGTGAGCGGAGACGAGGTCGACGGCGAACGCTGGCTGCTGTACCGGCTCGCTCAGCTGTGGCGCCTCGGCCACGCGGGCGACCTGGGCCGCCTCGATGTAAAGCAGCGCTCCGCAGCAGCCGTCCATGACTACCTGGCCGAGTTGTACCTGCGCGGCCTGCCGCCAGCCACTGGCCCGCTCTGCGCGATTGACCTTGACGGTGTGCTTGAGTGCCATGCGCTGGGTTTCCCGGCCACTTCACCCACCGGGGCGCTTGCCTTGCGCGCGCTTGTCGCGCACGGCTACCGGCCTGTGCTGGCCACTGGCCGCTCGGTGCTGGAAGTCCGCGACCGGTGCCTAGCCTTCGGCCTGGCCGGCGGAGTCGCCGAGTACGGTGCCGCTCTCTACTTCGACGGTGAGTCCGTCGACTTGCGGCCTGCGCAGAGCCGTGTCCTCCTCGACCGCGTCCGCGATCAGCTTTCCCGGCACGCCGCCGTCATGGTCGACCCGCAATATCAGTACTCGGTTCGCGCAAGCTGGGGCGGCGGCCCGCTGCCGGCGGATATCGTCAACGAAATCCGCTCGCTCGGTGCTGCGGAGACGCGTATCGTGCACGGTGACAGGCAGACCGACATCATTGCCACGGGGATCGACAAGGGATCCGGCTTGCGCGCGCTGGCGGCGCTGATGTCGGATCCCGGGTGCGCGTTCGCCATGGGTGACACGGCGTCCGATATCCCGTTGTTCGCCGGCGCGCAACTGGCCCGCGCGCCGCGCAATGCGGACTTCGGCGACTGCGCGGTCAGCGTTCAACGGACCAGGCACGCGTATCAGGCAGGCCTGTCCGAGGCGTGTTCAGACCTGCTTGGCCACCGTCCCGGCCGGTGCCCCATCTGCCGGCCCTCCGCGTTCGCGCCGCGCACGAAGGCGGTGCTCACCATTCTTGACCTGCGGGCGAACGGCCTGGCCTCCGTCGGCAGAGAAACGGCGGCGCTCGGCGCGCTAGCGGTCACCCGACGCCACTGGTGATGGCAGTAACCGTCTCAGTCCATCACGGGACTGCTCCCACAAGCGCACCCGCTCCGCGCATGAGGGCCCTTTCGGCGACCCGGTGGCGGTGTCGCGCGGCACCATCGACCGATGGATCCGGGCTTAGGCACGAAATTAGGCGAGCCATAACGATATAGCACTAATCGTCACGTGAGCTCTGCTTCACTCCAACGAATTACTCCCGCTGGGCGGTTACGGGTTGCGTCAGTCATCGACTATAACAGCTGATCAACGCGAACCTGAGATACACGTTCGGCCGTAAACATTCAGCCTGCTCCGGCTGTGTGATTTCCTATCGCGTTGCGTGACTGCGGGTGGCACTGCCCTTAAGTTCACGGACTTCTGAGGCGTGATGTCCGATTTCATGGTGCGCGTTGCCGACTGGTCACGATGCGGGAGCGGGCAGGGAAAGGCCGTGGAAATGCAACGAAGCCCCTGGTAGGACGTGTGGTGTCGAATCAGCACGTTTCCCGCAGGAGCTTCGTTGTGCGCTCATTTTGCCATGCCGGTTCCCGTTCCGTCTGGTGTTTCCGCTGGCCAGGGTGACGATCCGCTGGCGGCGAGGGTCGCGGCCGGCCCGGGAGCGTGGGACGACGAGGACTGGCTCGCCGAGCTGCGGCGGGACGGGCTGATCGGGGAGCTGCTGGCCTCCGGGACGATGGGGCAGGCTGCGGCCGACGGCGGCCACGGGTGCCGGCTGGAGCGGGCGCTGACCGCGGAGATGACCCTGCTGTACCTGGCGGCGGGCCTTCGGGCTCGACGCGGCGCGGGACGACGTACCGCTGGCGGCGGGCGGGACCGCGTTCGGCCTTGAGCTGGTCATCTTCGACGGCACCACCCTGGACCTGTTCAACTGCCCGAGCTGGCGGCGGAGTTCGGCGTCCCCGAGGGCGGGAAGCACCCGAAGCTGCGGCTGGTCGCGTTGCTGCAGGCGGGCACGATGCGATGGAAGGCAGCCGCGATCGGCGGCTACCACGACGGGCAGAACGCGCTGGCCGACCAGCTCGGGGGAGCGCCCGGACCGGGTCAGCTCAGCCTCGCCGGCCGCGGCTTCTTCTCCATGGACCGCTGGCTCCGCTTCTCCGCCGCCGGCGCTCATCTGCTGCGGCGGGTCAAGAACGCCGCCCGCTCTGTCCCGTTCCGCCTGCTCAGGACACTCAAGGACGGGCCGGGGCTGGTCCTGCTGCGTGAGAGCGGGAACATGCTGGGCAGGCGCCGGAAGGAAGCAGGTGACAGGGCGCTGCCCAGGCTGCAGGACACCGTCGCCCGCCTCGTCTGCTTCACGATCCTGACCCGGACCTGCCGCGGCAGGACGAAGGCCGCCGCGATCCGCGTGCTGACCGCGCTGCTCGACCCGGACGCGTTCCCGGCGGCGGAGACCGCCGCTCTTTACGCCGCGAGATGGCAGGTGGAAACCGCTTTTTTGCATTTGAAGAAAACCGCCCGCGGCACCGGCCGCGCGCTGCGCGGCCGGTCCGCCGCCCTGGCCAGGCAGGAGGCGTGGGCACTGCTCCTCGTGCACAACGTGATCGCGGCCCTGGCCGCCGAAGCCGCGGTCACGGCCGGGGCCGGCCTCGCCGCCGTCTCCTTCACCGCGGTGCTGTCCCCGGCCCGCGAGCACGTCGCCGCCGACACCTGCTGCCGCCTGCGGCCAGCGCCCGACCAGCGGCGGCGACCCGCGCGCCCGGCTCACCTCCGCCATCGCCGCCCAGCCGCTGAACAGGCAAGACAGGAAACGAACCTCCGGAAGAACCACCGCCGAACGCGGAAAATGGCCAACTGAGGAAGCCGATTACGACCTAACCGTTGCCCCGTCGAACCTACCCAAAGCAGACACAAGTCCGAGAACTTAAGGGCAGTGTGATCCACCCTGGAAGAAGGGTTTGCACTACTTATCACCACGCGCGCGCTTTCGCCATGCTATGTTTGGCTCGGGTTATCGCTTCCGCCAGCATCCCAGCCCGACGCATGCGCGCGGCACATCGACTGAAGTCAGCGGCGGACCCGTGTTGAGGAGACGAACATGGCCTGTGTTTGCTCGAGCAGCCTGCTTACCGGAATCCGGCGAGACATGGATCGCTGCGTTTACTCCTTCGACTCCCTTGTTGAGCACTGACGCAGAGGTCCCGCCATGACCCCGCCTCCGCTATGGTCAGTGCCTGTCTTGATGTATCACGAGATCCGCGAGTCGGCGAAGGCAACTTGGCCCAAGCTGGCCGTATCTCCTGACGCATTTAGGGCGCAACTTGCGTATCTAAGCGATGCTGGATATACGACGCTAACCGCAAGCGCCCTTGCGTCATTGCTGGCCAAGGGCGGCAAAGTCCCGCCACGCCATTCCCGTGCCTGGGCTCGCTTACCCGTATGGCTACTCCAACGCACGGGTTAGGGAAATGGCTCCGGCGGTCGGTTACGACTTTGGCTACGCTGTCAGGAACACCATGACGAGCACGGGGACAGACCTCTTCAGGCTGCCTCGGCTCACTGTGAACAATTCCACGAGGATGTCCGAGTTCCGCCGTCTCGCTGAGGGTCGCCTAGCACCAACCATGTTGCGCGACCGGGCACTTACCACGTGCTGGTCAGTGGTTCGCCAGTCAAGGGCTGCACTCGCTGGAGGGAGAGTTCGATTGGGTTACATGGGGGGCCAGTCATGAGTACCCGTAATTATTCCGTCGTGATCTGCGCTTATAGCGAGGATCGTTGGGATCAGATCAGCGCGGCAGTCCAGTCAGTCCGCCAACAGAGTCTGCGGGCCACTGAGATCATCATGGTTGTCGATTACAATCGACCGCTCTACGAACGACTTAGCCAGGCAATGCCAGATGTGACGGTGGCAGAGAACAGCGATACGAAAGGATTGTCCGGCGCCCGAAATACCGGTTCCCGCCTAGCGCACGGCCAGATCA
>Ga0307476_10001000_pt1 | contig 18377 bp, 13 predicted proteins | sample atmos_gasesECM2C_2_FD_203314 | JGI IMG/M metagenome (GOLD analysis project Ga0307476, IMG submission 203314) | Hardwood forest soil microbial communities from Morgan-Monroe State Forest, Indiana, United States - atmos_gasesECM2C_05 | ecosystem: Environmental > Terrestrial > Soil > Temperate... | reverse complement strand
GCTGTTCAATCGCGAGCGCAAAGCCTATGACCGCTTTTCAGAAATTAATCGCAGTCACATGGACGCCTTCAAAGACGCGATCATGGCCTACTCGGTTTATTACCCAGTGGTTGAGATCCTCTCGGCGATAGCGATTGCCTGCGTTATCTGGTTCGGCGGCGGTGACGTGATGCGAAGCGTTCCCCTGACCAGCGTTGGCGTAAGTTTCAATTGGAAGACGCTAGTCGCATTTCGTTTGGTGCCCGCCGTGGCGTCGTTAGGCGTGCTGGTCGCCTTCATCCAGTACGCGTTGCGCTTTTTCCGCCCGATCATGGACTTCAGCGAAAAATACAACATTCTACAATCGGCTATGGCCGCCAGCGAGCGCATCTTCAAGCTGCTGGACACGCCAGTGCAGGTAGTTTCGCCGCCGGTTGTTAAGCGTCCCGAAGGAGCAGGCCGCATCGAATTCGATCACGTCTGGTTCGCCTACCGCGATGTCGAACCCGACAAAGACCATGTGGAGACAAAGGCTCGCGTGGGGACGGGTACTCTTGCCGGTGCAGCCGAGCAAAGCCCGGCAAGCTCTTCTCTCTCCACACGTAGTGCTCCAGCCAGCGACCCAGCCAGCGACTGGGTCCTCCGCGACGTGACCTTCGCCATCGAACCCGGCGAGACCGTGGCCATCGTCGGCCACACTGGTGCCGGCAAGACTACGCTCGTCTCGCTCCTATTACGATTCTACGATGTCCAAAAAGGCGCAGTCAGAATCGACGGCGTTGACGTGAAGGATATGGACCTCGCTGAGTTGCGCAGCCGTTTCGGCGTGGTCCTGCAAGATCCATTCCTGTTCAGCGGGACGATCGGCGGGAATATCCGGCTGGGCACAGAACGTATTAAGGACGCAGACGTAGAGAAAGCTGCCGAAGACGTAAACCTCGCCGACTTCATCCGCGCTCTGCCCAAAGGCTTCGACGAAGAAGTCCGCGAGCGCGGATCCACTCTTTCCACCGGCCAGAAGCAACTGATCTCGTTTGCTCGCGCCCTGGCCCACGAACCGAAGATTCTAATTCTCGACGAAGCTACTTCCAGCGTCGATACCGAAACCGAATTCCGGGTGCGCGATGCCCTCAGCCGCATGGTGGAGGGGCGCACGTCGCTGATCATCGCCCACCGCCTTTCCACGGTGCAGCGCGCCGACAAAATTATCGTTATGCACAAAGGCCAGGTCCGCGAAATGGGCACGCACCAGCAACTCCTCGCCCAGCGCGGGGTTTACTTCAAGCTTTATCAGCTGCAGTATAAGGATCAGGAGATCGGTGTGGTGCGGGCGCCCTCCAACGGGTCCGATCTCCAACAACCAGAAGTTACCGCGAGTGCGGATGATTAGGCATCCAGCCTTACAATGCTCCCTTGCGAATCCTGATCTCAGCCGGCGAAGCTTCCGGGGAAATGTACGGCGCGCAGCTCATTGAGGCTCTGCATCGGGCTGCCGAGCGAAACCCGGCGGAACTGCTCAGCGCTCGACAGCCGGGGGTGGCGGTCCCCCCACAGGCATCTCTATCCATACAGGCACCTCGCTTCACACAAGCATCGCAGCTTGAATTCTTCGGCGTCGGGGGAGAGCGCATGCGCGTTGCTGGCTGCGACACCTTGGTCGAGGCGAGAGACCTCTCGGTCGTCGGCATCACCGAAATTCTCAGCCACCTGCCCAAGATTTACAGCCTCTACCGGCATCTGATCAAAGAAGCCGACAAGCGCCAGCCTGATCTCGCCATCGTCATCGACTCGCCCGCCTTCAACTGGCGCGTGGCACGGCAGATGAAGAGGCGCGGCATTCCTGTGGTGTATTACGTTGCGCCGCAGTTCTGGGCGTGGCGCCAGGGACGGGTGCGCCTGCTGCGCGACTACATCGATAAAGCGCTGGTGATTTTTCCGTTTGAAGAAAAGTTCTATCGCGACCGTGGAGTAGACGCGACCTTCGTCGGCCATCCCCTGGCCGATTTACCGAATCCTGCCGTCGACCGCAACGACTACGCTAAGCAGTTTCATCTCGATCCCGCAAAATATTGGATCACTCTCATGCCCGGCAGCCGCGTTAAAGAAGTCGGCATGAATTTGCCGACCATTCTGCAAGCAGCCGGCCAAATGGGCTCCGATCACGAATTCATTCTGCCGGTCGCGCCCACCCTCGACCGCGCTTTTCTTAACAGCATAATTGGCCAGCAACGTATCATCCTCGTCCCTGAATCCCAGCCCGCGCTCTGGCATTCCCGTGCGGGTATCATTGCCAGCGGAACCGCAACGGTGGAGGCCGCGATGATGCGTACTCCGTTCGTGATGGTTTACCGCGTCTCGCCGCTCACTTATCTGCTGGGCAAGCCTCGGGTTAAAATTCCGCACTTTGCCATGGTCAATCTGATTGCCGGGGAGCAAGTCGTGCCAGAGCTGGTGCAGCATGAGTTCACGGCTACAAGTGTCGTCGCCCAACTGAAGGAAATCCTCCCCGAAGGCCCCACACGCAAATGCATGCTGGAGGGCTTAACTCGGGTGAAAATCAAGCTCAGCCCACCCCGAAACGAGGCTGCCGGAGAAGTCCCGCAATCTCCGGCAGACCGCGCCGCAAAGATCATTCTGGACTTTCTAGGCGATGGTTCAGGCGAAAAGGCAGCAGCCAAAAGCTAACCGTTGCTCCCCAAAACCTTGTGCTCCCGGCATCTTTTAGGTAAGAATCTTCATCATAGGAATGGCTAGGCCCATATCCGGGAGACTCTCCTTAATGCAGATACAGCTTCGGCGCGCCCAGAGCGTCCTCTCGGCTTCCTCTGCCCTGCTGCTGTTGATTTTTATCGCGATTCCCTCTAGGGCCGCCGAAAAAGCCCACCTGCGGGTGGACGACTACCAGATCGAGGCTGAACTGACGCCGCATCTCCATCAGATTTCGGCGCGGGCCAAGGTCAAATTCACTGCACTTCAGGATTTGAACACAGCTATTTTCGAACTCCATAACGGGCTTCGCGTAACCAGAGTTCTCGACGACAAGAACCAGCCGCTGTCTGCTGAACGGGTTACGCAGGATTCGACCATCCGCGTGCCGCTGCCCGCCGGATTGTCCAAGGACACTTCGACCACGCTCACGTTCGAATACGAGGGCGAGATTGAAAATGCCGATGACAGCCCAGTGCCCGGGCTGAAGCTGGCCTACATTGGCGATGACACCAGCTACCTGCTGTACTCAGGACGCTGGTTTCCGGTGAGCGGGTACGGACTCAACCGCTTCACCTCGACGATCAGCGTTACGGTACCGGCTCACATGGTGGCGATCGGCAGCGGAAAATCTACCGTCACCGATAATGGGCCCTCGAAAAAGCCCAACAGCAACGGGCTCCCGACCAAGACATTTACGTTCGCCTATACCAAACCCAGTTTTCCTGGCAGCATCGTCGCGGGAATTTTCCAGGAATATAAAAGTTCCGAGGGCGGGATGGACCTTCACGTCTTCTTTAAGCCCGATCACCAGAAGTTGGCTCCTGAATACACGACAACGGCGGTTCAGGAATTTACTTATTTCATCACGCTTTACGGCACACCTTTATCGCAAAGGCTCAACGTGATTGAGTTGCCGGGTGATACGGTTCCGTACGCGTGGGCGCCGGAAATCGCCGGCCTGGCTGGTCATTCGATCACCGAAAAAACAAATTATCGTCTGCTGGCCAACGCTATCGCCCATCAATGGTGGGGAGTGTCGGTGAGTCCGGCAACCAAGGATGACTGGTGGGTGATCGACGGATTTTCCCGCTATTCCGAAGCCATGTATGTGGAAAACGCCGCCGGCACAGCCGGTCTGGAAGAAGCGGTGAAAGATATGTCCGTGGGGGCGCTGGCTTACGATAATATGCCGCTGTCCAGCGCCAGCAAGCTGGATCCCTTCTCCACCGAGTTTCAGTCACTGGTGACCGACAAGGGCGCGATGATTCTGCACATGTTGCGCTGGGTGCTCGGCGAGGACAAATATCTTAAAACGATGCGCGAATTTGCCGAGACCTATGCCGGCAAATCGGCAAGCATGGACGACTTCAAGGCCATCGCCGAAAAACATTACGGCGAACAGCTCACCTGGTTTTTTTCCCAGTGGCTGGATTCCACCGGGGCCCCGGAATTTAAATTGAAGTACACAACCTATCGCCTGGGCAGCAATAAAGGTTTTCGGGTGACTGGAGAGATTGGCCAGGACCTCGATTTGTTCCGTATGCCCGTCGATCTTCGTATTGACACGGACGGCAAAACGGAAGACAAGAAAATCGAAGTGGTGGGCACGAACTCGCCCTTCACCGTCGAGACCTTTGGACGACCGCGGCGAATCGCAATCGATCCCGACCATCACGTCCTCACCAACACCTCAGACGTGAAGCTGCGGGCTTCCATCCTTCGCGGACAGGCTCTGCAGCAGCAGGGCGATCTCTCCGGTGCGCTGGCCGAATTCAACAAAGCGCTCGACCAGAATAAGAACAGTTCGCTGGCCCACTACCGCATCGCGGAGATCTTTTTCCTGCAGAGGAACTATCAGTCGTCTGCAAATTCCTACCGCTCTGCGATTAACGGTAACGGTGAGCCGCGCTGGACTGAGGTTTGGAGCCATATCCAGCTGGGCAAAATCTTTGACATTACCGGCCAGCGCGAACGTGCCATCAACGAATATCGCCAAGCCATCCAGACCAACGACGATACCTTCGGCGCTCTCCAGGAAGCGCGCAAATATCTGCAGAAGGCGTTTGAGCGACCGAAAAATAAGGAATAGTTAGAAACCGATTCAACCGTCGTTCTTGGCGCCAGGGCCCAGAACCTTGATTTTGATTCCGCCGGAAAGCAGTCCAACCCTTCGAGCGGAAGGCTGTCGCGCGTCGAACGGAAGGACCTCACAGGGCAATATTTCACGCCCATGCGCCGGACTTGCAGGCACGGTAAATCCCCGCGCCCGTCCGAGCGGGCGATGAGTTAGCGGCGGCGCTTCGAACTGAATTTTATGCAGGCCGTCTTGCCGCTGATTCCGGCGATGTCGGTCGGTGTCTGCATAGGTTGCGCGGCGCAGTCGCTCGATACGTGCGACCGCTCGCTGGACTACGCGGGCAAACTCTTCGCCGTCTTCATTTCTTCGGCGATAGCGTAAGCGCCGAATCGTGTCCTCCATAGAAAACCAGGTTGGATTTCGGTTGGATTCTTTTGGATCGCAGAGCCGTCGCACCTCACAGAGATGAGCGCTGACCAGGATTGGTCTCGCTGCTGACCGCGCAATTTTCAGACGCTTGCCCTGCCTCCGCAAGATATACCGGACAAAGGCAGCTTCTTCAATCCTGCCATGAACTCCCGCCTCCTCGAATGCTTCAATCGCCGCCGCCTGAGCGTGGGTGAGCCCCGGTTCCGCGCTCCCTTTAGGGAATATCCAACGCCCGCTGCCGCGAGTTTTGACCAGCAGGAACTCGACCGCGCCTCTGCGGACCCGGTAGCAGACCGCAGCGACCTGTTCGCACTCGCATGCCTTGATTATCTGCGAAAGTCGAACCCGCCTGGCCAGGGGCTGACCGTTCAGATCAACTGACGCAATTGCAGTCACACCCGAAAAGGGAACATCCCTGACGCGCGCACTCACCTTCACAGAGTGCACTACGCCACAGGCATCTGCCTAGAAACCAGATTGGTTCTCAATACGAAGCCTTGAGTCGATGTTCAGTCCTGGAATCTTTCTGCATACTTGCCTCCCACTTGTTGGAAAGACAGTATTAGTTGTAGCGGCTTACCATCGGAACCGGGAGATTGTCTTGGAGAATATGTTTTGTCTGCGCTGTAATCGGGAACTGGGGATAGGGCAGAAATCGGTAGCCGTCTATTTGTTTGCGCAGACGGTTGGAATCAAGCCGCGCAAGAAATCCTCGGCCCAGCGTATATGCTTTTGTCCGCAATGCTCCGTTTCGCTTGCCATGGGGCCGCCTCCTGAAGGTGCCCTGAACCTGGCCGCATGGGACATGATCCGTGATCTGGTCGGTTCAGATCCGGCTTTAAATCAGGCGGCGTGGGAAAATTTGACTTCAGTCCTAGGCTCACTGCCCCTCACTGGCACAGGTGGAGCTCGTCTCTCGGCAACTTCCGGCGGGTATTTCGAGTTCTAATCCGAACCGCCAATCCAGCCCATGCTCGTATTCCCGGATCCACGCTCTCCTTGGCTAACCTTTTCGGACGTTCCGAAGTCTAACGAACTAATTAAGAGCAGCAGGGGAACTTTGCGTGCCCCAACTGCGTATCAACGGTCAGATGTTAGGCGGGATTGAGACCCCTCGCCTGTGCTCTACCCGGGGCCCCCAGGCCTCTCTCGGAGGCCTGGGGGCACATATCTATTTCGATGCGAATGCTTCTCGACATCGTCCGGCAGTCGCTCTCCACTTTATGGGCGCATAAGCTTCGCTCCTTCCTGACCATGTTCGGAATCGCCTGGGGAGTGGGCTCTCTGCTTTTGTTAGTTGGCCTGGGAGAAGGCTTCCGCAGCGGGCAGGACAAAAACCTGGCCGAACTGGGTCAAGACATTATGTTTGTTTTTCCGGGACGCATCCCGGCGGTTGCCGGAAGCTACCAGTCGGGACAGCCCTACTACCTGACTTATGGCGACTACTTCGCGATCCGCGATCAGTCCAAATTTCTGCGCGCCGTTTCCCCCGTGCTGGAGCGCGAGGACATCCGCGCCGTGAGCGACTATGGATCCACCAACGGGCAAGTCTTCGGCGTCGTTCCCGAGTACAGCCAGATCCGCAATACTCCAATCGAGCCCGGACGCTGGTTCAATGATGAAGACGACTCGCAACATCGCCGCGTGGCCGTCGTCGGATGGGAATTGCTAAAGAACATGTTTCCCGGCCAGCCCGCCGTGGGCAGCACAATTCTGCTGAACGACATGGATTTCAAGGTGATCGGAGTCATCCCGAAGATTGGAAAAGAAGGGGAGAATGGGACCAACCATCGCATCTTTGTGCCCTTCAACACCATGCGAATGCTTTTTCCCCTGAAGGCTAAGAACTCGGAGAACGCCATCAGTTTCATTAACTATCGCCCGATAAAAAAAGAGCTTCACATCGAAGCCAAGAACGAAGTTCATGCCATTGTCGCCCGCCGTCACGGCTTCGATCCCAGACTCGACGACGCTTTCATGGACTGGGACACCATCGACGGCGCGATTCGCGTGGCAAAGATTTTCGACGCGATGGATTGGTTTCTCGGAGTGGTTGGAGTGGTCACCCTAGGCCTGGGGGCTATTGGCGTCATCAACATTATGCTGGTTTCGGTCACCGAGCGCACGCGTGAGATTGGGCTGCGCAAGGCTCTGGGCGCGACTCACCGCAACATTATGACGCAGTTCTTCGTCGAGGGAGCCTTCCTCACCGCGTTTAGCGGCGGCATCGGACTGGCGATCTGCACCGCTTTCGTGACACTCCTGGCGCAATTGCCTTCTCCGGAAGGATTTGATACTCCGCGCATCGTGCCAGCCTCCGCCGTGGTCGCCATTCTTTCGCTGTCGCTTGCAGGAATCATCGCGGGCCTTTATCCCGCGCGCAAAGCCGCGCTGCTTGCCCCTGTGGAAGCGCTGCGGCAGGAGTAACGGAGTTCTTGCCTTTAAGTTTGGGGTGATTCATGTTTGGCGACCTGGGCAAGCAAGCTGTTAACGCGTTGAAACATAATCGCCGCCGATCGGTCCTAACCATGCTGGGCATGGCATGGGGGATTGCCACGGTGGTTCTGCTGCTGGCCTACGGTACCGGCTTTGAGAGCGGTTTGATGGTCGCCTTCCGCACCTTTGGAGGGAATCTGGTTGCCATTTTTCCCGGCCGCACTTCGGTACAGGCAGGTGGGACTAAGGCGGGCGCGCAAGTTCGCCTGACTCGCGAGGATCTCGATTACCTGCGGGCTGAGTGTCCCATGCTCACCCGCATTTCTCCCGAGGTGGATAAGCAGAGCCTGGTGTCCTTTGGCACTCGCAGCGCGAGTTACGGCGTACACGGCATCTATTCCAGCTACGAAAAAATTCGTGCCTTGGATGTCGGCGAAGGTTCCTTCTTCGGCGAGCAGGACGACTTCACTCACACCCGCGTGGCAGTCATCGGGTCGACGGTGAAGAAGAAACTATTCTCCGGCCAGAACGCGCTGGGCGAAAGCGTGCGCATCGACGGCATCTCCTACAAGGTTATCGCGGTCCTCCGGCATACCATTTCCAACGGCGACGAGGACATGAACTCTCTCGTTTATGTGCCATACAGCGCCATGAGCGACCTCAAGAATAGCTATTATCTCGATGGCATCATGATGGATTACGAAGGCGACCACATGAAGATGGTCGAGGCCGTGCGCAACTCAATGGCTTTCCATCACAACTTCAGTGCTAAGGACAACCGCGCGATTTTCGTTTTCGACGCGGTGAAAGATCTCGCGGACCTTACCATCATCACCGTCGGCATCAAGCTCCTTCTGGGCTTTATCGGGCTGCTGACACTGGGCATCGGCGGGGTGGGGCTGATGAATATCATGTTGGTTTCCGTCACCCAGCGCACTCGCGAGATTGGCGTGGAGAAAGCCTTGGGCGCGCGGCGATGGCATATTCTATTTCAGTTCCTCGCCGAGGCCCTGGTGATTACCGCGCTGGGCGGGCTGCTGGGCGTGGCGCTGGCATATCTGGTTTCATGGTCAGTCGGTTCGCTGACATTGTGGAGCGCCTTCATGGAAGATGCCAGCGAGGGGGACATTCATCTGTACATCGACTCTGCGACGCTGGTGTGGTCCACAGTGATTCTCAGCTTCGTTGGAATTGTCAGCGGCATGCTACCGGCCATCAAGGCCGCGAGGCTTAATCCGATCGAAGCGCTGCGCTACGAGTAGCGCCGGGGCGCCGACGGTTCTGTCGGCAAATCTCGCCTCGCGCTCATATGGTTTGATTGTCGCTTGATGAATTTCATTCCTGCTTAATAGTGATATCGCGCATCCGGCCCTCGCACATGGTAAGCCCTTTTCTCCTTTACAATTCCACTGTGCCTGAAACCGCCGCTACCCGCCTGGAACGCGTTGTTTCACAGCTCCGCCTCTATGAGCATCCGCTGCTAGATTTTTCGGCGCGCTCCAAGGGCGAAGGAGTGGAAATCATCATTCAGTTCAAAGACTCGTCAGTTGCCGTGCACACCTACTACTTCGATCTCCATCCCCGCGACCTGGATCACCCGCAATTCGAATGGAGCTTCCAACGCCAACTTTACGACGCACTGCACGATTACTTTGTCGAAATGTTTATTCGCACACCGCAGGACCGCGCCGAACGTCGAAGGAGAGAATCGTGAATCTCTTGCGGCAGAGGATTGAGCAGGAAATCCGCCAGCACGGCCCGATTCCCTTCTCGCGCTACATGGAACTGTGCTTATATGAGCCGGAACTTGGTTATTATTCGCGAAGTGCGAAGCAGTTCGGCAGGGCCGGTGATTTTTACACTTCGAGCGACATCCATGCCGTTTTCGGACGGCTTTTGGCGCGGCAATTCAACGAGATGTGGCAAGCGCTGGACTCGCCCGACCGCATCGAAGTGGTCGAACTTGGATCAGGGCGCGGCTTGTTCGCGCAAGACGCGCTAGGCTGGGCAGAAAATAAATTCCCGGATTTTTTTCGCGCCTTACGCTACATCCTGGTCGAGACCTCGCAAGGGTTGCGGACACGGATCAGCCAAACCTTGAAGTGTCACATTGCTTCCGGAAAAGCTGAACTGGCGAGTTGCTTTCCCCGGGAAGGATCAGCCCGCGAAACTTCGACCATCGTTTTCGCCAACGAATTCTTCGATGCCCTGCCTGTCGAAATCCTCAGCGCGAAAGGTTCCGTGCGCATCGACACGTGCGCTGGGCGTTTCATCGAAACCTGGGTGCCATCTTCGCTCGAAGAACTGGAATTCCTCGACCGCTACTCAATCCATCCTGACCCGGACGAACGCGTCGAGGCGCCCGTCGCCGCGCAGCACTTCATGGATCGCATTGCCGCCAGCCTCCAGAGTGGATTTTTGATCGCTATCGACTACGGCTACGCCCGCGAGGAACAACTCGCCGGCCGCCATCGCGGAACCCTCAAGGCGCTGCGCCAGCATTCGATCAGTACCAACCCTTATGAAGCGCCCGGAGAACAAGACATCACCGCCGATGTGAACTTCACAGCACTCGCAGCGGCCGCGGAAAAACATGGCATGCGGACACATAAACTCGTCACTCAATCCCAGTTCCTAATGGGTATCGGCGAAGCCAACCAGTTTGCTGATGCCTTCGAAGAATGCCGCCTGCCCCAGGAACGAGCGAAGGTCGCCCTACAACTTAAGCATCTGGTTACGCCCGCGGGCATGGGCGAAAGCTTTCATGTCCTGATTGCCAGTAAGGGAATCGCGGAAGAAGCGGTCTCAGCACTTTCCGGACTGAATTTCGGCTCCGATTCAGGACCTCACGGAGAGACGGCCGCGTCCGTTGGGCCTGAGCGAAGGCTGGGATCAGACACACAAAGCTTGGAGTGATGCTCTAGCCTGCAACTTCAACTGGAGTTTTGGATTCCGCGGCCGCAGCCTCCGGATACTCGTACACTCCGCGCCCGGACTTGCGTCCCAACCGCCCCGCCTTCACGTACTGCACCAGCAACGGCGCGGGACGATACTTCTCTCCCAACGATTTGTGGAGGTACTCGAGAATATTCAACCGCGTGTCGAGTCCCACCAGATCAACCAGTTCGAACGGTCCCATGGGATGATTCAGTCCAAGTTTCAGCGCCTTGTCGATGTCCGGCGCCGAAGCGATCCCCTCCTGCAGCATATAGAACGCTTCATTGCCGATCATGGCATTGATGCGGCTGGTGATGAAGCCCGGCGCTTCTTTGATCACCACCACTTCCTTCCCCATGCGCTGGCCCACTTCGACCGCGGTCGCCAGGGTGTCGTCATCGGTCTCGAGCGCACGCACGATTTCCAGCAGTTTCATCTTATGCACGGGATTGAAGAAATGCATGCCCACGCACCTCTTTGCGCGATAGGTCACGCTCGCAATCTCGGTGAGGCTGAGAGAAGAAGTATTGGACGCTAGAATCGTGGTCGGCCGACAAATCTTGTCGAGCAGAGTGAAGATCTCAATTTTTGACTCCATCTCTTCCGGTACAGCTTCAATGACCAGATCAGCTTCGCGCGCGGCTTCTTCCACCGATCCCGCGTATTCCAGGCGGCGGAAAGCCGCTTCCGCGTCGGGCGACGATACTTTCCCCAACTCAACCGCCTGGTCGAGATTGGACCGAATTTCAGTCTCCGCTCGACGCAGCGCACCCGGCAATAAGTCTTCTAAGATCGTTCGATAGCCACCAACAGCAGCAGCGTGCGCGATGCCCCGGCCCATGATGCCGGCGCCGATCACCGCGATGGTTTTAACCGCTGCCACTATTGCGCCACCACTTTTTCTTTTTCCAGATCTTTGATCGCATCATTCAACGCGCCGCCAGCGGCACGCAAACTGTCCGCCAAGCGCTTGCGCTCCTCGACATTCATTGCCGGAATTGAAATACAGATACGGCGCAGCGTAGTCGTTATATCTTCTACGTAATTCATCGAGCGGATAAGTTCCCCGGATGCAAGCATGAAGGCTCCTGTTGGTTTGTGGCTGTTTTGGTCGGCTTCTGACCGTCTGCCCGCTTCACTCTCAGCGAAAATGATTGGGCCGACTTCTATTCTGGACGCGTCAGCGAATTTAGTAAAGGCGGCCAGCGGAACACATCTCCCGTTTGTTAACAACGATTTAACCGGAGCCGCTTATAATTCCGATTGATTCTTTTAATGGGCCTTCCATTCTGCCTGCGAATCTAAAGGACCATATGGCTGATAAGCCCCTGAAACGTTATATTTTCGCAAGCGACTTCGATCAGACGCTCACTTTCAACGATTCCGGGTACGTGCTGGCGGAATTAGTTGGCATTCCTACTGCAGAGTTCGAACGCAAAGCCAAGGGCATGGCAAAAATTAATCTGGTACAGCAAGGAGCGGAACTTGCCTACCTGCTGCTCCACGACCCGGAGTTTAAAGCCAAGGTGCGGAAAGAACATCTGCACGAAGTAGGAAAGAGCATTCGCCTCAAGAGTGACATCAAACTTCTTTACCAGATTCTCGCAAGCGGTGTGGACGGACATTTTTTTGATTTTTATGTTCTTTCCGCCGCGCCCGTGGAAGTAATCCACTCCGCTCTCGAAGGCATTGTTCCGAGAGATCACATCTTCGGTACCGAGTTCCTCTATAAGCCTTCCGGCGAGATCGATAGCATTGTTCGCGCCACGGCTGGCTACGGCAAGGTTGCGGTGCTCAACCAGTTGCTGGCGGAGCATGTCATGGGCCCTGACCACGTCATCTATTCAGGCGATGGCAGCTCCGATATTCACGTGATGTTGCAATTGAACGCGCGGGATGGTCTCACTATCGCGGTCTCGGAGTCACCGCACATTTCACAGATTGCGAAGCGCACCGTGCTGTGCACCAGCGCTTTGGCGGTGCTCGCGCCTATTCTTGAGGAAGTACTCGGATGGGAGCGTTCCCGCATTCGCAGCTTTTTCGAGGCTAACGGCATGTTGATTCAGGAGTGGGAGCGGGTCCGCACCGACTGGCTGACATTGCGTCCGGCCATCACCGAGACTGAAGAACCGGTAAGCTTGGCGTGACGACTCCGCGGCTGCGCCTTGACTGGATGGTCTGAACTCATGCTGCGTGATAAGAACCTTGTTCCACTTTCTCACCAGCACCAGCGGGCATTAGCTTTATGTGTGCGCATCGATCGCGCTCAGCCCATCCCCGACGCGGATTTGCAGACCTGGCAAGCGGAGATCTCCCAGCTTTTCGAAGAGGAGATCAAAATTCATTTCGCTGCTGAGGAAGCTGTGATCCTTCCGGCTGCTCGACAGTTTGCGGAGCTAGTTCCGTTAGCTGAAGAATTAACTTCGGAGCATGCCTCGTTGCGCGAATTGTTTTGCCAGGCGGAGGCGTATCGCATGTCCCCGGAAACTTTGCCGGCTTTCGCGCAACAACTTTCCTCCCACATCCGCAAGGAAGAACGTCTGCTCTTTGAAAGCATGCAGCAATTGATGAAACCTCCAGAACTCGCAAGTCTTGGAATAGGATTAGAAACGGCTTTGAAAGATGCCGCACATTCGTGCCTCCTGCCGAACCAGGCAACCAAGCTGAAGGGGAAAAGATAGTCAACTCATTCGTCAGGAGCTGCACCCGCAATGGCGACGCCTGAACATCGTCGCGCCTTCCCGTCCCATATACCGTTCCAGCACCCCAGGTTCGGTTTTCCGAAGATCGACTACGACGAGGCCATCGAGCACATTGGAAAATTTCCGATCGACGTTGAATCCCAATAGCCTGCCGCCAATCTTTGCGTATTGCCGCAGCAGGATGGGCAGCCCTTTGCCGTCAGTCTCGACGTCTGTGATGGGTTGTGAGAGTTCCTCCAAATCGTGCAGCGCGGCGCACATGGCGCGGCAGTCCCAAGGCCGCAGCCTAGCGGGACGAAATGCACGCCGTGGTTGGATCATTCCCCGCTCAATCATCCCCGCCCGCTTATCTTCCCGCATGCGCGCCTCGAAGAAACGGTAAATCATCTCGCGCGAGGCGGTGCTGTACTCATTGCTGATGCTGACGGCGCCAAACAACACCGGGATGTCGGTGTGCGTCGTCAGCAACCGCGCAATTCCCTTCCACAACAAAAGCAGCGGAGCGTACTGGCGTTGATATTCCAGCCTCACAAATGAACGTCCCAATTCCAGCGCTGGACCGAGCTTCTCGAAGAGCCGCACATCGTAGCGAAACAGCGTACTGGTGTATAGCCCGTTCACTCCGCGCTCAGCAAGGATCTCAGCCGTGTTGCCTGCGCGGTAAGCCCCCACAAGTTCTCGCCTCGTTTTGTGCCAGAGCAGAATATGCCAGTAGTAGCAGTCGAAACGATCAAGATCCCGTTGTTTCCCCGTCCCTTCGCCCGCTCCTCGAAACGTGACTTCGCGCAGACGTCCGATCTCCTGCAACATTCGAGGCGTCTCGTTCGCTTTCACCAGGTAGACCGCCAGGTCAGCGTTCTCCACCAAACAACGATCGCCAGGAAGACGGTCCAATTCCTCCGTCAGACCTTCCTCCGGCTCCGCGGTGGCGACAGGCTCCCGCACCTTCTCTGAAATTTTGGAACGCACTGCCAGCGACCACGATTTTTCCGGTCGACTCCGACGAGCCAGCAAGTAGGTGCGCCAGCGCAAATATTCCGTTGCCTCTCGATCGTCTGCGATGCCAGCCAGGGATTCGCGGGGAATTTCGCTGCCTACGCGGACTTCCACCGCTCGCCCTTCCTGCTGAAGAAATTCCTGCAGCAGAAACGCGGTTCTGAGCCGGGGATGAATCATCCCGAAGAGATGAAAGCTCACACTGTTGCGTCCGCAGAAATAAATGGGAAGTGCGACCGCTTCGGTGCGACGAATCAGACGCACGGCTGTATCGCTCCACGCGGGATCGGAGATCTGAGCCTGAGGAAATTGCCACTGGGAAACCTCACCCGCGGGAAACATGGCCAGCATTCCACCGCTGTTTAGCCACGCTAACGCCTCTCGGAGCGCGCGGCGATTGGTGTCGACACTCGAGGCGCGAACGGCGGTGTCGCTGTGAAACGGATTCGCGAATATACAGTGGCGCCCAAGTTCCGGCACATCCCGCAGAAGGTAATTGGTCATCACCTTAACGTCCGGGCGAACCCGGGTCAGCAACGTGGCCAGCACGGCTCCATCCAGCATTCCAAAAGGATGGTTGGCCACGACAACCACCGGACCGCTGGTCGGGACTCTTGCGATGTTCGCGGAATCCACGCGCAACTCCACTCGCATTGCCGCCAGCAGGTTCCCAAACCCGAAGCCGGCGGGAGATCGTTGCACTCTTCGATAGAGATCCCTCACCCTTTCCACGGGAACGAACTTCTCAGCCAGCGGCGGGATCCCAGGAAATCCCGCGACCTGCGATAAAACTTCCGCACGTGTCTCTTCCCGGTGCAATTGGTTTGCCGGCATGTTAGTGGAATAGCGCAGGAGCTTTGCTGCAGGATGAAGAGGAGATTAAAAGGTGATGAAACTAGCTCGGTGCGACACCAGAAGGTAACCGGGGGTAACCAGTGCTGAAAATTTTTTTTCTAGGTTTCCAGCCGGAAACGGGTTTCGGCTAGCGCGTAGAGTTTGCGCCAGACCAGCCGGTTAATCGTCACCACGGTGCCCGCCATCATCATGGTCGCGGCCAATAGCAAGTCAAAGTTTCCGCTATCGGTGGCTTGGCTGATCGTTGCCCCCAGTCCTGTCGTGGTATAGATCTGGCCTTTAAAATGGAAATACTCAGCCACGATGCTGGCGTTCCAAGCGCCGCCGGAAGCCGTCACCAGGCCGGTTACAAGATAGGGAAAGATTCCCGGCAGGATCAGTTTCTTCCAGCGCTCGATGCCTCGCATCTGAAACACGGAGCAACATTCCTTCAAATCAGTGGGGATCGCCATGGCGCCTGCAATCACGTTGAACAATACGTACCACTGCGTGCCCAGTAGCAGCACGACAATCGATGCAATTCCGAGTCCGCCGCCCATACGAATGAGCACGAGCAGAATTACAGGCAGCAACGCAGTAGCAGGCACGGATGCCGCAATCTGTGCCAGCGGTTGTGCGATGCGAGCCAGTCGCGGATTCAAGCCAATTGCCACTCCCGCCGGAATCGTCCAGAGCGCGCCAATCAGCAAGGCGAGATTCACGCGCAAGAAGGTTGCACCCAGTCCGAGAGCGGCCTCATGCAACTCCACCTTCTGCAAGCCGCTTAGGATGATGGCGACGCGCACCACAGCGTAACCAATGCCAAGCAGCGCCAATATCGCCAGAACGCGGATCATCCACTCTCGCCACGGTGGCGCCGGTTCCTCTGCGGTCTCGTCCGTGTGCTTCCGCGCAAAATGTAGAAGCAGACGCTCACTCAGCGGCCGCAGAGTCTTTTGGCGAATTCTTGCAAGCCCGGTGGAATGCCGGACGAAATTAAGCACCCATGATCGTGGAGTATCGGTGCTTTCCACCTGCTCGACCTTGAACTTCTCCGCCCACGCAATGACCGGCCGCCAGATGAATTGATCCAGCAACACGATGACCGCAACCATAGTCGCCACGCCCCACATGATTGAGGAAGTGTCCCCCGCGCTGGCTGCGGTTTGCAGATAGGAACCCAGGCCGGGTAGACGAAAATCTCGTGGGCCCAGCACGAACATCTCGCAAACCATAAGCGCGAACCATCCTCCAGCCACCGACATCATGGAGTTCCACACTAATCCGATGGCTGAAAAGGGCAACTCCATCTGCGTGAAGCGCTGCCACCAGCTAAAGCGATAGATGGTCGCTGCCTCTCTCATTTCTTTCGGAATGCTTTTCAGCGAAGCGTAAAAGCTGAACGCCATGTTCCAAACTTGCCCGGTGAAAATAAGCAGGATCGCGCCCAACTCTACGCCCAGCTGCCGTCCGGGAAACAGCGCCACCATCGCCAGCATTACTCCCGGAAGAAAGCTGAGCACGGGGATCGACTGGAGGACGTCCAGCAGCGGAATCATGAAGCGCTCGGCGCGCGGGTTATACGCCGCTACATATCCGTACACCAGCGTGAACATAAGGCTTAAGAAGTACGCAATCGCGATGCGCAACAGTGAATAGCCCGCGTAGGCGGGCAGCGCCCACAGACTGCGCGAAATCTCCACCGAAGGCGTGAAGGGACCGAGCCACCCGCGCCCCACTGTGACGACGCCGTAGAACAGTGCGATGCCCGCCGCGAACATGATGACATCGGGAAGGTGCGAGACTTCGAGGCTCGGCAGTTGCGACCACAAGCGGTACGCCGAGAATCCTCGCAGGCTAATGCTCTTTTTCATTCGGCACTGTTAAGTGTTTAACCGGGAACTTCAATCAGGCTTTTGGTACGGAAGTTGGTTGGTCATTCTTTGGTTGGTCATTCTCAATGGCGTGTTCGGCGAGTTCGTTGGGTGCGATTTCGGTTTGCGTTAACTTTCCACTCTCGCGGTCGTAGTCGAAAATCTCCGCATAGCGGCCCCAGTTCATGGCCGTATCCAACTGGCGCTGTACTTCCTCTTCGGAGAAATGCTCATCGAGAATGTCGTGAAAAAAGTCGTCCGTAATCGAGTGATCGGATTTCCGTTGCAGAATGCTGGCAATCTGCTTCAAGATGGTGACGTGCTCCAGCGCGGCCTGCCGGAACAGGACTTTCCTTGTCTGAATGTCGGCGTCCGCGAACCCGGCTCCCTGGGGCGAGAGTTGGACCTCGCCTTCCTTTAGCCAGGCGAAACCCAGCAGCACGCAAGCCTCAAGAATCGGCAGCAAATCTTCCACGTCCATTACCAGTTCTTCGCTCAGCCGAAAGAGGTCTTCGCGCCCACCGCGATCATGCAAAAGTTCGAGCAGGCCGGCGATTCCTCCAACCCGAGCGTGGGGCAAAATCTGATACGTGGTTGTTCGAACCCGAGCTTGCGTCCGCTTCCGACCGCCCGGCGGCACAACGATCTCGCCCGTGCTCTCCGGATCGGGCAGAGCATGCTCGACATCCGGTTCGGTCATGATTTTGTAGATGTAATCGACCAGTTCCACGAAACGACTGGACTTGCGATCACGGGGATGCGAGAGCCGCACATTGAAATCGGAGCGGATGCGCGCCGGGTTTCTACCCAGCACCACGATGCGGTCCGCCAGCATCACCGCCTCTTCAATATTGTGGGTCACGATGAAGATGGCACTTGTCGGCATTTTTTTGTTCAGCCAGAGCTCCAGCAGCTCGCCTCGCAGATTTTCCGCCGTGAGCACATCGAGCGCGGAAAATGGTTCGTCCATGAACAACACTTCCGGTTCCACCACCAAAGCACGCGCGAAACCCACGCGCTGCTTCATGCCACCCGAAAGTTCCTTGGGATATGCCGTTTCGAAGCCATCCAGACCCACCGTGTCCAGCGTGCGTAGTGCGCGTTTGCGCCGCTCGACAGCTGCTACGCCGCGCGCTTCCAGCGGGGCTTCCACGTTCTCCAGAACGGTGAGCCAGGGAAACAAGGCGAAACTTTGGAAGACAATCGCCACATTTGGCGCTTGGCCGTTGAGCGGCTTGCCGTGCCAAAACAGAGCGCCGGATGAAGGTTGCGAGAGGCCACTCAGAATTCGCAGCAGAGTCGACTTACCGCAGCCAGAAGCGCCCAGTAAGGCAATGATTTTCCCCGGCTCGATGGCGAAGTCGGTGAGGCCAACAACCTGAATGCGCGTCCCATCGGGTTGCG
>Ga0307476_10000999_pt1 | contig 18397 bp, 35 predicted proteins | sample atmos_gasesECM2C_2_FD_203314 | JGI IMG/M metagenome (GOLD analysis project Ga0307476, IMG submission 203314) | Hardwood forest soil microbial communities from Morgan-Monroe State Forest, Indiana, United States - atmos_gasesECM2C_05 | ecosystem: Environmental > Terrestrial > Soil > Temperate... | reverse complement strand
TCCTCGCGCTTTAGAGCCTCGCGGCTTATTTGCTACTCTTTAATCATACGCGCCCCGCTGCGTATAGTCAAGCGATATTGAGCGCGCTGCGAATAAAAAACGTTTTGTCAGGCCGGATTCGGTGGAATCCGTGCTATGCTCGGCGCGGTACGAATAAAACTGGTATTCTCAGCGTGATGGGCAAAAAAATTCAGATTGACGTTACGGAGCTGGGAAGGGCAGGCGGTCACGCGACCGCCGCGGCGCGGACTTCTCAAGAGCGGAAGGCGGCCGCCCGGGTCGCGATCGAGGCACGATGGGCCGCTTATTATGCCGCACACCCGGAGAAGCTAAAAGCTAAACTCGCAAAGAAAAAGGCAAAGAAGATGACCAAATGATCGGCATGAAACGAGTTCGTTGGCAGTGGGTATTTATTGGCTTCGTTGGACTGGTGAGCGCATGCGGTCCAAAGGGAAAACAAGCGTCGCGAGCTGATATCGCCCCTACCCAAGCTGATATCAGCCCTGTTGATCCCTGCGCAATTGCCAGGGAGATCGATCCGCATTGCGGATGGAAGCCACACTGGGACGACAGCGGACCCATTGTGAATGCACTCGACGGAACGCGAAAGGAATTTCTTTCGCTGGAATCCGCCAATGCCGATGGTACAGATGGTGGGCGCCTCAGCTATGCCCTATTGCGGCTGTGTTTTCATAATGAAAAGCCCTGCGGAGAAAATGCGCTGGCGGTAGCTTTCACTGTTAACGGGACCGTTCAATCCATCGACGACGACAACAGATACAAGACTTCTGTCCGGTTTCGGTTTGACGCGGATGCCCTGAAAAAGCAAAGTTGGACGATTGCAGACAGCCGTGATGCATTCGGCCCCACCCCGGCGTTCATCTTGCAGCTCTTACAACATCAAAAGCTGATTATGGAATTCAGCTATGACCAACGCGGCGAGCGAACACTGACGTTCGACATCGAGGGGCTGGCCAAGACGATGGAGACCGCCAGCTTAAAGCCATGAACGGAGATTGCGCGTCCCGACAGAATGGAGAACGACCATGAGCATAGACGAGCAATTGGACCGCATCGACGCCTCGATCAAGGCGCAGGGCGAGCGCTTTGACCGCATCGACGATTACCTCCTGCGATTCCGGGGGGAGATGCTCCAGCGCCTCGAAATAATAGACCAACGGCTGGACGTGATGTCGCATACGGTCGCGGGTATCCCGGCCCTCGAAGCTAAATTTGCACCGTTGTCCCAGGCGATCCTGGATTTCGGTTCGCTGTCGAGCAGGATAACGCGCGACCAATGGGTACAGAAGGACGCCGCTGCGGATATGGTGGCGCGCATCGAGAAACTCGAAAAGCTCGTGTCTAAATTGATTGCTTCGGCCGCGTGATCTAAAAAAAGGAGAACCCAAGTGCGAAAAGCGGTAACGACCGGCATTATGTTGGCCTTGATGTTTTCCGCCGCGGCTCACGCCTCGACGATCAGCGACTACAAATGCTCGTGGACCGGGACAGGCCCCACGGTAACGTACAAACTTACCTCAGCCTGCAACGGCTACGGGACGATCACCGCAACCGGGACCGAGCTCAGCGCCTCGATCTCGTTCGACCTGACGCCGTCTTATCTGGTTGGCATCCAGGCGACGGCGCAGAACGATTCAACAAATGCCCTGGTCTTCACGGCCGGCCAGAGCGGGTGGGCGGACATTACCTACACCGAAACTCTGAGCCTGAGCGAAGTTTATATGGACGAAGACGCCAGGCTGCGTGCCGGCACGATCACTGCTCAGAGCGAAGGGAGTTGCTTCCCGACGGCGTGCGGTCCGTGGAGCGAATCGGCGAGCTGGTCGACCGGCATGGTTCAGATGGTATACGGGGAGGTGATTCCGATCGATATCAACGTCAGCGCGGATATCGGGCTGTATGGCAACGGTCCGATGATTGGAACGGCCACAATGACGGCGGATGTGCAGACGTTCGCGGCGCCTCTCAACGAGGACTGGCTAAGAGGAGCGGAAAATGAAACGCCAAACAGACACAGAAATATCTTCTCGGGTCTACTCCTATGGCGCGGTGCCGGAGCGGGTAGCTGCCGTGCAGGGGGAAAAGGCCGCGCTGGCGCAGATGCGTCTCGCCAACCAGCTATGGAATACCCTGGTGGCGATCGAGCGGGCGCGGGTAGCGCGCTACCGCGTAATCATGGACGATGAGCAGCAGCGGCGAATCCAGGAGTTGAAGCTGCACATGGGGTCGCTGCAGGAAGAGATGCGGGCGCGGCGCAAGGCGGCACGCAAGCGCGGAGTCGACGTCTCGGATCTCCAGGCGGCGCTGGCCGCGGCCAAGGCCGAATTCGGGCCGCTGATCGAACAACGCAAGGCTTCCTCGGCAGCGCGCCACGACGAGCGCCGGGCCGCCCTATCGGCATTGCAGGAGAAGTACTACAGCCGGATCAAGCGCGCCCGCCAGGCCGCATCCAGGATGGGATTATTCTGGGGCACGTACAACGACATCGTGCAGCGTGTTGACGCCGGCAAGAAGCACGGCGGGGAATTGCATTTCCGCAAGTTCCGCGGCGAGGGAACGCTCACCGCGCAAATTATGGGCGGCATGTCGGTAGATCGGGTTAATGGCGGCCACCAGTTTTTTCAGCTCGACCCACCCACCGAGGGGCAGAAGTGGCGCCATGCACGGATGCGGATCGGCAGCAATGCGGATCGCTCTCCCGTCTGGGTAGAGGTCCCCATTGTGTATCACCGCGACCTGCCGGACGATGCCAATATACGCTCCGTCTCTGTCTCGAGGCGGGTGGTCTGCGGGAAGCCGCAATGGCAGGTGAACGACACCGTGAACGTACCCTGCGCGCAGCCCAAGACCACCGGGAGTGCCGTGGCGATCGATCTGGGATGGCGCCTGTTGCCGGAGGGTGTGCGCGTGGCCTATTGGCTGAACGAATCGGGCCACCACGGGGAACTGCTGATACCGTGCCGCGATATCGCCGCGGCGGCGAGGGTGGCGGAGCTCCGCGCCGTGTGCGACAGGACCCGTGACGAGACCCTGCCGGCGATAGCGTCATGGCTGGCCGGCCGGGAATTGCCGGACGAGTGGAACGTTGAATCGTCGCACCTGACGCAATGGCGATCGACCGACAAGCTGGCGGCGCTAATCCGCTGGTGGAGCGACCATCGGCTGGATGGCGACGACGAAATCTATTCCCAGGCCCGTAAGTGGCGGACCAAGTATCTGCATCTGTCAAATTGGTGGAGGAATCTCCAGACAAAGATTACCGGCCGGATGCGCGAGCGGTTTCGTCTCTTCGCTCTGCACATAGCGAAAGAATACGCCGTGTTGGTGATTGAGGACTTCGACTTACGGGAGGTCATCCAGGCGCCTAAGTCCGAGTCGGACAAACTCGCGCCGCGCAATCACTATCGCCAACTGGTGAGTCCTGGACTATTCCGTTCGATCCTGGTTCAAACCTGCAATCGCGAAGGGGTGGCGGTGGCCAGGATTGATGCGTCCTATACGACACGCGAATGCCACATTTGTCACTACAAGGGCGAATGGGATGCTTTGCCCTCCGTCATGCACCGCTGTGCGCAGTGCGGTAATTTGTTCGACCAGGATCACAATGCGGCGGTGAATCTATTACGTGTTTGGCTCAACAGCGCCAGGGCTATTAAGGAGGCTTCGGCGTGAAGCGTGATTGGCGGCTGACCGTCTATGACCGCAGTATCTCGGCCATACGGCGCGGTGCTCTTGATTGTCGGCGTCCGTTGGCAGGGACGCTACCCGGTATATTGCTCGCCGGCTGGATCAGGTTCCGGTGGGAGTACCAAGTGAAAACAGACGCGCGAGCGGCGGCGCGGTGCCGCAAGATGGCGCATGTAGAATGATGGACTTACGTATGAGGCGATTTGTGCAGCCGGGAACCGCTCGCAGCCCGCCATGTAAGTTGAGGTAAGGAAGCCACTTTCAGTGGCAGCTGTGGAAGTGCCTGCGTGGGGGCTTGGTACCTGCGACGCACGCAAGATCAACACCAAACGCTCGCTCCCGTTTGAGTGGAAGTGCCTGCGTGGGGGCTTGGTACCTGCGACAGTTTCATCCTGGTGGAGGAAGCCCCTCTCACCGCGTGGAAGTGCCTGCGTGGGGGCTTGGTACCTGCGACGTGCAACTCGCATCGAGAGGCCCCAGCGAACCCGCTGTGGAAGTGCCTGCGTGGGGGCTTGGTACCTGCGACGGAACGCTTCAGCAACAACTCCGGCCGCGTCGTAGAGTGGAAGTGCCCGCGTGGGGGCTTGGTACCTGCGACCTGGTCTTCGTCTTGGAGGGTTGATTAGTATTGACGTGGAAGTGCCCGCGACGAGCGAGGAAAGTGGAAGTGCCCGCGTGGGGGCTTGGTACCTGCGACTTTTGGACTGAGATATCAGCCACACTTTTGGTCGGGTGGAAGTGCCCGCGTGGGGGCTTGGTACCTGCGACGCGCCGTGTCCGGTCATGGGTGGAAGTGCCTGCCTGGGGGCTTGATACCTGGGACTTTTGAGAATGCTTCGCCTCCCAATGGATCGGTGGAAGTGCCCGCGTGGGGGCTTGGTACCTGCGACTCGTTATTCCTGCGATGCCTGCAAGTCCTCTCCACCGTGGAAGTGCCCGCGTGGGGGCTTGGTACCTGCGACAGAGCCTGTCCCCGGGGACCAACCCGTTCCCGCTGTGTGGAAGTGCCCGCGTGGGGGCTTGGTACCTGCGACCCCGCGATCCTACTTGCCCCCCATCGGGCTGTTGCGTGGAAGTGCCCGCGTGGGGGCTTGGTACCTGCGACGTTAGGCGAAAGTGTGAATCACCTCCCTCAGCGCGGTCGAAGTGCCCGCGTGGGGGCTTGGTACCTGCGACCCGTTATTCTCCTGCCTGATGTCATCGCAAACTATTGTGTGGAAGTGCCTGCGTGGGGCTTGGTACCCGCGACGGACAAGATTGAAGGCCCTAAGGCTGGGGAATATACTGTTTTTGGAGTCTTGATGATTGTTAGTATTCAGCCGGTGGCGAGGGGTCTCAGCGCTCCGAATGCGGATGAGACATTGCAGCCGGCGCGTTTCGATTTCTTCAGCGGGAACAGTTGCACGGTCACGCCGTCGATGCGGCGGCATGGAAATATAGCCGCGGTGGCCTTCGCTTACCCATGGAAATTCGCACCCACGGCGTCTGATCGCCAGGAAATGGAGGCGTATGTGAGTCGGTTGATGGATGGTCGGAACGCCATTCTGTTGGGGGAAACAAAGGACCCGACCGAGGCGTCCCACACTGGGTATCCGAGTGGCTCGCACAGCGCAAGCCAAGTTGACCTATGAAGACCGGCGACACCGACCCGCCCGGCATGACCAAAAGGCAGGCGGCCAGGGCAGCGCTGAAAGCGTTTCGCGTGGTGGAGAGGCGCAAGGCCAGGGCGGGGAGAAACTAAGCGCCCGCCCCTTTCCGTTTCTGCCGACGCAACATTTCAGCTTCCAGGTCCTCGCGGAGTTCCGGCGTATGTTCCAGGATTTTGAATTCCCGCTCCAGCGCCTGGTCGGGAAGATCGCGGATTGCTGCGACGTAGGCGGCGCGGCTCACCAGGCGAGCCGATTCGCGGAGAGCATCGTCCATGGCATTGGTATACCATATGGCTGGGACCATGGAATGAAAATCACTATCGAGAGCACCACTAAGATCTCCAGCCTGAACGGCATAGACTGCCGGGTTTGGGAAGGCACTTCGGAGCGCGGGGTGCCGGTGATTGTCTTCATCCCGCGGATCATGGTGAAAAACACCGACGATTGTACTCAGTTCGAAACGGAGCTGAAGGAACAGCAAAGGCCATCTGTTGCAGTGGAGGCGATCCCGCTGCGGTTTATCCTGTAGCGCCGGCGCCCTTTAGTTCGTTCCGCACCCTGATCATCAGCTCCTCGCGGATGAATCGCTTTTCGATCAGGCCCCACCCCTGGCTGACGGCGCGATCAAGGATTCGAATGTCCTCGAGACCCTTGCCGTCCAGCAGTATAACCTTCATTTGCGGCCTCGCAACCCTCAGCTTTTGCGCCAGGTCGGATCCAAACGTGCCGTTTAGCATCACGTTGGCGATCAGCAAGTGGATCGGGCCTGGAAGGCTGGTGCCGAGTTTGAGGCCGGAGACGGCCGAGGTCGCGCATCGCACGTCGTAGGTTTTTTCGCGTGAAAGAATACCCCTCACGACTTTTAGAATGTCTGCTATGTCTTCAACGACTAAGATTGTATGCCTTTGCATTTATTCAGGCAGCCCTTCTCATTCCTTCGCAGAAAGACTCGTTGCACGGGCATCCCGGCGGGTGCAACCCGATGCCGGAGCGTCCGCCTCTATCTAGTGCCGCTCTGTTCATCGCGAGGTATTTATCCACGTCCTTGAGCTTGATGTGTGCCTTGCGACAAATCGCGCGCAGATGGCGTCTTGCGGTGCGCAGCGAGATTTCGAGCTCATATGCAATTTCTTTCGGGCTGTGGCCCAACTGCCTTAGTTTCAGGAGCTCGCGCTCTTTGCGATTGAATGTGGTCATCTTGTCCAAAAAGAGGACAGGTTGGCCCTATTCTAGCCATTCTGGCTTTTTTGCATATTGCCGCCTCCAAAGAACAGGTCCACTATGGAGTCGTGATCCCCTCCACTCAATCCGAAGTGGCAACCGAATTTTATCTTTTATATTGCGAAAAACAAGTCTGGCTTCCGAAGAAAAAACGTCTCGATGAGTTAACCGAAATCATCCGCGGCTGGTATCCGGACCTGGCGGCAGACGCTACCGCGATCCTGAAAGGCACGGGCTGCGAAGTGCAGATAGGGCAGAAGCCTATCGAGAAGAGCTGGAAGTCCATGGCCGCGGTATATAAGGCCGCCGGCGGACTGAAGCCGTTCCTGAAACTCTGCAGCGTGACCTTCAAGGCGCTGTCCGAGGTCCTGGGCAACGCGAAAGCTGAAGAGCTCCAAACGGAGGCGCAGACCGGACAACGCAGATTGAAGGCCGTTGCGGTGGCCTCGCAGGCCATCGAACTACCGAAAGCAGCGTGAAAGTTTAGATCCCGTCGGGTGGCGAAAGCGCCCGGGGCCTCGATTAGAAATGGGCGAATAGCAAGCTCGCCACGGGCACAAATCAAGTCGCCGGGCTAAATTGAGCCATCGGGCTCAACAGCAGTAAATTGCAGGACATCACGTTGGGGCGCCCAGTCCCAACAGGACCGCCGGGGCGGTCGCTAAATAAACCTCGCCCCCAAACTCCATGGCTAAAACTGCGTCGATTCGCGTGCCAGTGTGCAACGCCGATGGAGTAATCATCGAGCGCGTCGACCAGGCGCGCTTGATGAGGCTCGCCCGGGCGTCCAACGCGGATGTCATCCGCAAAGGCATTCGCAAGGACGGGGTAGTCCGCATCCTTCTCAAGGACGTGGGCGACGACTCGCTGGAAAACTCCCTGCACGGCGACCTTCGCAAACTGACGCACAGCCATGAGACCAGGACGAACCCGCCTCGATGCCTGACTCTAAAACACATTCCATCTTCGACAGTGGATATCTTCCGCGCCGTCGTTCTCAGCAGCCAGAAGGCGGCGTAGACCTTAACCGTTCGAACCCCAGGAGACATCAAAACATGCAATCTGCCCTCGATACTGCCATCAACGCCGCCGGCGCAGCTGAAGCGACCTACACGGCCGACGCTGCAACCGTAACGAACATTCAGTCGGCCATCGCCGCTGCAACCAGCCCCCTCGCGCCCGCCCAGGCTACCGTAGTCAGCGACGCGACCGCCTTCAACACCGCGCTCGACGCTCTCAGCGCCGCCGCTCTGGCTGCCAAAGTCTAAGTTTCGCCCGCCCGCAATCCTCGAATACGATCCGGGCCAGTTACCGCTGGCCCGGATCCCGCCTGCTGTTTTATGAGTCCTCCGGATGCCGCCAATGGAATTCAATCCGAAAATCGACCTCGGCAATATAGTGACGCTCGCTATAGTTTGCGTGGGGTTGGCCGTCCAGTGGGGTACAAATTCCGCCAGGCTCTCGGCTGTCGAAGTTCAGGTAGCCAAAGGCATTGAGACGAATCAGGCGCTGAACGCGACGTTGATTTCTCTCCAGATTGGCATCGCCCGCACGCAAGCGCAGATGGACGAGCGCGAGAAGCGTTTTGACGCTGCGGTGGCGGCCGAGACTTACAGGGAAGATCAGCGCGATCTTCACCCGAGGAAGCAGCAATGAGCCGCTACTGGCCGTTCGACGACGACGACGACCGCCCCGTTCACGAGCTCCTCGGTTGGGACCTTCCCGGTCGGCGGAAGAAACGCCGCAAAAGGATTCCGAAATGTTGAATACCCTACACCAAATCCGGTGGCTGGTTAGCGTGATATGCATCTGCCTGCTTGTATCGACGCTGGCCCTCTGCGGCTTCCTCCTGGCTGCCCACGCGGAGATTCGGTCTATCGCCGCGTCTCTGGAAGGTGGCCAGCTCGACCAGACAGTGCAAAACCAAAAGGCCTCCATAACTCGTGAGGCGTTGATTGTGACGCTCAACTCCCTCCAAAGGGAAATCACGGAAATGGCTGTGCGCGAGCGTGCCCTGGACGAAAAACTTGCACACCAGAAACATTAGTCCGCTGAAGCCGTACCTGCTGATGGCGATCGCCATTTGCGTGGTGGCCGTCTCCGGTTGCCTGTGTGCGTTGCTTCTTACGTTGCGCGCCACAGTGGCGGATATTCCCGCGCAGATTCAGGCCACGCGTTCCGCGTTGGTCGACCAGATAGCGACGCTGCGAATCTCCACTCTGGCCGATATCGACGCACAGGCGAAGACCATGCGGAGCACGGCAGTGAATCAGCTGACGGTAATCCGCAAGGATGCCCTGGCGGAAGCGGAAGCGTACCGCACGATGGCCGACCGGCAGCTGACGGCCACCCGCGCAGACCTGCGACTAAGCGTGGATGCATCGATAGCCAAACTGGTTGGGCCTATCGAGGGAGTGCGCTTTGATCTGCATCCGGTACTGGCCAACGCAGCCGCATTCGAAGTGCACGCAGATAAAGCACTGGTCGATTTGCATCCTCAAATGCTGGGACTGATTGCCGCGTCCAAGGTTACGGCCGGCGAGACGGCGCAAACCATGCGAACGGTCCGCGACGCCGCGCCCCGGTTCGCCGCTACCTCCGAAGTTACGAACGAACAAATCGCGGGCGTCGCGACCGACCTTCATAAGTTAGCAGACAAGTTCACCGGACCGATGACCCTCAAGCAAAAGATCTGGGAGGGTATCAAGGTCGGAGCCATGTTCTTCAGGCCCTAGCCGTCCTAGTCAACGGCTTCTTCGCGCCCGGCCGCGGGTGGGTCTGATAATACAGATCCCAACGTTTCTTCTGAGCGGCACGGATAGCTTTTAGCTTTTTCGGTGTCATCCGCCCTCTATTGTTTACGACGGGCGGTACCTTGAGCTTTTTTGCAGCCCAGCGTTTCTGCTGTCCGAGAGCAATAGCCTTTCGTCCCGCCGCACTCATACTGCGCTTCTTCTTTGCGGGCGGAGCGTTGGCCGGCGATACCTGCGCTGCTGCGAGGGGTTTAGCTCCCGGCAAGAGCGCTCGTAGCTCGGCTATCTTACCGTCCAGTTCCAGCTTTTGCAGCTCGAAGCCCTTGATCGCCGCGGCGATTACTAACGGTGTAAGTGTCGGCATAAGTTTCCACCAGTTTATATCAATCGACTTTCCATGAAATATATTTTGTCCATAGATGGCGGGGGCATTCGTGGCTGTATCACCAGCTGCGCGCTCGTCGAACTGGAAAAGCAGACCGGTAAGCTCTGCCGCGACATCTTCTCCTTCGTGGCCGGCACGTCCACCGGAGCAATGATCGCAGCCGCGATCGCCGCCGGCATTCCAGCAACCACCATCCTGGAACTCTACACCATGCAGTGCGCGAAAGTGTTCAACCATCCACCCGCCGTCGCACTCGCCCTGCGCCTGGCCCGCGGTTGGGCCTATGAGCCGGCGAACCTCCAGCGGACTCTGCAGTCGGTGCTCGGCGCCGCGGCCAACTGGACGCTGAATGATTCGCCGATCAAGATCCTGCTAACGGCCAAGGGCTGCAACAAGGCGCCGCTGTACTTCGTTCCAGACAATCCGAAGAACGCGAACCTCTGGGGCAAACAGAAGCTGATCGATTGCACCGTGGCCAGCGCCTCGGCCACCACATACTTCGACGCGTGGCCAGTGCCGGGCGTAGGGCCGGTCTACGACGGGGGTCTGGGAGTGTCGGGCAACCCGGTCCACCAGGCGGCCGTAGAGGCCTTCTATTACGACGATTACGACCGCGACACTACGCGCATCATCAGCCTGGGGACTGGCTATACGGTGGACGCGAACACCAAGCCCATCGGATTGCCGGCTGAATTGGCATGGCTGCTGGACGCGCTGCTCACTTCGCCAGAGGGCGAGCAGACGGGATTGGTGAATCGTTATTACCCCGGTATTATGCAGCGTTTCGACTGGCAATTGGAGAGTGCTATCGATATGGCGGACGTGGCGGCCATCCCCGGGCTGGTGACGTTGGGCAAGAAAGTGGCGGCTGCGATGGACTGGAAGACCATACTGGCGATATGAAGCCGCGCGCGTTGGACCTTTTCTGTTCGGCCGGCGGCGCGACCAAAGGCCTGCAGCAGGCCGGATTCCACGTCACGGGAGTGGACATCAATCCTCAGCCGCACTATTGCGGCGATGCATTCATCCAGGCTGACGCGCTCACATTTCCCTTGAGGGGCTTCGATTTCATCTGGGCAAGCCCGCCGTGTCAGCGGTATTGCCTGCTAGCGTTCAAAAATCACAACGCGCATGAACACCCGGCGCTTATTCGGCCGATCCGCAAGAGACTCATAGCATCCGGGATCCCATACGTGATTGAAAACGTGATGGGCGCGATCGGGCACATGCGCAAGCCGGTCAAGCTGTGCGGCACGATGTTCGGCATGGGGATTCCCGAAGCCCAGCTGTGGAGACATCGACTGTTCGAGTCACCCATACCATTGACCGCGCCGCGCGGCTGCTCGCATCGAGGCAGCCCCGTTGGAGTCTATGGCAGAGGCGGTGGCGACAACCGCCGCTTCGGCGTCATCGCGGTAACCGGCCACACCGGAGGCTGTCGAAAGCGAGGCAACCTTCAGCAGTACAACGTCCACCAGAGAAGCGAGGCCATGGGCATCGACTGGATGACCAATGCCGAGCTTTCGCAGGCCATCCCGCCGGCCTATGCGCGCCTCATCGGTAAGCAGGCTATGCGTTTCATTCTGCGTGAGGGGCGGTTCGCGATGGCATATAGAGCCACCGGCCGCCCCATCTTCGCTGCTTACCGGGAGCGCCGGTAAACCCCCATCATAAGATATGAGAACTACATTCCTCGCTCTGGCGTTCGCTGCGGCCGCCTTCGCCCAAACGACACCGGCACCCACCTCCACCGTCTCGATCGCGGTCCCGATTCCCGCCGGCATCCTGGTTTTCGGCGCCTATAATCAGCTCGGCACCCCGAAGTTCACGGGCGGAGTCTCGGCCATCTATCCGATTATCGGATCCGCGGGTATCTACGGCACTACCACCACCGACATCCTGCCTCGTAAAGCAGTCGATCCGACGACCGGCCGGAGCTTTTATGCGATCTCCACGTCGTTGCGTCAGGGCTTCCACAAATCTTTGATCTCGACGGGCGCGTTCACGTTTCTGCTGGGCGCCGATGTGGGCCCGACATTCTCGGAGACGACGGCCAACGTGATTAGCGGCAAGCCGGCCACTATTTCCGTGTCGCTGTCCACCTCCGCTACGGCCACGCTGGTCTATCAGTTCTCGCCGCTGTTCAGCTTCGCCATGCCGGTCCGGATGCTGTATGAGTCGGGCATTGGGTGGAATCCGGTGATTGAGGCTGGGTTCGTTATCAATCTACAGAAGCTGCCGGCGAAGAAGTGAATCATACCTGAACGCACACCGCCGGCTCTTCTTCTGTACCGCCGGCCTCCAGAAAGAGACACGATTCGCGCCCTTTCAGTCGGACCCCGCGACCAGCGGCCTTTTCAGAGGCAACCACTTCCTTTACCTCAGTCAGCTTTTCCGGCGATCTCCACATGAGCGCGCGCACCATGGCCTCCGGCAGTTGCGCCTTGGCGTCGCCTTCCACCATCTCGACAATCTCGCGGGCTAGCCCTTCTTTGAGTTCCTTTACGGCCTCGTCCGGCGCCTTGTCCATTTGTACCTGCCAAACCTCGAAAGCTCTCCAAACGAGGTAGGGCACCCCCGGATCGTTTTTGAGTTGCATAGCGAGGAGCGCCGCGAACTGCCGGATCTGGTCGCACGGCGCCGCAAGAATCGGAGTTAGCAGGTCCTCCATCGAAGCTTCGGCGCGGTCGGCCTCGTCTTTGTCGTGCGCTACTGCCAGCGCGACCACGGCAACTCGCCATTTTTCTACCAGTTCAGCAACCTTCATTTTGACCCTCGGCTTTCTACTGGGATGTTCAGTCGCATAGAAACAGATGCAACCCAGTTCTCTGATCTCATGGACCGGCGACGGCCACTTGCGAAAGCTAGGGGCAAATTGGCCGTAAAAGAAGGCTCCGACGTCGTAACTGGAGAGCGCGAGAGTGCGCACGCCTAAATCGGGTAGGTCCGCCATCTCTGAAAAGGATACCTCTGTGTCTGACGTGGTAAATTTGAATCTGAGGCGGGGTGGAGCAGTCTGGTAGCTCGTTGGGCCCATAACCCAAAGGTCGCAGGATCGAAGCCTGCCCCCGCTCCCAACTTTTGTAAACGGATCGAACATGGAAACCGACACGCACACACCGCAAGGCCGAGTAGCTCAATTGGCAGAGCGGCGCATTCGTAACGCGCGGGTTGTCGGTTCGATTCCGGCCTTGGCCCCCAAATTCACGTTAGAAGTGGACCCTTCCAAATATCTTTACACCGATGCGATCGGCAGCAGCTCCTGCCGCGCAACCATCGCGTACCCACACCCGCGCCCGTAATAATCGGGGCGTAGGGTAGTCCGGTTTAGCCCACCTGCCTTGGGAGCAGGATTTCGCTGGTTCAAATCCAGCCGCCTCGACCAATTCCAATGCCTCAGACCTGGCTTCAATCCCAATTCGATAAGCTGCTAATGACGTTCCTGATCATCGCCTTCAGCGTCTTCGCGCTGTTGGTCGGAGGAAAGCTGGAGGCGTTCTCCCTGCAGGCGGCCGGCGGCTGTCTAGGATCCCTGGTCACGCTGGTTACGGCGCGACGGAATTACACGGCGCCGGCGGATCCGAAAGAGCAGTAAAAGTCGATGGGCTCTGGCCGAGGGGTTTTCCTCTGGGTGCCGGTCGATGACTATTCCAGCAGTAACCCGTTCTCGTCGAGGCGCGCACAGGAAGCATTGGACCCCATGCGCACGACCACGGATCGAATCCGCCGCTTGTTCCAATACCGCCAGATCCCTAACAAGCAAGTATACCGATGAGAACCTCACCCGCCGGCATCGCGCTGATTTGCCGCTTCGAAGGCTGCAAACTGGATGCGTACCGCGACAGCGTCGGAGTCGAAACCATCGGTTACGGGCATACAGGGGCGGGAGTATCGGAAGGCTTGCACATCGACCAGGCGCGCGCCGAGCAATTGCTGGCGTCCGATCTGGTGACGTTCGAGTGTCAGGTGTCGAGCGCGGTGCGTGTGCCGCTGAGTCAGAATCAATTCGACTCGCTGGTTTCGTTGAGTTTCAATATTGGCGCCGGCGCCTTCCGGAACTCGTCGCTCCTGAAAAGGCTTAACGGCGGGGATTATCGCGGCGCCGCTTCCGAATTTGGACGCTGGGTTCACGCCGGCGCCGAGGTCTCACCGGGCCTTGTGGCCAGGCGCGCGTCGGAGCAGGCAATGTTCAACGGTCAGAACTCCTTAGAGTTTTAGCTTTTTCGAGGACGTCGCTGAAGTATTCACGGACCTTCTGTTTATCATTCATGGCCATCACGATTTCGGCAGCATCTTTCTCGTTGTGGCACTGGCAAACCGGCCGGTCCCCTTCATAGACGTTGATCTTCACTTTCGACCCAACGCGCCACTTCGTCTTCAACGGGTGTAAAACGCGCCACTTCGTCTTCAACGGGTGTACACCTCCGACTCAAGGTTAGTGATCCGCTGCTCGGTGAGCTCGTTGATTTCACTTTGGGATTTGCCCCATGCGTCGATGGCCTCCCTTAGCTTCTCGGCCGCTCGGACGCTCCTCACCGAGATAAAAAGCTGGGTGGCTTGAAGCGCCACGAGAACCAGCGACATGCCGAACAAAACGTGTTGCATCCGCACGATGTGTTCCAACTGCGCGATTGACTCCATGCCGACGATTGTACGCTCCGATCTGGCATAACGTCCCGGGGACCCGCCGTCCGGGCAGAACGGCGAGCCCCAATGCACCCAGGTCTACGGAGGTCAACCCGAATGCAAATCAACGATAACAAACCAGTGCGCGCCGCGATTTATGCGCGCGTTTCCGCCGTCCACCAGGACCTGGAGATTCAGCTCGCCGCCCTGCGAGATTATGCCGCACACCAGGGCTGGTCCGCGGTCGAGTTCGTCGAGAAGCTTTCGGGCAAAGAGGGCAGGAAGCGCCCGCAGATGGAACTGTTGATCGCGGCCGCGCAGAACCGGCAATTCGAAGTGGTCATTGTTTGGAAGCTCGACCGGTTCGGCCGAAGCTCGCTCGACGCGCTCACCAACGTCAAGAACCTCAGCGCGTATGGCGTGCGATTCCTGGTGACGACCATGCCGGCGATCGACACCGACGACCGCTCGCCGATGAGCAAGTTTATCTTGCAGATGATGGCGGCCTTCGCCGAGCTGGAACGTGCCTTTATCGTCGAGCGAACCCACGGCGGCCAGATAGCCTATCGCGCCGCGTTCGCCGCCGGCAAAGTCGGAGAGGGCAAAGGTCGGCGGAGCAAATCCGAGAAGGACCTCCCGGTCGGCCGTCCGCGGAAAGTCTTCGACCGGCGGAAGGTCGCCGAGCTGGCCGACGCCGGCGAGTCGATCCGTTCCATTTCAAAAGCGCTGGGAATCAAGCGGAACGTCGTCTATAGTTTTCTCGTCGAGAGGCGGAAAGCCAAGCCGGCAAAACCCGGGCGCAAACTGTCCGAAAAATAGGCCGTTTATCCCCCGCGGAAGTCGATGATATGAAAACATTGGACTTGGTCGTTTTACCCGTTTAGGTAACTATAGTTTTTCGGACGATTCCGGGCGAATAATACGGCAAACACAGGGGGTTGTCGACAATCCGGCCGCCGCGCGCCCCCTCCCTCGGTGTCACCCCCTTAAAAAACGCGCGCGCGCGAGGGATGCGCCGTTAGTGCCCGGTGTCGGCGGCCCACACAATCTCGGAAATGCGGATGTCCATCCCGCGGCCTGAGACGTACGAGATATCGCCGGGGGTGTGATCCTGGTAATAGAATCCGTCCGGGCCTCCGGTTCCGCTTAGGTGCACCCAGGCAGAACCCTCCTCGTAGGATGCATCCTCGAAGTGCAGCGTCGTGCCGTCGCGCAGGCCGACGGCATATTGGAACTGGTCACCCAGCGCCTTGACCAAAGCCGGCGGAAGCCCGTAAGTTACTTCGAGTCTCCTTGCCTCCGCCTGGGCGGCGCGAACCATGTTGTCGTACTCAGTTGTCGGCGTCATTGCAGAATTTTATCGCCTACCTCGGCCCGATTGGCGACCCGTGCGCTACCAGCATGGTCGGACTCGCTCGGACTCGGTACAATCGCTGACATGGAACGCCTGTTCAATTCCGCAGAAATGCGGAATTGAGTGCGGGTGGGCGTTACGGCTTCGATACGGGTCCAGAGGTACAATCGCCGCATGCAAGGCGCAGAGAATATCGGGGGACCATGGGGGATGTTCGCCAGATTCTGTGAGCAGATGGAATCGCTCGGATTCACGCCGGAGTCTTTGCAGGAAGCAATCGATCGTTACTGGAAAGATCGAGGGTCAACTGTTAAATGCGAGCTGCTCGCTGACAATAAGGGAGTGCGGATCGTCCTTAGGGATGCGAGGGCTCCGTCATACCGGCGTCATCTCCTGGCGCTTGACAACTCGGACTCCTGCCCGTTGTGGACCTAGGTCCATTTAATTCCACCTAGGTCCATTTAATTCCACTTGGAGTAGTTGCAGTAGTTTCTCCCGCAACAGTTTTCCTGGATAGCTTTCTACCGTTTGCTTTCCTAGGGATGCGGTGAAATTGCCATCCGGTGTAGCTCCCTAAAACTTGACAATCGTTGCCGCCCCTATATTCCGTGTCGGGTTCGTGTACTGAAAAAAGGAAACCAAAAACGATGATCTCCCTCATTCTCTTACTGGTGCTGGTCGGGGTCGGCCTCTGGCTGATCAATACCTACGTGCCTATGGCCACGCCAATCAAAACCATCCTCAACGTGGTGGTGGTGATTTGCGTCGTGCTCTACCTGCTCCAGGTTTTCGGAGTGGCCGATATCCCGCTGCCGCATCGGCGGTGACTGCGGTAACGGCTATGTATACGGCTAATTCCCCGGTTGGACTTTTATGTCACACACGGGGGAAAGGCGGGGAAAAGGCGGGGAAAGTACGGGAAAACACGGGTTTCGTGTGCCACTGCTTTTGTCCAAACCACGTTTCTGTAGTGATGCCCACGTCACTTCACCCCAGCTTCACCTGAAGCTTCTACCCCCGCGTTACGGCTTTGATACGGGCTGCCGCGGCCTAGTCACGCGGCGGCCGCCAGCGCTTCCGCCAGCTCCTCGATAACGTGGCGCACGTAGGAAAGATCGCGGTAGACGGCACGGAAGATTCCGGGCTCTCTTTCCAGAAGCAGCAGCGCCTCGCCTCCGGGGATCGACCGTAAGCGGGCGTCGCGGCCTGGGCTGATATCCCGGAAGTGTCCGCAGTCGAAGCCGAACCACCATACGTTATCGGGCGCGCCTGGCTGCGGGATGTGACAGATGGCGCCCCCACAGAAGTCGGAATAGTTCAGGCGGGCATCGACATCAAGATCGATGTTGAAGGCGCTTTTCTCATAGAGCGGGTGGCCTGGCGGCACGGCAGCGTAGCCGCACCAGGATCCGTGCTCCGGATGGCGCAAGGCGAGACACGGCAGGCCGGCATGGATGAAATCGACGCGGTCCGGTTCGTTATCCCATGGGCCGCGCTCCCAGGTGGACTTATCGACGCGGTAGGCAAGTACTTCTTCAGCAGTCATGCTGGCATTTTACCCCCGCGGTGGCACGGACCCTCGTGGGGCGGGTTGGCGCAGTTGGGACATAGGGCATTGTTCAGGTCGTCCCCGGGATGTTTGGCGAGGGATTCCAGATCCTGCCTGTCTATTCGGGCGCGGGCGACGTTGAGAATCTTGGCTGGCTCTTTCAGCGCGCAGCTGCCTGCCGCTTCGTTCATGTCGTCGATTAAAGCATTGTAGCGGGCAGTCAAAGCCTCCATGAAATAAACCAACTCGAGTGGGTCTCTGAGAACGAAAAACGCACGAGTGAAGTGCCGGCGGCCGGAATATTCGACTTGCAGCCCAGCCACTCCGGGCAAGAACACCAGTTGCATCTCAGAACCGTCGTCACCGATCGGTTGGCCTAAGCGAGCGTACGGGTATTTAAGTTGCTGTTCTTCCCTCTCGCGCGCAGCCTTCTCGCGTTTCTCTTTCAGCTGTTCGGGGGTAAGTTTCATACGTTTTCCTAATTTCGGCCGGCCCCGGCCCTGGTGTCGATAAGCTTGCCTTCTCTATTTGGACGATGGTCCGGGAAACCAGGGCTTGGAGTGCGGTGACGTTCTCGGGGATTCCGACCGGCATCTGCTCAAATGCATCCTTCAGCAACCGATGGAGAACCATTAGGACGGCGAGGGTGTCCACTAATGGGTTTGAGTTCTGCCCGTTAATCAGCTTATCGATTTCGGACGCGAGATCTGCCGCCTTTTCGCCGGTACTGCTGATAGCCATGGCTGGTATTCTACCTTCCTTGGCAACGGCTGAGGTCCCCAGCAGTGCGGGCAGCAGGTCAAAGATTCATCGCTTTGGGATGGACGCGGTTGTACCATAGCCGCCTGCGGGCCGCCACCGACGCATCCCGCGGGTACGCCGTGACGGTCTGAGTAAATGGCTCCTTAATAAGGAAATCGAGGATCCTGCGCGATGTGATGCAGGCCTCCCTGAATTTGCGTATCTTCTCAGTCATATCGGTTTGCCCTACCCGTCGGCGCCGTGGAGCTTCGCCCAAGCAGTCGGCTCCAGCCCGGATGCAAGTATGGATTCAAAGTTCGCCTTGAAATCGACCACGGTCGCTGTCGGGATTCCTATACCGTCCAGAGTACGACGCATGTCCTCGATGGCCTCGAAATAACTGCGGTCCTT
>Ga0307476_10000998_pt1 | contig 18404 bp, 15 predicted proteins | sample atmos_gasesECM2C_2_FD_203314 | JGI IMG/M metagenome (GOLD analysis project Ga0307476, IMG submission 203314) | Hardwood forest soil microbial communities from Morgan-Monroe State Forest, Indiana, United States - atmos_gasesECM2C_05 | ecosystem: Environmental > Terrestrial > Soil > Temperate... | reverse complement strand
ATGGGGAATCTGCACCTCGGCCACGTGAGCCTGATCGAGACCGCGCGCCGCCACGGCGAGCGCTTCGTCGCCAGCATCTTCGTCAATCCCATGCAGTTCGGCCCCAACGAGGACTTCGCTCACTACCCGCGCACGCCGCGCGCAGACGAGCAGATGCTGGCCTCCGCCGGCTGCGACCTCATGTTTATGCCGGAGGTGAGCGAGATCTATCCGCACGGCTCCGAGCGCGCCACGCGGGTCGAGGTACCGGGACTGTCGCGCATCCTCGAGGGCGAGTTCCGTCCCGGCCACATGGAGGGGGTCAGCACCGTGGTGGCGAAGCTCTTTCACATCGTCGAGCCCGACGTCGCAGTGTTCGGCGAGAAGGACTTTCAGCAGCTCACCGTCATCCGCCGGATGGTGGCGGAGCTGTGCATGCGCGTCGAGATCGTCGGCGCGCCGACCCTGCGCGATACCGACGGGCTCGCGCTCAGCTCGCGCAACCAGTACCTCACTCCCGCGGAGCGCAAGCTGGCACCGGTCATCTATGCGACGCTCGAGGCAGCGGCGGTGCGCTTGCGGGCCGGCGATGCGCAGTTCGCCGGCATCGAGCGCTCGGGCTTTCAGGCGCTCGAGAGCGCGGGCCTCCGCCCCGACTATTTCTCGGTGCGCAGCGCCGACGACCTGAGCGCCCCGGGCCCGCAGAGGCGCGCGCTGGTGGTGCTCGCGGCGGCGCGCTTAGGCAGAGCACGGCTCATCGACAACGTGCAGGTCGCGCTGCCGGGCGGCTAGCCCGTGCCGGCACCGCTCCGTCAGGTCGGGGTGAACGCGTCAGCCGTCTGACGATGACGCGCGAGGGCCCAGGCCACGTGCTCGCGCACCAGGGACGAGGGGTCCTCGCGCCGCGACTCGAGCGCCCTGATCACCGCAGCCGAGGTCGGCGCGTTGCCGAGCGCCACGGCGATGTTGCGCGACCAGCGCTCGTGGCCGAGGCGATGGATCGCCGAGCCCCGCATGCGCTCCTCGAACTCCGCGCCGCTCCAGAGAAAGAGCTCGGCGAGCGCCGGTGCGTCGAGCGCGTGGCGCACCTTGAAGTCGGGATGCGCGGCGGCGCGCGCGAACTTGTTCCAGGGACAGACCAGCTGGCAATCGTCGCAGCCATAGATGCGGTTGCCGACTGCCGCGCGCAGCTCTTCGGGGATGGCGCTCTTGTGCTCGATCGTGAGATAGGAGATGCAGCGCCGCGCGTCGAGCCGGAACGGTGCGACGATGGCGCCGGTGGGGCAGGCCGGGATGCACGCCTGGCAGCTGCCGCAGTGGGCGCTGGCAGGCTCGTCGAGCGGTAATGGCAGGTCGGTGAGGATCTCCCCGAGGAAGAACCACGAGCCGGCGTCGCGCGCGATCAGGTTGGTATGCTTGCCGATCCAGCCGAGGCCGGCGTTGCGCGCGTGAGCCTTCTCGAGCACCGGCGCGCTGTCGACGCACACGCGGTGGCCGAAGGGTCCGATGCTGCGGGCGAGGTCCGCCGCCAGCCGCGCGAGCGAGCGGCGCAGGACCTTGTGGTAGTCGCGTCCGAGCGCGTAGCGCGAGATGTAGCCGAGCGCGCCGTCCTCGAGCACAGCCGCGGCGGCGCGCGCCTCGGCTGGCCAGTAGTCCATGCGTACGCTCACGATGCGCACCGTACCGGGCAGCAGCTCCTGCGGCCTGCCGCGCAGGCGCGCGTGACGCTGCATGTAGCCCATCTCCCCGTGAAACCCCGCCTCCAGCCATTTGAGGAGGTGTCGCTCGTCCTCGGGGATCTCGATAGCGCTGACGCCGAGGGCGTCGAAGCCGAGCGCACGCGCCTGGCTCGCCAGCGTGCGTTTGGCCGCGTCGAGATCGATGGAGGCGGACCCGCTCATGGCGATTTTTCCCCCGTCAGTATAATGACCCCGTGCCGCTGCCGATCGCCCTGTATTCCAGCGCGCAGGTGCGCGCCCTCGACGCTCACGCGATCGAGGCGTTGGGTGTTCCCGCCTACACCCTCATGAAGCGCGCGGGCGAGGCGGCGCTGCGGCACCTGCGTACCCGCTACCCCGTGGCGCACCGCATCGTGATCGTTTGCGGCAGCGGCAACAACGGCGGCGACGGCTACGTGCTGGCGCGCTTCGCGCAGGCCGCGGGTCTCACCGTAACGGTGCTCGCCGCGAGCGATCCGCAGCAGCTGCGCGGCGCGGCGCAGCAGGCCTTCGCGGACTTCCGCGGCAATGGCGCGCGGGCGCACCCCTTTGCGCCCTCGCAGCTCGCCGAGGGCGAGATCGTGGTGGACGCGCTGCTCGGCACCGGGCTGCGCGGTGCGGTGCGTGCCGAGTGTGCCGCGGCGATCCGCGCGATCAACCAGAGCGGCCGGCCCGTGTTCGCACTCGACGTGCCCTCGGGTCTCGACAGCGACGCCGGCGTGCCGCTCGGGGAGGCGGTGCGCGCCGATTGCACGGTCACGTTCGTGGCACTCAAGACCGGACTCCTCATCGGGGAGGGACCGGAGTACACCGGGGCGCTCTTTTTCGATGACCTGGAGATCACCCCGCCTCCCGGGGAGTTCGCGCCGCGCCTGACCCGCATCGTCGACGGCGAGATCCTGGCAGCCCTGCCGCGCCGCCACCGCACCGCCCACAAGGGTGATTTCGGCCGCGTGCTGATCGTCGGCAGCGGCAGCGGTATGCCGGGTGCGACACGCCTCGCGGGCGAGGCCTGCCTGCGCGTCGGGGCCGGGCTGACGACGGTGGCAGTGGCGCCCGAGAACGTCGCCGCGATCGCGGCCGGACGGCCCGAGCTCATCTGCCTCGCGCTCACCGATAGCCAGGTGCTGGGGGAAGCCCTCGCGCGTGCCGACGTCCTCGCGGTCGGCCCGGGCCTGGGACGCAGTCCCTGGGCGCGCGCGGCGCTCGAGGCGGTGCTCGCTGCCGGCAAGCCCGTGGTGGTGGATGCGGACGCGCTCAACCTTTTGGCCGAAACCGAAGTCCGCCCGCGCGATGATTGGATCCTCACGCCCCACCCGGGCGAGGCGGCGCGCCTGCTCGCCGCCACGACGCAGGACGTCCAGAACGATCGGCTCGCAGCCCTCGATCGGCTGCTCGAGCGTTTCGGCGGCACGATCGTCCTCAAGGGCGCCGGCACACTGGTCGGGGCGGCCGCCCGCACGCCCGGTGTGTGCGAGCGGGGTAATCCCGGCATGGCGAGCGCCGGCACCGGCGATGTGCTCACCGGTGCGATCGCCGGGATCCTGGCGCAGTGCCGTGACCCGTGGGCGGCGGCGCGCGTCGGCGTGCTGGTGCACGCCATGGCGGGCGATACCGCTGCGCGCGGCGGCGAGCGCGGCGTGCTGGCGAGCGATCTGGCGCGCGAGCTGCACCACGCCGTCAACCTCTAGCAGGGCCCGCCCGTTGCACACACGTACGCAGTCGGCCGAGGAGACCGAGGAGCTGGGTGCGCGCCTTGCCCTTGCACGGCCGGCAGCCGATCGAGCGCTCGCGGTGTTGTACCTGAGCGGGGAGCTCGGCTCCGGCAAGACCACTTTCGCGCGGGGGTTTGCCCGCGCCGCAGGCGTGCGCGGGCGGGTGCGCAGTCCGACGTATACCCTGCTCGAGCCGTACGTGGCCGGCGACGGCACTCTCGTGCACCTCGATCTCTATCGGGTGCAATCGCCCGCCGAGCTCGATTCCCTCGGCCTGCGCGAGTGGGCAGCGCCCGGACACGTGTGGCTCATCGAATGGCCCGAGCATGGCGCGGGGCGCCTCCCGGCGGCGGATCTGGTGGTGACGTTCGCCGCTTCCGCTTCGGGCCACCAGATCGAGGTCACGGGGACCTCCGCACTCGGCGCCGCGTGGCTGGTCCAACTGGGAGATGCCGGCCGGGCGAGCCTTGAAAGTACCAGACGAACGCCGTAGATTACGCGGGAGATTGCGCAGCGAACTTGATGATTAGGAAAGCATTTATTGGGGGAATCGTCGGCGGCCTGATGACCTTGGGCGCCCTTCCCGCAGCGAACGCCGCGCAGCTGCGCTCCGTGCAGCTGTCAGCGACAGCGGACAGTGCTGTTCTGACTCTCGCGTTGACGGGCGCCACGGCTCCCAAAATCTTTACTCTCGAGGGCCCGGACCGTGCGGTCATTGACCTTCCGGCAACGCACGCCGTACACCGCCTGACCGTACCCGCGCCCGCCGGTCTCGTCAGTGCCGTGCGCCTGGGCAAGCAGCCGGGCGATACGCTGCGGATCGTCCTCGAGCTCAAGTCCGGAGTCGCCGTTCACAGCACTCAGACCCCCGGAGCCTCGGGGCAAAGGCAGCTGACGGTGGCGCTCGGCGCGCCTGCGGCGGCGCCGGAGCCGGCACCGAAGGGTGTGCGCGCCACGCACGAGCCCGGCGATGGCGATCGGGACGTGATCATCGCGGTGGATGCGGGCCACGGCGGCGTCGATCCGGGCGCCGTCGGGCACGGTGGTACGCGCGAGAAGGACGTGACGCTCGCGATCGCGCGCGATCTCGCCGCGCGCATCGACGCCGAGCCCGGCATGCGCGCCGTGCTGACCCGCGACCGCGATGAATTCCTCGAGCTGCGCGAGCGCATCCAGCGTGCGCGCGCGGCGCACGCCGACATGTTCGTATCGATCCACGCCGACTCGATCGCCGACCGCAACGTTTCCGGGGCTTCGGTGTACATCCTGTCGGTGCACGGGGCCTCGAGCGAGGCAGCCCGGGAGCTCGCCGAGGGACAGAACGCAGCGGATCTGCTGGGCGGTGCGCTCGCCGAGGGCGGCGCGGCCGCACCGGTAGTGCTGGATCTGGTGCAGCAGGAAGCGATCGGGCTGAGCGCCACGGCAGCCGAGCGCGTGGTATCCGAGCTCGAGCGCGTGGGCGAGGTGCGCAAGGCCCAGGTGCAACGCGCCGGCTTCATGGTGCTGAAATCCCCGGCCATTCCCTCGATGCTCATCGAGACCGCCTACATCTCCAATCCCGCGGAGGAGCGCCGGCTGCGCAGCCCCGAGCAGCAGGGACGTCTGGCCGATGCGATCTGCGGGGGAGTACGCAGCTATTTCGAGCAGAACCCTCCGGACGGCACGCGCTTCAAGCAGGAGCGCCGGGTCGCCAGCGCTGCAAACCCATAGCTCTTCAGCACCTGCGGGCGGGTGCGCCGGGCGGGATCGCCTGTACACTGCGCTGCGCGCGCAACGTGTGCGCCCGTCGTCCGCCCAGCCGGCATGCCCATTCGCGTACTTCCGAGCGAGCTCGTCGACCAGATCGCCGCCGGTGAGGTGATCGAGCGGCCGGCGTCCGTCGTCAAGGAGCTCGTCGAGAACAGTCTCGACGCGCTCGCGCGACGGATCGAGGTCGACGTCGAGCGCGGCGGCATAGGCTTGATCCGCGTGCGCGACGACGGCGCGGGGATTGCTGCGGCCGACCTGCCGGCCGCGATCGCGCGGCACGCCACCAGCAAGATCGCCTCCCTCGAGGACCTCGAGGCGATCGCGACCCTCGGCTTTCGCGGCGAGGCATTGCCCTCCATCGGCTCGGTATCGCGCCTCAGGATCGTGTCGCATGCCGCGCTCGGCGAGCAGGCGGCCGAGATCGCGGTCGACGGCGCCGCCGTGGGCGCGGTGCGCCCCGCGGCACATCCGTCCGGAACCAGCGTCGAGGTGCGCGACCTCTTTTTCAACGTGCCGGCGCGGCGCAAGTTTGTACGCGCCGACACCACCGAGCTCGCGCACATCGTGCGCCTCATGGAGCGCCTGGCGCTGTCGCGCTTCGATGTGAGTTTTCGCCTGCGTCATGGTGCGCGGCTGCTGCTCGACACGCCGGCCGTGGACGGCGCGGGCGGCGAGCTCGCCCGTCTCGAGGCGGTCCTCGGCCAGGAATTCGTCGCGGGCGCCGTGCCGGTCCGGCACGCGGCGGGACCGGTGCAGCTCTCAGGCTGGGTGGGCCTGCCGACCCGCTCGCGCGCCCAGCCCGACCAGCAGTTCTGGTTCGTCAACGGCCGCAGTGTCCGCGACCGGCTGCTGATGAATGCCGTGCGTCTCGCCTACCGTGATGTCCTCTACCACGGGCGCCACGCCGCCTATGTTCTGTATCTTCAGCTCGCCCCGCAGCTGGTCGATGTCAACGCGCATCCCGCCAAGCTCGAAGTCCGCTTCCGCGACAGTCGCCAGATCCACGATTTTGTGTTCCGGGCAGTGGAGCAGGTGCTGGCGGCAACCCGCCCGAATGTGGCGGCCGCACCCGCCGCGCCGAGCCCCGGCGGGAACGGTGCGCCGCAATCCTCGTCCCTCGGCTACGGCCAAGCACCGGGCGCGCCGCTGCCGTTTGCCGACTCCGCCCCGGACCCCTGGGCGCTCGCCTCACTGGTGCGCGACCCGGCGCCGCAGCCGCCAGGGGCCGAGGCCGAGCAGCCGCTCGGAGCGGCGCTCGCTCAGCTGCACGGCGTGTATATCCTCGCTCAGAACCGCGACGGCCTGGTGCTGGTCGACATGCACGCCGCCCATGAGCGAGTCCTCTACGAGCAGTTCAAGGCCGAGCGCGCTCGGAGCTCCCCCGCCAGCCAGCGGCTCCTCACGCCGCTCGTTCTCGAGCTCAAGGCGCACGAGCTCACGGCGCTGCTCGAGCGCCGCGCTGAATTCGAGCGGTCCGGCTTCGAGCTCGATGCACTCGGCGCTACCCGGCTGGCCGTGCGGGCGGTGCCGGCGCTGCTCGATGCGCGCGACGTCGGCGAGCTCATCGCCGCGCTGGTCCGCGACCTGCTGCTCGATGCCGATACCCACCATCTCGAGGCCGCCGCGGACCGCTTTCTCGGCACGCTCGCCTGCCGCAGTGCGATTCACGCGCACCGCCGCCTGACAGTCCCGGAGATGAATGCGTTGCTGCGGCAGATGGAGGCGACCGAGCGCGCCAACCAGTGCAATCACGGCCGTCCCACCTGGACCCGTCTGTCGCTGCAACAGCTCGATCAGCTGTTCCTGCGGGGGCGCTGAGTGTCGGGCAACGCCTCGGGCGCCGGGCGCTTGCCCGTACTCCTGCTCACGGGCCCCACGGGTGCGGGGAAGACCGACTGGGCGATCCGTCTGGCCGAGAGCGCTCCCGTGGAGATCGTGAGCGTGGACTCGGCCCTGGTTTACCGCGGACTCGACATCGGCACCGCAAAGCCGCCGCACGAGGTGCGGGCGCGCCTTCCCCATCATCTCATCGACATCTGCGATGCCGTCGAGAGCTACTCCGCCGGAAAGTTTGTGAGCGATGCGCTCGGTTGCATCGACGGCATACACGCCCGCCGGCGGGTGCCGCTGCTGGTTGGCGGCACCATGTTGTATCTGCGCGCGCTCCTCGACGGGCTGGCCGCGCTCCCGGAGGCGCTGCCCGAGCTGCGCCGCGAGCTCGATAGGCGCGCCGCGCGCGCCGGCTGGCCCGCCCTGCACGCCGAGCTCGTGCGCCTCGACCCGGCGGCCGCCGCGCGCATCGCTCCCAACGATGGGCAGCGGATTCAACGGGCGCTCGAGGTGTGCCAGGCGACGGGTCAACCGATCTCGGAGCTGCAGCGGGCGAGGTCAAGTCCGCTCGCCTCCTTCGAGGTGCGCTACTGGATGCTCAGCCCTCCCGACCGGGCGGTGTTGCACCAGCGTCTCGCCCGGCGCCTCGAGGCCATGATGGCCGGCGGGTTTCTCGATGAGGTGAGGCATCTGCGCGACCGGGGCGATCTGACGCCTGAGCACTCCTCGATGCGCTCGGTAGGCTACCGGCAGCTGTGGGCCCATCTCGACGGGCATTACGATCTCGAGGAGGCCGGACGGCGTGCGCTTGCCGCAACGCGCCAACTGGCCAAACGGCAGCTGACCTGGATGCGCTCCGAAAGCCGCGGTACGTGGCTGGGCCCGGCGTCCGAGCTGTCGTGGAACCGTGACATATGTAATGGGCTGAAGGCGTTAGGGCTCTGAGGAGGGGCTGGCCGTGTTATCATGATATGTCGGTCCGTACCCCCGGGGTGCGGTATGTTTGCTTGACTCTTGAGGATCGCGGAACAGGGAAGCTCGTATGCGGTCCCTCGACTGTGCAAAGAACTCGAATTCGCACAAAACAAGGAGAACCCGATGGCCAAAGGACAGTCTCTACAGGACCCCTTTTTGAACGCTCTGCGCAAGGAGCGGGTGCCAGTCTCCATCTACCTGGTGAACGGCATCAAATTGCAGGGCCAGATCGATTCCTTCGACCAGTTCGTCGTGTTGTTGAAGAACAGCGTGAGCCAGATGGTCTACAAGCACGCGATCTCCACCGTTGTGCCTGCGCGCAATGTGCGCCTGTCTGCGGACGAGGGCGGCCCCGCCCCGGAGACGCCTGCCGAATAATGTCCGCGTCCCTGGAAACCTTAAGTGTTCGAGCGCCCGCGGTCCGGTGAGCGCGCCCTGCTGGTGCGCTTAGGCATAGGCGCTCCCGTCGATCCGGAAGACCTCGAGGAGTTCACACAACTCGCGCTGTCGGCCGGCGCCCAGCCGGTGGCCACGGTGACCGGCCGCCGCGCCCGTCCCGACCCGCGCTACTTCGTCGGCAGCGGCAAGGCCGAGGAGCTCAAGCAGGCGGCCGAGGCGGACGACGTCGAGGTGATACTCATCGATCACGCCCTGAGCCCGAGCCAGGAACGCAACCTCGAGAAACTGACCGGCCGGCGCGTGCTCGACCGCAACGGTCTCATCCTCGACATCTTTGCGCAGCGCGCCCGCAGCCACGAAGGCAAACTCGAGGTCGAGCTGGCGCAACTCAAGCACATCGCCAGCCGTCTGGTGCGCGGCTGGACGCATCTCGAGCGGCAGAAGGGCGGCATCGGGCTGCGCGGTCCCGGCGAGACTCAGCTCGAGACCGACCGCCGCATCATCGGTCAGCGCGTGCGCGTGCTCGGCAAGCGGCTCGCGAAGCTCCAGCAGCAGCGCGAGACCGGGCGGCAGATGCGCGCCGAGATTCCGGTGCCCTCGCTCGCGCTGGTCGGCTACACCAATGCCGGCAAGTCGACCCTGTTCCGCTCGCTCACCGGCGCCGATGCCTATATCGCCGATCAGCTGTTCGCTACGCTCGACCCGACGGTCCGGCGGATCACGCTCCCCGGCGGCGCCGCGGTCGTGGTCGCGGACACGGTGGGCTTCATCCGCGAGCTGCCGCACGAGCTGGTCGCGGCGTTCCAGTCGACGCTCACCGAGGCGCGCGCGGCGACGCTGCTGCTGCATGTCGTCGATGCCAGCAATCCGCGCCGCTCCGAACAGCTCGCCCAGGTGGACGCGGTGCTGGAGGAGATCGGCGCGGGCGCTATCCCGCAGCTCATCGTCTTCAACAAGATCGATCGCCTGAGTGCCACGCCGCGTGTCGATCGCGACGGCGACGGGCGCGCCAGCGCGGTGTGGATCTCGGCCGAGCAGCGCTCGGGTCTCGAGCTGCTGATGCAGGCGGTGGCCGAGCGGCTGGCGCGTTTCGCACGCCGGGCGCGCCTGCGCATGCCTGCGAGCGCCGGCGCGCTGCGCTCGCGGCTGTACTCGGCGCAAGCGGTGCGGGCCGAGGCGAGCGCGCCGGACGGCTCGATCGAGCTCGCCGTGGAGCTTCCCGATCTGGAGCTCCTGCAGTTGGCACGCACCGAGGGCGTGCAGATCCTCGAAGTGCAGGGGCCCGACAGCGCTTGTGCCCCCTTGGGTGCCTACCTACAATCACGCGGGGCCGTGAGCGCGACCAAGCTGCGCTGAGCAGAAAAAGCCCGCACAATCGCTTTCCCTATGCCGTGGAACCAACCAAACGGTCCGAACAATCCGTGGCGCCGCCCGGGGCAGGGCCCGCCCGACCTCGATGAGCGCCTGAAGAGCTGGCAGCGCAAGCTCGAGTCGCTGTGGCGCTCGGGCGGTCGTGGCGGCGAAGGTGGCTCGCTGCTCGTGGTGGCGTTGCTGGTGGTGATCGCCCTGTGGCTGTTCAGCGGCTTCTACCAGGTGACGGCCGCGGAGCGCGGCATCATCCAGCGCTTCGGCCGGCTGGTCCTGCCGGTGCGCCAGCCCGGTGTCGGCTGGCGCCTGCCGTGGCCGATCGAGACGGTCACGCGGGTCAACGTCAACGGCGTCAACTCGAGCGACTTCAAGTCGCGCGTGCTCACCTCGGACGTGTTTCTGGTGGACCTCGTGTTCTCGGTCCAGTACCAGTACACCGACCCGGTGAAGAAGCTGTTCCGCGTGAGCGACCCGGAAGCGACGCTCAACGAGGTGAGCGAGAGCGCCATCCGCGAGACCATTGGTCGCAGCACACTCGACGAGGTGCTGGTCGGCAATACCCGTCCGGACATCACCCGGCGCACCAAAGAGCTCATCCAGCACGTGCTCGAGACCTACGACGCCGGGATCACGGTGACCACCGTGAACCTGAAGGACGTGCAGGTGCCGGACGCGGTGATTCCCTCGCAGCGCGACGCCAACAAGGCGCAGGCCGACAAGGAGCGTTACATCCTCGAGGCTGAGGCCTACGCCAACAGCATCATCCCGGTCGCTCAGGGCGCGGCCGGCCGCATGCAGCAGGACGCCGAGGCCTACCGCTCGCAGGTGACCGCGCTCGCTGAGGGCCAGGCGGCGCGCTTCACGCAGCTCGAGGGCGCCTATGCCCTCGCTCCCGAGGTGACCCGCAAGCGCCTGTACGTCGATGCGATCGAGAGCGTGCTCGCGCGCGCCCACAAGGTGATCATCGACAGCCACGCCGGCAACAACCTGGTCTACCTGCCGATCGACAAGCTGCTCGAGAAATCCACGGGCGCCGCCGCCGAGGCCGGCGAACAGCCGGCGGGCGGCGCGGCCAAGGAGCAGCCCGAGCAGGTGACCATCGAGGCGCGCGGCCGGGGGCAGCGCTGATGGGCAGACGCGCCTTTCCGGTGCTGTTCGTGCTGGCCGTGGCGCTGGTGCTCACGGGACTCTCGCTCTTCACGGTGAGCGAGACCGAGGTCGCCATCGTCACCGAGTTTGGAGCCGTCAAGGGCAGCCACTATGTGCCGGGGCTGCACTACAAGTGGCCCTGGGACGTGGTGACCAAGTTCGACCGGCGCATCCTCTCGCAGTCTTACAACGGCGAGACCTTCCTCACCAACGACAACCGCGGGCTGATCGTCGACTTCTACATCAAGTGGCGCGTCAAGGAGCCGGTGCAGTTCTACACGGCAACCGGCGGCAGGGTTGAGCTGGCCGGCGAGCGCCTCGCCGACATCGTCAAAGACGGGATCAAGGGCGTGGTTGCGCAGCGCACGCTGCAGCAGATCGTGTCCGCGGAGCGGGCCGCGGTTACGGGCGAGATGTTCGGGCAGGCGAGCAAGAGCGGCGCCGGCCTCGGCGTCGAGCTGGTCGACGTGCGCGTGCAGCGCATCGATCTGCCGGACGACGTTGCGGCGCGCGTCTTTGAGAGCATGAAGCAGAGCTTCGCCAAGACCGCCGGGCGGCTGCGCGCCGAAGGGCAGAGCACCAGTACGGGTATCCGCGCCCAGGCCGAGCGGCGCCGCACCGAGATTCTCGCCAACGCCGAGCGCGATGCGCTGCATATCAAGGGCGAGGGCGATGCGGCGGCCAGCCAGACCTATGCGCACGCCTACTCGAAGGACCCCGAGTTCTACGCCTTCTACCGGAGTCTGCAGGCCTACGAGCGCTCTCTCGGCAAGGACGGCGACCTGCTGGTACTGACTCCCGACGGGGAGTTCTTCAAGTACCTCAAGGACCCGGACAAGCGCCGGGGAGCCAAGTGAAGCCGGCGGCGTGAATCTCCAGGACCTCGCGGCCGCGTTCGGCCTGTTTCTCGTGTTCGAAGGTATCGGCCCGTTCATCAATCCGCAGGGCGTGAAGCGTGCGCTCGCGCGGCTCATCGAGGTGCGCGACCGCGAGTTGCGCATCGCAGGCCTCGGCAGCATGCTGGTCGGCGTGCTCATCCTGTTCGTGGCGCGGTAGGCACGCATGGGCAGATTCGTCGTCGTCATCGGCACCCAGTGGGGCGATGAGGGCAAAGGCAAGGTCGTCGACCTGCTCACCGAGCGCGCCGCCGCGGTGGCGCGCTTCCAGGGCGGGCACAACGCCGGCCACACCCTGGTGATCGGCGGAAAAAAGACCGTGCTGTCGCTGATTCCCTCCGGGATCCTGCGGCAGGGGGTGCGCTGCTTCATCGGCAACGGCGTGGTGCTGTCGCTCGAGGCGCTGTTTGCCGAGAGTGACATGCTGATCGAGCAGGGCGTGCCGGTGTTCGAGCGCCTGGCGGTCTCGCCGAATTGCCCGCTCATCCTGCCCTCGCACGTGCTGCTCGATCAGGCGCGCGAGCGCGCGCGCGGCGTCAACGCGATCGGCACCACCGGCCGCGGCATCGGCCCGGCCTACGAGGACAAGGTGGCGCGCCGCGCCGTGCGGGTCGCCGACCTGTTCCGGCGCGACCGCTTCGCCGCCAAGCTCGGCGAGGTGCTCGACTTCCACAACTTCCTGCTGCAGCAGTACTACCGCATGCCGCCGGTCGATTTTCAGCGGACGCTCGATGCGCAGCTCGCACTCGGCGAGCGCCTGCGGCCGCTCGTGACCGACGTGACGCGCTCGCTTGCCGAACTGCGCGCCGGCGGCGCCAACGTGCTGTTCGAGGGCGCGCAGGGAGCGATGCTGGATGTCGACCTCGGCACCTATCCCTACGTGACCTCTTCCAACACCACCGCCGGCTTTGCCGCCACCGGCACGGGCCTGGGTCCCCGCGCCTTCGACGGCGTGCTCGGCATCGTCAAGGCCTACGCGACCCGGGTCGGCGCCGGGCCGTTTCCTACCGAGCTGTTCGACGAATACGGCGAGCACCTCTCGCGCGTCGGACACGAGTTCGGGTCGGTAACCGGCCGCCGCCGCCGCTGCGGCTGGTTCGACTCGGTGGCCCTGGAGCGCGCGATCGTGAACTCGAGCGTCTCGGGGCTGTGCGTCACCAAGCTCGACGTGCTCGATGGGCTCGACACCATCCGCATCGGCGTGGGCTATCGCATCGATGGCATCGTGACGCCCGAGCCGCCACCCACGGTGGAGGGCTACGCCGGCATCGAGCCGGTCTATGAAGAGCTGCCGGGGTGGCGGGAATCGACCGTCGGGGTCACCGAGTACTCTGCGCTCCCGGGTAACGCGCGCCGCTACCTCGAGCGGCTCGAGGTACTCGCCGGCGTGTCCCTCGACATGATCTCCACCGGCCCGGACCGCGACCAGACGATCGTGCTGCGGCACCCGTTCGGTGGCTGAGCCGCTGCCTGCCTCCGTCGCGCAGGCGACGCCGGCTGCACGGATCGCGCTGGCCCTGATCGTGCTCGGGGCCTGCGGGCTCGTGGCGAGCACCTGGCACGTATTCTTCGCGACCTGGGATGAGCCGGAGCACCTCGCCGCCGGGATCGAGCTGCTCGATCGCGGCTACTACGAATACGACACCGAGCATCCGCCACTCGGCCGCGTGGTGCTGGCGCTCGGGCCGTACCTGGCCGGCGCCCATTCGTACGGGACCCCGCCGCCGAGCGGCGTCACCGAAGGCGAGGACATCCTCTACCGCGATGGCAAGTACGATCTCTATCTCACGTTGGCGCGGGCCGGCGCGCTGCCGTTTCTCGCGCTGCTCCTGTTCGTCACCTGGCTGTGGGCGCGGCGGATACTCGCCGGCGAAGGCGCGGCGCTGCTCGCCGTGCTCCTGGTGCTGTCGGTGCCACCGGTACTGGGGCACGCCGGTCTTGCGGCGCTCGACGTGGCGGCGGTCGCGACCATCCTGCTCGCTCTCTACGCCCTCGACCGCTGGCTCGACACCCCGACCTGGCGCACGGCGGTGCTGTTCGGCCTGGCGAGCGGCCTGGCCGTAGGCACCAAGTTCTCGGCCTTGCCCTACATCGGGATGTCGCTGCTCGCGCTCGGGCTCACCCACTGGGTGCTCGGCGGGCGCGCGCCGTCCGCGGGGCGCGCGGCCAGGGCTGCCACGCGCGCAGCGGAGCTCGCTCTCGTGGCAGTCACGGCCCTCGTGCCGCTCTTCGTGGCGTACGGGATCACGGCTCCGAACGAGGCCCGGGTCGCCCTGCGCTTCAACTGGGCGGTGTCCTATCTGCTTCGCCAGGGGGGGCTGGACCACGGGCTCGGAGTGCTGCTCGCGCACCTCTCGCTGCCGCGCGAGCTCCAGGATCTGGTCAACGGAATCGTCGCCGTCAAGGCGCACAACGACGAGGGACACCTGTCGTACCTGCTGGGAGAGGTCCGCACGACCGGCTGGTGGTACTTCTATCTCGTCGCGCTGGCGGTGAAGACGCCGCTGCCGCTGCTCACGGCCGGCAGTGCCGGCGTCGCCTGGCTGGCCCGCGAGGGCTGGCGCAGCGGCGATAACTGGCGGATCACGCCGGCGGTTCTCATTCTCGCGATCCTCGTGTTCGCCAGCGGCTTCAGCCACATCAACATCGGCATCCGCCACGTGCTGATCCTGTATCCGTTGCTCGCGCTCGGCGCCGCCTGGGTCGTGACACGGACGTGGAAAGCATTGCGCGCGATACCGGACCGGCGGCGGGCGGCGGCCGGCACGGTGCTGCTCGCAGCAGTTCTCAGCTGGCAGTTCAGCACGCTCTGGTTCGCGTGGCCGGACTACATGGCCTACTTCAACGAAACCGTCTCGCACCCGGAGCGGGTGCTGGTGGACTCGGATCTCGACTGGGGCCAGGATCTCAGGCGCCTCGAGCGCGAAGCTGCGAGGCTCGGGATCCCGCGCCTGAGCCTGGCCTACCGCGGCACGGCCGACTTGACGCGCGAGCCACTGCCGCCGTTCGCGATCCTGCCGCCCCACCAGCCGGCCACGGGCTGGGTGGCAGTCTCACAGCTGGCGCGCACGCGCAATCTCAGCGATTACGCCTGGCTCGATGCCTATCGGCCGGTCGAGCGCGTCGGGAAGTCCATCGACCTCTACTACATCCCCTAGCGGGGCATTGCGACCGGGGCTCCTGCCAACGGTTACACGGTTCGTGCCTGCTCCTGCAGTCGGGTAATCCGCACCAGCGGGGGAGGATGCGAGTAGTAGAACGCCACGTAGACGGGATCAGGCGTGAGCGTGCTGGCATTGTCACGATGCAGCTTGACGAGCGCTGCGGCGAGCTCGGCGGCGCTCGCGTGGCGGGTGGCAAATGCGTCCGCCTCGAACTCGTGCCGGCGTGACCAGAGGGAGCCGAGCGGCGTGATGAAGAACGTGAACGCCGGCACCACCAGCACGAAGAGCACCAGGGCTGCGTGCGCCGAGGGGGTCGGCACACCGAGCGCGCGATAGAAGCCACTCTGCGTGGCCAGCCAGCCGAGCGCCGCGAGTCCGGCGAAGGCGGCCGCGACCGACACCAGCAGCCGCTTGCGCACGTGCCTGAGCCGGAAGTGGCCGAGCTCGTGCGCCAGCACTGCCTCCAGTTCGCCGGCGCCGAGCGTCCCGAGCAGCGTGTCGAAGAACACGATGCGCTTGTGCCGCCCGATGCCCGTGAAGTAGGCGTTGCCATGGCTCGAGCGGCGCGAGCTGTCGACCACGAACACACCCCTGGAGGTGAAGCCGCAGCGCTCGAGCAGTGCCTCGATACGCTGGCGCAGCGCCTCATCGGCGAGCGGCGAGAAGCGATTGAAGAGCGGGGCGATGAACGCCGGCCACGCCCAGGCCATCACCAGCATGACCGCGATCCACAACAGCCACGCCGCGAGCCACCACCAGCGGCCGGCACGCTCCATCAGCAGCAGTGTCGCGAGGAGCAGTGGCCCGCCGAGCGCGATCGTGAGCACCAGGCTCTTGGCGAGATCGGCGAGGTAGAGCGCGGTCGTGGTACGGTTGAAGCCGAAGCGCGCCTCGAGTCCGAAGGTGCGCCACAGCGCGAGCGGCAGACTCACGAGCCGGGCGATGAGCGCGACCGAGGCAATCACCGCAAGCCCAAGCCAGGGCTCTGCGAGGTGCGCCCGGCTCCACAGGGCATCGAGCGCCGCCAGGCCGCCGCCAATGGTGAAACCGAGCACCAGTGCGGTATCCACACCGAGTCCGATGCGCCCGAGACGCAGCTTCGCGATGGTGTAGTCGGCCGCCCTGGCATGCTCGGCCGCGGAGACGCTCGTGGCAAAAGGTTGCGGCACGATGCCGCGGTGGCGAGCGACGGCGCTCCGCTGGCGCTCCCCGAGCCACAGCTCGATCGCGGAGCCGGCGAGCACCGCGAGCACGAACAGCGGGGTGAGCCAGGCCACGACGGCAGATTCGTCAGCTGGGGCCGCCGGCGGCCGCGGTGGCCCGCACCGCGGTGCCGTGATCGCGCACCCACAGCACGAGCGTGCAGAGGAACGCCGCGAGGCTGAGCAGGCCGAAGAACCAGAGCATCGGAGCGTAGCCGGCCGGGTTGGCGGCGCTCGCTCCGCTCGTGTCATTCAGGTAACCCGCGACGACGTTGGCGCCGAACAACCCCGCGTTCTGCAATGCCGTCATCAGCCCGTACGCAGTGCCGAGATGCTCGGGCGCAGAATAGCGCACCACCGTGGGCCAGAGCACCGCCGGCAGGAACGAGAAGCTCACGCCGAGGAGCGTCGTCGACAACCCCGCGCTGCCCGGAAACACCGCCAGCACCATAAAGCTGAGCGGCAAAAGCCCCGCGCCCGCCGCGAGCAGCGGCGCATTGCGCCCGGTGCGGTCCAGCAGCAGACCGAACACTGGCGTGGCGAACACGGCGCCGAGGAACACGTAGCTGTTGAGCGTGCTCGCGGCACTGAGGCTCAGGCCCTGCGCTTGCTGCAGATATTTGATGGCGAAAGTGCTGCGGAACGGGAAGATGACCGAATAGAACGTCACGCACACCGCCACCAGCAGCCAGTATTCCCTGCGGAAGGAGAGCAGCTGACTCCAGTCGAGGCGCGCGGGCGGCGGCGCCAGCGCCAGCGTTCCGCGCGGCGCCTCGCGCCGGTCGAGCCAGTAGTAAAGAAGTGCTCCGGCGAAGGACGCGAGCGCGAAGCCGACCGCGAGCCACAGCGGCGGCTGCCAGCCGCGCGCGTACAGCCCGTCGGCGAACGACGGTGAGCGGTCGGCGAGGTAGGAGCCGAGGCGCGCGAGGGACAGGTTGAGCGCGAACAGCAGCGCGAAGTAGCGACCCGCGAACCATTGGGCGAGCGCCACGGTGGTGACGACCGCCAGGGTTTCCGAGCCGACCCCGAACAGCAGCCGGCCGATCGCCATCAGCGGAAACTTCGTGCCGAGGGCGGTCACCACCGCCCCCACCAGACACAGCGCGGTGGTGAGGACCGCCAGGCGCCGCGCGGTGAAGCGGTCCACCAGCACGCCGCCCACCGCCACCAGGAAGATGTTGGGAAGACTGTAGATGGCGTTCAGCGTGCCGATCTGCGTGTCGCTGAAGTGCAGCTCGCGCGACAGCTGCTCGGCAACGGGCGCGATGGAGTCGTAACCGTAGTAATTGCCGAGCATGACGAACGCCATGCCGACGTACATGAGCGCCTGGACGGCGAAGGCGGGCGTGGCGGCGCGTGGCTGTTGCATGCGGGTGCGGCGATTGTAACTAAAGGTGAGCGCTGCCGCGGGCGCTTTTTACCAGGACTCGCGCCGCGTCCAACACCTTCTGCCGTGCGCGCAGCACGGCTCAGCGCGCCACCCACCCGCCGAGCAGCGGCTCGCTGAATTCGCGCAGCACGCGTGCATCGGGCCGGGCCAGCCGGCGCGTGACATCCGGAGCCGGAACACGGGCGAGCATGTCGCGAATGACGTTGAGCCGCGCCTGGTGCTTGTCGTCGGCGCGCACCACCATCCACGGCGCAGCGCGCGTGTGGGTACGCAGCAGCATCTGGTCGCGGGCGCGGCTGTAGTCGCGCCAGTGCTGCTGCGCCGCCTCGTCCACGGGACTCAGCTTCCACTGCTTGAGCGGGTCGCGGCGCCGCTCACGCAGCCGGCGTGCCTGCTCGAGGCGGCTGATGTCGAGATAGTACTTGAGGAGGTGGATACCCGAGCGGACCAGCATCTGCTCGAAGCCCGGGGTTGCCTCGAGGAAGGCCTCGTGCTCGGCGCGCGTACAGAACTTCATGACGTACTCGACACCGGCGCGGTTGTACCAGCTGCGGTTGAACAGCACGATCTCCTGGGCGGCCGGCAGGTGCACGGTGAAGCGCTGGAAGTACCACTCCGTCTCCTCACGATCGCTCGGCTTTCCGGGGGCTACCACCCGCACTTCGCGCGGGCTCAGGTGCTCGGCGATGCGCTTGATGGTGCCGTCCTTGCCGGCGGCGTCGCGTCCCTCGAGGATCACGAGCACCTTGCGCCCGCCGGCGATGACATGGCGATGGAGCTTTACCAGCTCGATCTGCAGCCGGTGCAGCTCGCGCGCGTAACGATGCTTGCCGAGAGTCGGGAGGGGCGGTGCCAAATGCGTCTTTTTGG
>Ga0307476_10000996_pt1 | contig 18511 bp, 17 predicted proteins | sample atmos_gasesECM2C_2_FD_203314 | JGI IMG/M metagenome (GOLD analysis project Ga0307476, IMG submission 203314) | Hardwood forest soil microbial communities from Morgan-Monroe State Forest, Indiana, United States - atmos_gasesECM2C_05 | ecosystem: Environmental > Terrestrial > Soil > Temperate... | reverse complement strand
CTGCGATAGCGCCCGAGCGGTGCAGTGGCTATAACATCGCGCGAGCCGTCGCAAAGATTCCGATCCGCCACTTCTCTCCGCGCTACGTGCGCCTCTGGATGGAGTCTGAGACGGCCCGAGGTTGGATGGACGCTGACGCGCGCGAGGTCGCTCGCCCAACGCTGAACCTCGAACAGCTACAGACCCTGCCCGTGCCTGTTCCGCCTGAGGCCGAGCAGAACGAGATTGTGCGCCGCGTTGAGGGGATCTTTAGTCTTGTGGACAGCGCCGAGGCAAGGGTGGCCGCCGGCATGCGGCGGGCCGAGAAGATGGTTCAGGCGGTCCTGGCCAAGGCTTTCCGCGGCGAACTGGTGCCCACGGAGGCGGAGCTGGCTGAGAAGGAGGGGCGCGGCTTCGAGTCGGCGGAGCAATTGCTCGCCCGCATTCGCGCCGCCCGTCAGGCGGCCTCGGCCGCATCGGTTTCCGCGCCTCGACGCTCAGGGCGGCCTCGGCCGCGGCGTTCCTCTGCCGCACCGGGCATCACTCCCGCCTGACAACTCTGTCTGCCGCCACCCGATTTTGTGTAGCAATATAATGATATGTTAGCATATTTACGATAAAATGCCCGAAATTGCGGCCAAAAATGGCCAAAAGTGGCCAAATTGAAGAATATTGCGAACCAGGCCACGGCGGGCCAGGCGGCGGGATGTATTGGGATCAATGAAATCGCCGGCGTCCCGCGCGACGGGCGCAGGTCAGCTCATGGGGCTATTTCTACATTGCCGAATTCGGCGAAGTGACCGTCGAAGGTCAGCGCCTTTTGGATGTGAAGGTTCGCTTTAAGCCATGCGAGAATTCGCTGGTGTTGCGGGTCGGATGGAACCATGCTCGCGAACCACGCTCCCGTGTCCACGAACACGCTCACCATGCACCATCCTTGCCGTACAGCACCTGGTCATGATCAGCGCCGGAGTATCCGTCGTCTGGCCCTTCCAGCGGCATGCGCGCAATCTCTTCAATCGCCGCAACCAGAGGCTGCGGCGGTTTCAGGGCTGGCGGCGGCTCATAAGAGAGCTCGACGCTGGCACCTTCCTCCAGTGGGACGGGGCCAACGGGCCGGAATACCCCGCCCTCGTAAACGGCTTTGATCCGGTTGGTCATGGGAAACCTCAAGACAGGAGACATCTTACCATCTGCGAACATCTGAACCAAAGAACCCTGCACGCCACGGAATGGCAACTGAATCCCCCTTCGACGCCGCTCCGGCAATCTGACCACTGACAAATGACCAATGACACCAATGACAACTGACAACCCCCGTCTTTCGCTTATTTCCAATGAGCCGTAGAATCCCCGCCGCATGAAGCGGGTGTTCATCGTGGCGAATGTGGGCAAGCCGCCGGTCGGGCGGGCGCTGGAGGAGTGGCGGCCCTGGATCGCCCAGCGGGCAAATATCGTCGGGGTCGAGACGGACGGGGATTATGACCTGGCGAGCGTCGAGGCCGATCTGGTCGTCGTGCTCGGGGGGGATGGGACGTTGCTTTCGGTGGCCCGGCGGCTTTCCGGGCGGCAGGTCCCGCTCATGGGCGTCAACTTCGGCCGGCTGGGGTTTCTGGCCGGGTTCACGCCGCAGGATTTTCAACGGCACTTTGAAGAGCATCTGAGGCAGGAATTGCCGATTTCGTCGCGGCAGATGCTCGAGGCATCGGTGGTCGCGGCCGATCAGCCGTTTTCGTGCGGGGATTTGAAGGAGCTGGCGACGTACCGGAAATTCGTCGCCACAGCGCTCAACGACGCGGTGGTCACGGCGGGGCCGCCGTTCCACATGATCGAGCTTTCGATCGCCGCCGACCACGACACCGGCGTGCGCTATTTCGGGGACGGCGTCATCGTCTCGACCGCCAGCGGTTCGACCGCCTATAACGTTTCGGCGGGGGGGCCGATCATCAGCCCGGACGTCGAGGCGCTGTGCATCACGCCGATCTGCCCGCACAGCCTTTCGTTCCGGCCGGTGGTGGTCTCGTCGCGGACGACGTTGTTGATCGTGGCCGTGATGGTGAACGAAGGGACGACGCTGTTCTGCGACGGCCAGGCGAGCACGCGGCTGCTGGCTGGAGACCGCGTCATCATCCGCCGTAGCGAGCACGATGTGCTGCTGGTGGAGAACCCCGATACCCGCGAATGGCGAAGTCTGGCCGACAAGCTGAACTGGGCGGCCGGGCCGCGATATAACCCGCGGGATGCGGGCCCCAAGTAATGGCGACCCTTTCGATCAAGGTGGTTCCGGGGGCCCGGTCCGATCGCGTGGCGGGGCGGTATGGGGATGCGATCAAAATTCAGGTCAGCGCGCCGCCGGAGCAGGGCAAGGCGAATGACGCCGTGATTCAGTTGCTGTCGCGGCGACTGGGAGTGAAGCCAGCCCAGGTGACGATCGTCCGGGGTCACGGGCAGACGCGCAAGCTCGTCGAGGTGGCGTCGATGGCCCAGGCGGACGCCGAGGCACGGCTCCTGGCAAAGTCATAGCCCGCACAGCCCTCACAGTCTGTCATCGCTTCCGCGTGCGACGAGCCGCGGCGTCGATTTCCCTGCCGCGCCGTCTTATCGGACGTGATAAACTGATGCGTAGTCTTAAAAGGGAGCGCTGCGATGATTCGAGCCGTCCTTGCGTTGATTCTGCTTGGGTTGTTGGTTTCGGCCGCACCCGCGGCGATTGTTTACGCGCCGGTGCAGTACCAATACCGCGACCCGGTGTACGGCCATCCGACCTTTTATTACGGCGGCAGCAATCCGCTGGTGTTCGAGTACGGCGGACTGTACCAGCAGCGCTATCACATCAGCGCCAATCCCAAGCACGACATCGCCATCAGCCTGGCGACGGAGGGCCGCTTTGGATACAATCTGATGCACCACGGGCTGATCAACAGCACGGTGCTCACCTATACGGATCTGCTTGCTCCCGGCATCAATGCCTATCCCTACGGTTTTTCCGTCGATGACGCTCGCAACGAGGCCTATGCGAACGTGCCGCTCTACTATCGCAAGAGCGATCTGATGGCCTCGGCGTATCGCGCGCCCGATGGGAACATCATCGTGCCCGCCCAGGCGCCACTGCCGGGGACGATCCAGATCATGCCGTATCATGCGCCTACGACGCAGCCGTCGGCGCAGGCTTCGCCTCCGTCGCAGCCACAGCCGATCCTCATTATTCCCAAGGGGCTGCTCAACAAGCCGCTCAATTCGTCAAAGCCTTTGCCCGTGGCCTCGGCAAAATAGCAGTTTCCGGAATTGCCGTTCATGGCAGGAGAAGCCACCCTTTTGATTTAGGGGTGGCTTCTTTGCGCTTGCCGCCGGGATCGCTGAATTAATGGCCGTGCGTTCGACCGATATAATGGGTGGGACGCTGCCGCTGCGCATGCGCGTCGTCAAGGCAGCGGATTGAGCGAGTCGAGGTGCCCCATGAAGCTGGCAATTTTTCCCGCGGTTGTGGTTCTGGTCGCGGCCGGCAGTCTTGCTCAAACTACCCGCCCGGCAAAGTCCGCAGCGAAGGACTCGAATGACGATTTGAAATTCATGTCGACCGACCAGCTCATGGCGCAGATGGCCCGGCCGACGACCAATCCGTCACGTCCCCTGGACCCGCTTTCGGATCGTCCCGTGCAGGACAAAAGCAGCGGCGCCGGCGCTGTGAAACCGGATGCGCCGGCGGTCGGCGTGCTGCGCGAAGGAACGCTGATCGTCGACCGTCTGGGCCGGCTTACCCGGGGTGACAAGGGGCAGTACGAGTTCACATTCGAATCCGATGGCAAGGCCCTCCAGGACCCGCCGTTGATTATCCTGCCGAACGTCAAGCTTTCGTTGATGGAGGATGTCGTGGCTAATTCCAGCCGCGACCTTCGCTTCCGCATCAGCGGCACGATAACCGAATATCGCGGCCGCAATTACATCCTGATCGAAAAGCTCGTCGTCCCGCCCGATGTGGTTCAGCAGTTTTGAAGAAATCGGCATTTCTGGCATTTCCCGCCGCGGTTAAGATAGACTCAACTGGCAGCCGGCCTGGCAGTGGGTGTCAGCGGGCTTAGAGCGTGTAGTGCATAACACGCTCCAGCAGTTGAGGCTGCCGCGGCAGCCGGAGCTTTCGCTGGAATGACGCGCTTTGGGAAGTACGTCGTCGCGGACGTGGTGTGCCTGACAGTGCACGGCGGCATCTTCACCGCCCGGCGCGGGGGCGACGGCCGGCCGACCTTCGCCGTCAAGCAATATAACTCGCCGAAGGCCGACCCGGATGAGCCGCATTGGGATTGCCAGAATTTCCTGGACCGGGCCCGCGTGCAGAAGAGCGTGATCGCCTCGGGCGGAAGATATTGGGCTCCCATTCATGACATGGGCCTGACCGCGGAGGGGGCGTGGTACGTTACCGATTACCATCCGCTTTCCGCCGACAAGTTGATCGACGGGAAGATCGAGCTCACTTCGGTTCAGTTGCACCACATCGTGGATTCGGTGATGCGCGGGTTGGTCGAGCTCCAGGAGGTCCGGCGGCGGGCGCATGGAAGTCTCAAAGGCGGCAACGTCCTCATCGCCGGGATGGATTTGACGACGGCCGCGGTCCTGCTGACCGACCCGGCCCAGGGAATCAGCGAGGGAACAGCCGGCGACCTGTACGCGCTGGGAAACCTGATTCATCAACTGGTGCTTCATCGGCCGCCGGGCGCCCGCCCCCTCACTCCGGTTCCGCAGGCGGATGAGTGGGAGCGGCTCGGCAAAAACGGGCGGCGCTGGCAGGAACTGTGTCAGTCGCTTCTGTCGCCGCAGGTCGAGTCGCGGCCGACGCTGATCGAAGTCTCGCGCATCCTGCGCGAGCTGGCGCCGAAGAAGAAAGTCCCTGAATTTGTCCCACGGAGATACAAGCGCTATCTGGTCCCCACGGCGATGGCCGCGTGCGTGGCTTTGGTGGGCGCATTGGTCGGGGCCTTGGTGCTGGCGGGTTTTGTCGCGTCGTCCCGCAGTAGATTTGCGGCGGCCAAGGCCGCCTGGATCGATCCATTTGCCGTAGCGCTGAGCGACCGTGCGCGGCGCGAGCACTATCAAAGCGATTCCGACCTCCGGCGCGCGATCGCGGATTTTGACGGATCGAACCTGGCGCACACTCCTGCGGATGGAGGACTGCTTTCCAACTTCAGCTTCTGGGAGCTGGGCCGGCTCCGCGGCGCCAACGCCGCGGCGGAGCGCATCGAGCAGGACCTGGCGCCGGCCCGCTGGCATCGGCTTGCCGATCTGATCGACCTCCAGCAGCGTTATCAGCGACGCGGCTGGGAGCAGCCGGCGGATTACCTGGAGAAGATCATCGCCGCCGCCCGGCCGCGCGAGGGGGCGAATCTTCTGGGCGGGATCGAGCGTATGCTACGGGTCGGCCCGTTGATCGAGTTCGATTCGCCTCGACTTGAAGAGACATGGAAGGCGCTGGATGGTGATCTGAGTCGGATTCGTGCCACCCAGGATCGGGCGCTGGTGTCTTTCGCTCGATCGCTGCGGCTGTCGGCGGCGACGGCAGTCAGCCTTTCCGACCGCGGCTTCGATGGAATCGACCGACTGGCCGCGGATAGCGCACTGGCGGGACAGTTGGCCGGCGTGACCCGGTCCGGATGGCCGGGCAACATCGACGCCGAGCGGTTCGCCAGCGAGGTGGCCGCCCAATGCGATCTGGCCCATCCGACAACAGCCGACATGACGCGCTGGCTTGCGGATGTACCGCTTTACGTTGTGAAAAATGACCAGGCCGTGGCCGCCGCCGGCGATTTGCGCACGCATCTCAAGCAGATGGGCGATACCGTCGTGGGGTCGGACCAAACCGACGCAGATCGTACGGCCTTCGATCGTGACCGCGGCGAACTTGCTTCCCGAATCGACCGCTTCAGCCGCACCCGTTTCATCGAGAAGGAATTCCGGAGCGGTCTTTTTGCCGGCGAGCGCGACGACTTGCAGAGGCAGATCGATTCGCTTCAACGGTATGCCCGACCGCAGACGCCCGCGGACGTGCTCAAGTCGTTTGGATCGCTGGCCAGCGCATCCGCCCGCATCGGGCAATACTGGGATTCCTGGAAGAAGTCGCAGCTTGCACTGCCGCCGCGGGCGGAGGATCGGGCCCAGGTCGCATCGCTCAAGGTTCGGGCCGGGGAAATGCAGAGGACGCTCACGGAACTGGAGAAGCAGCTTCCACCTGTGCCTTCGGACCTGAGCGGTCCGCTGCGTGTTGCCGCGGCCAGCCATCGCGACAAGGTAATCGCGTCGCTTTTGAGCGGCATCAACCCCAAGTCGCCGCAACTTGATCCGCTGGTCCTGGCCGGCACGGGCGCGGCGTTGGACGACTGGTACCGGATGCTGCGCCGGCTGGGGCAGGATTTTCCGATCCGGCGGCAGTTGCTCGAGGGAGACGACCGGCCCGAAGAAAAATGGTCGCTCCAGGCGGGATTCTGGGACGACCCGGACGTTCAACAGATCGTCAGGCCCGATCTGGCGCGTCTGGCGGCGATCCGCTCGCTGGCTTCGGTGCCGCGGGAAGAATTGATCAAGTCCGCAAGCTCATCGAATGGGCTCGAGCTCGCCTTCGAATCCTGGCGCCAACTGGGACTCGGTCAGATTCAACCGGCATGGCCGGCCAATTCGCAGGAGCTTCTTGCCGAGCGCGACATGCGCCGGCGTCTCGAGGCGATGGTCGCGAACTTGCGCGACCCGCGCGAGCGGGCGTCTCCGCTTGACATGATCCGGCAGCAGGGTCCGTTCCGCTGGCGGCGCGCGGTCGAACAGATCCACGACGAAGCGGCCCTCGCCGCCGCGTGGCGGTTGAAGGACTACTTCGGCGTTGACGCCGCCCAGATCGGCCTTCTTTCGGCCCGGGGCCGCTACAACGTCTGGATGTGGCGCGTGCGCCAGGATCTTGCCGGCAATGATCAGTCGCTTTTGCAAGCTGAGATGGATCGACTTGGCAGCGCCGCCGTGCAATTGAAGGATCAGCCCAGTGCGGCCCGTTTGCTCGCGGCAATGACCAGCGCCGGCCGCCGGCCCTTTGCCGACCAGCAGCCGGGCGACCGCTTCAAACTTTCGATTCTGGGTGCTCAGCCGGCGATCGAATTCAAGCGCGTTGCCATGCCGGGCGGGCGCGCGTTCTACCTGGCCGCATCCGATGTGTCGGTGGGGCAGTTCGCCGCGATCGTGGACGCGGCGGGGGAATGGCGGCAGTGCCGCCAGCTTGCCTGGGCCTACCTGCCGGGCCAGCGCGATCCGCGGCGCGGGCCGCGGAGCTGGGAATGGACCGATGGCCGCGACGCCAGGCTCGCGCCGCCGCAACTTTGGCTTACGACCGACCAGGACAACGACTTTGCCGTCGAGCTTCGCGCCGAGCGATTCAACCGGATGGTTTTGGGCGATGCCGCCGGCGGGATGCCGTCGGAGCGACAGCCGATGCAGCACGTTTCGGCCGAGGTGGCCTTGTGGTTCGCCGGCCTGTGCGGGTGCCGGCTTCCCACCGCCGGGGAATGGCAGGCGGCCTATCGGCAATTCGAGAAGGACACGCCGGGCGACCGGTGGAACCTCCGTGACAGCACCTGGGAGCTTCAGCGGGCCTACGTCGCTTCGGCTCGCGCCGCGGGCGTGCTCCTGCCCTGGCCCGATGAAGGCGCGTTCCGTCCCGAGGATGGCTTTGCCTCCGCGGGTCAGGACGGCCACAGCCGGCCCGAGAGCGACGGCACGCTGTTCTTCCGCGCCGCCGATGCGTCCGGAGGGACCGTTTTCCATCATCTGGTCGGCAACGTCGCCCAGTATGTCTGCAACGCGTCGGAGGCGTTCGAAGCGCTGCCGGGCCGGCCGTCGCCGCAAGCGATCGCCGAATTCGCCGGTCAAGCCCGGGGAAGCCTTTACGTGATCGGCGCTTCGGCGCTGTCGGCGCCGGAGCTGCCGGTCGATGTTCCGCTGCCGCTGCCGCACGCCGATCAGGGATACAGCGATGTGGGGTTCCGTCTTGCCTTCACGGCTCCGCCGCGGTCGCTGGGCGAGCAGCTCGAGCGGGCATTACAAGGGCAAACATATATCTGGCCGGCGCCCGACACCGGGAGGTGACGATCGCGCGCCGGCGGGCATCCCCGTCTCGTGCGGGGCGTCGTTAAACTTATGCGGACCGCGGCGATCTCGGTTGTGATGGCGTGCTGCTGCTGCGGCTGCTTTGCCCCCGCGCCGGCAGCGCAATACGTCCAACAGGCCCGGCGGCTTCACGACGGCGCGCTGGCGTCAGCCGTCGTCACCAATCCGGACTTGCGCGATTACATTCAATTGGTAGGCCGGCGGATCGTTGCCGGGGCTCGGGCGGCCGAACCCGACCGGACCCGCGATCCGCTGTTCTCGCTCGTGCAGTTCCACCTGGTTGCCTGCGCCGTCCCCAACGTCTTCACGACCGGCGGCGAACACATTTACGTCTGCAACGGCCTCTTCCAGCTTTGCCGCGACGAGGACGAGCTGGCCGCCGCGATCGCCCACGCCTACGCCCACGCCGTCGATCTCGACGTCGAGCACCTCGATCTCCACCCCGACGCGAACGTGGCGCTCCCGCTGGTTGCCTGGGAATTCGTGACGCATCGTTTCACCTTGGCGCAGGAGCGTGCCGCGGATCAATTGGCTTTCGAGTTTTACACCCGAGCGGGCTATGATCCGGCGAAGTTCGCGGCGTTGTTCGAGCACCTTTCGACGCTGTTCCCCCAGCCCGCCGCCGGGGATCGCGTGCCGCTGGTTGTGCGTGCCCGGCTGGCGCGGGATTGGGCGGCCCCGGCGCCGCGCGAACGCCGACCGCTTCCGGTTGCCGATCCGCGAACGTTTGTCTCACTTCGGGCCCAAGCGGCGCCGCTGAACCCGGAACTTACGCCGACTCAATCGCAGCTTTTCCTGCGCGCCTTTCCCAACTGCGTGCTCTCGGCCGACACCCCCGACCAACAAGCCGCCCAGCAGATTCTTCGCCCCGTTCCGCCGCCGACGCGTCTGGAACCGAGCTAAACTGCCTCATCGACCGCACCCAGATCGAATGAATCGCGCGGCGCCTCGATCGTGGTTTCGCGGCCCGAGTTCGATCGCGGATTGACGAGAATCGTCACAAGCCCCGCTGTTATGAGCGAGCCCGCCAGGAACAGGAATGCCTGCGTGTTGCTGTGGAAATGGCCGATCAGGAACCCGACGGCGTACGTGCCGACAAACCCGCCCAGCGATCCCGCGCTGTTGACCAGGGCCATTGACTCGCCGACCACGTTCTTCGGCACCATCTCGGCGATCATCGCCCACAGCGGGCCGCACGGCGTGTAGACCGACGCCCCGGCGAACGCCAGCGCGCCGAACGCGATCCAAAAGTGGCCAGGTCCGGCGACGCACGCGACCACGAATGCCAATCCCCCGACAATCATCGCCGGCCAGATGAAAATCTTGCGAATCAGCAGCCGGTCGGAGCAGATCGAAACGATCAGCATCGTGGCGATCGCCAGAACATAGGGGACGGCGCACAGCACTCCGGTCATCGCGATGCCGAACCCGGATCCGTCTTTCACCGTCTTGGGAAGCCAGAAAACAAACCCGTACGTCCCCAGGCTCCACCAGAAATACATCACCGACAGGAGAATCACGCGCGTGTCCCGGAACGCCGCCCAGTAATTGGTCACCGGGCGGATCTCGCGCTGCTCGAGCTCGAGCTTGTGCTGCAACGCGGCGGCTTCGACTTTGTCGAGCCAGCCGGCGTCGGCGGGGCGGTCGTCCGCCAGGACCCACCAGAACGCCGCCCACACAATCGACGGCAGTCCTTCGACGACGAACATCATCTGCCATCCCTGCAAGCCGAAAACCGAATGATCGTCGAAATACCGGATGATGAACCCTGACACCACCGAGACCGTCGCCATCGTGATGGGGTTGCCAAGGATCAACAGCGTGTTGGCCCGCGACCGTTCGCGCTTGGTGAACCAATGGGTGAGGAAGACGAGCATCGCCGGGAAAACCACGCTCTCTACCACGCCCAGCAGGGTGCGCGCGGCGCCGAGCATCCAGGCGTTGGGCGCCAATCCCTGGGCGGCGCACAACAATCCCCAGAAAATCAACGCCCAGAACACCAGCTTCTTTGCGCTTCGACGCGACGCGTAGGCAGCGCCCGGAATCTGGAAGAGCGTGTACCCCACGAAAAACAAGGCGGCAAGCAGGGACGAGGCCTGGGTGTTGACGTGGAGGGTCGAATTGAGCCCCCGCGCCTCGGCGTACCCGTAGTTCACGCGATCGAAATAAGCCAGCCCGTAGCTAACAAAAGCGAGCGGCAATACCCGTGCGAAGCGCGCGCCAACTCGCGTGAGATCATCAGACCGCCTATTCGAAAGCGATTGCACGGCGCGAGACGAGACTTCGGGCGTTCCCGACGCTTCTGTCCCAATATATCCGATCAGCTTGCGGGGCGCAAGGTCATGTTCCGCTGGGGACGAGAAGTGCGTCAAGCAGCGTGAGGTCGCGGCGACAGACAAAGCGCGCAGGGGGTGATTGGGGCGGGTGACGCTCGAGATGATTTTTTCCTCTCCCGCCGGGAGAGGGTCAGGCTGAGGGGAAGCCGGGGGAGATCCTCCGCGGTTTCCCCTCACCCCAGCCCTCTCCCGGAGGGAGAGGGGGCAATCACGGCTTCTCGACCACGAGAAACTCGCTTACTGCGGCTCGCCCGGATCGGTCCGGGCGGTGCCGGCATTGGCCGGCTGCGTTGTCGGCCCGCTGACCTGAGCGTCCGACGGGCGCGCGGGAACTGGCGGCGTCGCCGTGGGGGCTTGGCTGAACTTGACAAGGCTCGGCGGGACGAATTGCGCCGCAATGCTGACGTTTACCTTGGCGGGGTCGACCGGCTGGGCATCGGTCGGGTTTTCAACCATCGCCTTCAACTGCGGGTCCGTGCTGACTGTGCCGCGTACGCCGATGAATTCGCCGAGGAACTGCCCGTACTTCGAGTCGTTGGTCCGGATGTAGGCGACCGTGCGGCCTGTCGCCGGGTCTGTCAGACGATACAGCGTTCCTTGCCCCACCTGTAGGCTGGAAGTTCGCAGCGTGCCAACCGCGGCGAATACCTGAAGGTCGTTCTGCTTGATCCGGTCTTCGATCTCCTGCCGCTCGGCCAGCAGCGACTGCTGTTTCTCGGCCATCTTCTTCTGATCCGCCTGCACCGACAGGAACTTTTCGCGGGCGTCGTTGCGGACCTGAAGCGTGGCCACTCGGATCTCCGCCATCCGCCGCATCGAGACGGGAAGATCGTCGTTTTCCATCAGCTTCTGATAGCCGCTCAGCAACTCCGGCAGAGGCTGCTGGACAATCGACTTGGTGCCGGCGTCGGTGAACTGCTTTTCAAGGCGGTCAAACTCGGCGGCCACATCAACTTTGGCCGGCTGCGTCGTCGGCGGCTGCGCCGGCGCGGCTTCGGCGACGGCGTCGCTGGGCCGGGTGGTCGGAGGCGTTTCCGTATTGCCCTGCGCGACGGTGTCTTGGCGGCTTCGTTCCGGTGCCGGCGGCGGTGTCGTATCGTCGCTGGGCCGCGTCGTCGCGCCGGCGACCGCCTCGGGTGTTACTGTCGCTTTGGGATCCACAAACTGCTTGTTAATCCAAAGGTAGCTGTCTTTAGGCGGCGTGATCTCAAAGTACTCGGCGTGCTGCCCGATGATCTGCACGTCCTCCCCTTCGTGCAATTGGGCCATCGGCTCGACCGCCAGCTCGTTGAGCGAGCTGCCGACGCGGGCGATCCAGTCCTTGCTCATCCGGCCGACCGTCCCGTCATTCCGCAAGATCACGAACGATTTGGGGACGTAAGCAAAGCTGCCCGGCGGCGGGACGATCTTGAGCCAGTTGCCCTTGATCCCGACGACCGTCACCTCATCCCCTCGCTTGAGCATCCGCGTGGCGTAGGCATCTTCCGAGGAGCGGCTGCGGACGTACACCGAGTTGGCATTCACGACGCCCAGGAAAATGTGCTTTCCTTCGGTGTCGCCCTGCGCGGATTCCTGGCCCCGCAGGGACGGTGACAGGGCGGCGCAAGCGAACAAGGAAACGGCAGCGGCGAGGAACAGTCGGCCGGAAGACATGCGGCACCTCCGTGTGCGAATTCCGGGATCCGTTTCGTGCGAAGGCCTGACGCACGCCCGGTTGCCTTACGTTTCAGCAGCAATGCAGGGCGGCCTCTTGAGCCGTTACCTGCCCCGCGGAAAGCCCCTGGCCTTCCACGACAAGACCCGATGAAACGCATTAGATACCAGATTCAAATATAAAGGCAATAGTTGCGCGGCGGCAATTCTTGCGCTTCGAATGAGCAGGCAATTGTGAAGTGAGGGCGGGGGATTTAATCTCTGCGATCATGAAAACCCGAGTCTTGCTGGTGAGGCACGGTACGACGGTCTTCAGTGCCGAGGACCGCTTTGCGGGGTCATCCGACATTGATTTGTCCGATGCCGGCCGGGAACTGGCCCGCCGGCTGGGGGACCGTCTCGCATCGACTAAGATCGACGCCGCGTATTGCAGCGACATGAAGCGGACCGTGCAAACCGCCACGATCATCGGGCAGCCGCATGGTTTGATTCCCACTCCCATTGCGGCCCTGCGCGAGATTGACCACGGAAAATGGGAGGGGATGATTCACAAGGAAGTCGAGCAAAAGTTCGCGGATGAATACGAGGTCTGGTCGGGCGACCCCTACGCCACCGCGCCACCGGGCGGGGAGTCAGGGCTCCATGTTCTCTCCCGCGCGCTGCCGGCGCTGCGGAAGATCGTGGTCGATCATCCGGGTCAAACGGTCCTGGTCGTGTCGCACAAGGCGACCAATCGGCTGCTCCTCTGTTCGCTGCTGGGGATCGACGAGCGGTTTTACCGCGAGCGCCTGGCGCAGGACCTGGCGTGCCTGAACGTGATCGATTTCAAGGACCCTTCGCGCGGGCAGGTGGTGCTGTTGAACGATACCTCGCATTACGCCGCACCCGCGTGAAATCGGACCGTCGGCATCGCAGCATGATTCTTCTCAGCGCGAGCGGGCCGCCACGCCCAGGCCGACCGTAATAACAGGAATGATGAAATAAGCCGTGCCGATCTCGGTCAGATACTGGTGAAGGCTCATCTTCATCGGCCCGGCGCTGAACATGGCGGCGTCCAACAGCCAGTTGGCGGGCATCCAAATCAGACCAATTCGAAGCCCTCGTGCGATGGCTCGCTGGTTGGAATGCCGAAGTTCAATGCATCCAAGGATCACAATGGTCGACACGAGTGTAAGTCCCATCATCGATTCAAAGAGCGGCGGATGCGACTTCTTAAGATGAAAGATGCAGACCGAGATGACGAACGGGATGAGCCACGCCAGGATCGCAAATCCCAATTCTCGTAGAAAAGTTCTCATGACAGTTTCCCCGCCGCGGCGCCGATCAGGAACTGTATCTCGGTGAGGTAGTTCCTGGGGTCGCCTTTGAAGAACATCCCCGGACCTTTGAGATAAAGCTCGCGTGTGGGCATGATGATTTCGTAGCCGTGCTGCTTCACGTGCTGGAGGATCTTCGCGTAGGAATTCCCCAGTTGTTCGTAAGGCCCGCGGTGTATGAGGCAGACACACAGGCCGCCGGGGATTTGACGGCATGAGACGCCATCTATCGATTTGCCGCGGCTGATGGGCATCGCCGCTTCAAAATCGGCGTCGTCCTCTTTGTATTCGTTGTCGTAGTGCAGCAAGAGCGGCTTGCCGGAGATGTAGCGTCCGAAGCCGCGGCCGAGCCGGCCGAACGCCTTGCCGCAGTCGCTGTACCGGCCCTTCATCCGAATGCCGGCAATGAGCGTCGGCTCAAGCGTCTTTTCCACTACCTGATAGGTTGCCTCGGCCATGGCGATCGCCTGCCTTTCTTGGGCGATAAACTCCTTGAGCGAACGAACCGCCTTCTTGAATTGACGAATTTTCCCCTCGAGGACCCTCTTATGACGCTCGATCGCCTCAAGCAGCCGGGTTTCGTCGGTCGCGTCCTGGAGCAATTGCTTTATTTCGCTTAAGGGAAACTCTAATTCGCGAAGACGAGCGATCAGCCGGGCAGTTTCGATCTGCTTTGTATCGTAATAACGGTAGCCGCTCTGCGGCTCGACGTGTGCGGGGACGAGCAAGTCCTGCTCGTGATAGAAGCGGAGGGCCTTGATCGTCAGTCCGGTGATTCTGGAAAATTCGCCAATCGCAAACATGCGCGAAGGGATGGTAAACCCTCCCGTCAGGGGAGAGTCAAAGGAAAACTTGCGGACGGTCGGTTCGCGAATCCGACTAGGCCTCAAACCACGCGGCAAGCAAATCGATTGCGGCTTGCAGGTCGCGCTTGTGGATGCATTCCGTGACGGTATGGATGTAGCGCGTCGGAACCGAAAGGGTCAGGGCGCGGAACCCGCCGCGGGCGCGCTGCATGGGGCCGGCGTCCGTGCCGCCGCGGGGGAGGATGCTGAGCTGAAAGGGGATTTCGCGTTTTTTGGCGACGCCGGCGAACTCGTCAAGCAGGCCGCGGTCGCTGATGGTCAGGGAATCGAGAACGGTGAGGGCGACGCCGTCGCCCTGCTTTGTGACGCGCTCGTCTTCCGGCACGCCAGGCGTGTCGACGCAAAGCGTCGTATCGATGGCGATGGCGATATCGGGCTGTGTCGCGTAGGCGGCAGGGCCGGCGCCGCGGCAGCCGACTTCCTCCTGGACCGTTGCTGCCAGGATTATCTCGTATTTGGGATTCGGGGCCTTGCGGACGGCTTCGATCGCGACGAACGCCGCCACGCGGTTGTCCAGGCATTTGCCGCTTACGCACTGTCCGATCTCGCCGAACTCCTGGATGAGCGTCACCGGGTCACCGATGCGGACTTGCTGTTTCACCTGCTCGGCGGGGAGGCACAGATCGATGGTGAAATCGGTGATCTCCGGGATCTTTTTCTTGTCTTCGTCCTTGGCGATGTGAATCGGGCGCCCGCCGGGATTCATCAGGCCGACCAGATCTTCCCCGCCGCTGGTTTGCACGAGCACACGGCGGGCGAGCAGGTTCCGCGTGTCGAATCCGCCGGCGTTCTGAATGCGAACGAAGCCTTTGTCATCGATGTGCCGGACGTAAAAGCCGATCTCGTCGATGTGGCAGGCAAGCAAAACCCGCTTGGCGCCGGCCGCCTTGGACTTGCGGGCGGCGATCAGATTGCCCATGGGATCGGTCTTCATGTCGTCAAACAGGCCGGCGCATTCGCGTTCGAGAATCTTGCGTACCCGTTCCTCGCGGCCGGGAACGCCGGGGGCTTCGGAGAGACTCTTGAGAAGGTTGAGGTTCATGGCTCTGGTTATACGAGGCGCGCGGCAAAGGGCAACGACTTTTCCAGCCGCTTCAATGGACCGGATCGCGCAGGGCGGCCAACTCTTCGTCGCCGGCCTCACCAGTGACGAATCGGCGGACGATGGGATCGTCACTTTCGCGTGTCTGCTGGGGCGTGCCGTCGAAAACGAGGTGAGCGTCGTGGAGCATCACGATCCGGTCGCCGATCTTGAAGGCGCTGTGCATGTCGTGCGTCACGACGACGCTGGTAACCCGCAGCTCGCGCTGAAGCTTGAGGATCAGCTCGTTGATCACGTCGGCGCGGATCGGGTCAAGGCCGGTGGTCGGCTCGTCGTATAGGATGACGCGGGGATCGAGGGCGATGGCCCGGGCGAGGGCGACGCGCTTTCGCTGTCCGCCGGACAGCTCGGCGGGCATCTTCTTTCGCACCTCCGGCAGCCCGACCATGCGGAGCTTTTCATCCACGATGACGGCGATCTCATCGCGCTTCTTGTTCGTGTGCTCGACCAACGGAAAGGCGACGTTTTCCTCGACGGTCATGGAATCGAACAGCGCGCCCATCTGGAAAAGGAAGCCGAACTGCGCGCGGACCGGCGCGAGCCGGCGCTCGGAGAGGTTGTCGATCCGCCTTCCCTCGAACAACACCTGTCCGGAGTCGGGCCGCAGCAGGCCCACCATGTGCTTGAGCATGACGCTCTTGCCGCTTCCGCTGGCGCCGATAATCACCAGATTCTGGCCCCGCTCGACGCGAAGATCGATGCGGTCCAGCACGACCTGCGGGCCGAAACGTTTGGAGACCTTGCGGAATTCGATGAGGCTCATCCAAACACGCTTCGAAGGCCATAGATCGCGTTATACATGTCCTTGGAGGCTTCCGCGAACACGAAATTGATGATGATGATGGCGATGAACGCGGCGACGAAGCTTTCGGTGCAGGCCCGGCCCACGCCGCTGGCGCCGGCCCCGCTGGTGAATCCCTTGTAGCAACTGATCAGCGCGATCGCGCCGCCGAACAAAAACGCCTTGGTGATTCCTTCCATGATCTGCCAGGTGTCCACGCCGCCGTGGATCGAATAATACCAGTAGATCCCGTTGGGGATTCCGAAGAACGGGACCGCGATGAGCCAACCGCCGAAGATTCCCAGCACGTCGCTGTAGGCGGTGAGAATGGGCGTGAGCGCGACGCAGGCGACGAAGCGGGGGACAACCAGGTAGGGGATGGGATCGCTGCCCATGACCCGCAGGGCATCAAGCTGCTCGGTGACGTGCATGGTGCCGAGCTCGGCGGCGAGCGCGCCGCCAACGCGCCCGGCCACCATTACGGCCGCCAGCACCGGGCCGATCTGTTTCACCACCGAGAGGTTGATGATGGTGCCCAGTCGGTTGGCCTGCCCGATGGCGGCGAATTGGGAATACGTTTCGACCGCCATCACCATGCCGATGAAGCCGCCGGTGATGGCGACGACCGGCACCGAGCGGACGCCGATTTCATATAACTGCGGCGGAAGAAGGCGCCAGCTTCTTCGGCTTACCACACCGGCAAAAAACCACGTGATGGTGCGCCAGACGAAAATGCAGAAATCGCCGAATTGAGCCAGCACTTCGATAGCGCTTCCCCCAATCTTCTCGACCATCTTCAATGGCATTGTTGGGAATGATAAGAACAGCCGGGCGGCTGTGCCACATAAATAAGAAGCCGCGGTGACGGGGCCAGGGCAATCCCTGACAACCGCGACCGCGGCTCACGAGGCAATGATCGACTCCTGATCGCTTCCCTGCGAACAGTATAAGGGTGATGCCAACTCGCCGCGGCAACCGTCCTCCGTCGGTCGTCCTCCAGCCGTCTGGGCTGATTCAAGCCACGGCGAGCGAGTCAGGATTCAAGATCAAATCAAAGCTGTCCGAAGTTCGTACCCCATCAGGCCGTGCTATGAGGCCAGGGCTTCCGATTCCTGGGATTCGAGAATCTCGGCCAAGGCCTGGTCGAGTTGCTTCTCGGCATTGCGGACTTCCCACGACGCCACGCCGGTGCAACGATGTGCGATCAGGCGGTCCACGCCGCCCGGTCGCGCCAACGCGTCATGAAGCTTGACGTTGATGAGGTTCTCGATCGCTTTACGCAACGATTGGGCCTGATTGGCCATCACGGCAGGTCTCCTGCGCCACTGGCGCGGTACAAAGCCTGTGAGGCAAAAGGATAATTCCTTTTGCTGCCGGGCGTCCGGGAAAACGCCCGACAAAGGCGACTCTTGAAGCGCTGTGCGAGGATCGGAACGCCAAAGGAAGCGTTGATCCCTTTCACGTGCCTGCGGAGTTAGCTGACGGGCTAGGAGGTAAAAGTCTCCTTCGGATCAACGGATCCGATTCGCCCCTGCCGCCACACCCACTGCATACTGCCTTTGGGCGGCGATGCGAAATCAGGCGATTCCGCATTGGTTTCTCCGCGCCCCTCGAGGGCTCGAGAGGCTTCGGCGGTCAAGCAAAGCCCGATTGTAAAGAATGGACTAGCACTGTCAACCCAAAAACTTTTTTTCGCGACAAATTTGTCGGCTGGCCGCGACATCTCGTCCGATAAGTTTTCTGGCGCGCGGACACAAGTCGCATTGATGCCCGGTCGATGTTGATCCGGTAGGGGACTGCGCCAACGGTGACCGATGATGACGTGCGGCAACGACGTTCTGGACAGGGCGATTGCCGAGAAGCTGACCGCCGAGCTGGCGCTTCCGGCAGACCCGCAACGCCTGTGGCAGATTCGATTGATCGCGCCGGCCGATGAAGAGGCGGGCCTTTGGGTCCAACCGCTCGACGAAAAAGACCACGACCTCGACGAGTACATATTCGGCGCGCAGGAGGTCAAGGTGGCGGTCAATCACGATCGCTGCCGCCACGTCTTTCGCACGCAGGTCCTTCAGCGCAACCGGCATCATTGGCTGACCGAAACCATCATGGTCGAAACGCTTCTTCTTCAGGCGCCTTCGGAAGTAAGTCTCGAAGAGCGCCGGCGGCATCCCCGGGTGTCGGTCCCCGACGCTCGTCACGTCCTGGCCCAGATCGTTTGTCCCACCGCACTGGTGGCGCTCCAGGTCAAGCCGTGGGACATCAGCCTGGGCGGGGTGAGCTTCCTTTGCCCCCGAGAGCCGACCGTTCTCGCCCTCAAGCGGGACCATCGCGTGGAATTCGTCGTC
>Ga0307476_10000995_pt1 | contig 18516 bp, 16 predicted proteins | sample atmos_gasesECM2C_2_FD_203314 | JGI IMG/M metagenome (GOLD analysis project Ga0307476, IMG submission 203314) | Hardwood forest soil microbial communities from Morgan-Monroe State Forest, Indiana, United States - atmos_gasesECM2C_05 | ecosystem: Environmental > Terrestrial > Soil > Temperate... | reverse complement strand
AGCGTGACGTTCTCGGCAACGCGAAGGTTGTCCGGGCTGACCGCAACGCCCTGCCCCCGGAGCCTGGTCACCTCGTCGAGGAAGGCTTGCGGGTCGAACACCACGCCGTTGCCGACCACCGCAAGCTTCGACGGCCGCAGCACGCCGGACGGCAGCAGCGCCAGCTTGTAGGTTTCGCCATTGATGACGAGCGTGTGGCCGGCATTGTGGCCACCCTGAAACCGCACGACGATATCGGCCTGCTCCGACAACCAGTCGACGATCTTGCCTTTTCCCTCGTCGCCCCACTGGGCGCCGACGACGACAACATTCCCCATCCGCAGCTATTCCCTCTGCAACTCTCTTTGCTCAGCGTGATCTGTTCGAAAAACCGGTCGGTAGCCCTGTGGATGCATGCCGGGCCGGTCGCATGCGAGGCAGACAACCGGATAAAGGAAGCGGGCTACCGACGCAAGCAAGAAGGCGTCCCCGCTGGCCTTAAAAGGGGCCATCAACCCATTGATATCCCCCGAAAAACATGGCCCGACCGTGACCGGTCCGCGCATGGTTTGGTGCCTCGATGGCCGCGGCTGGCGCAAGGCGGGAGCCGCCCTGCCCTTCCTTCGCCGAAAGCCGCATTTTCCGGCCCTTCCGGCCGGCCAGGCGCATGCTACGTTCAAGCCAGCTTCGAGTTTGTGGGACCAATCCTTTCATGCGTGTCATCGTTCTCGGCGGCCTGCTCGCGTGTCTGATGGGCAACGCGCCGCAAGCGGCTGCCTATCCCGACCGGCCGATCAGCATCGTTGTACCGTTCGGCAAGGGCACCACTGCCGATCTCATCGCGACCGTCGTCGCGGCCGCGATGTCGAAAAACATCGGCCAGCAGGTCATCGTCGAACTCAAGCCCGGCGCTGGCGGCGGTATCGCCATGGAGCAAGTCGAGAAGGCTGCGCCTGACGGCACCACGCTTGCGATGATCACGCAGGGCACGCACGTCTTCAACCTCGGCCTCTACAAAAGGCTGCCGTACAACCCCGATAAGATTATCCCGATTACGCCGATAGCAGCCGTATCCAACGTGATGACGGTCCATCCGTCCAATCCGGCGAACACGCCGCTGGACGTGGTTGCGGCGGCAAAAGCGGCGCCGGGCCAACTCACCTACGCTTCCGGCGGCATCGGCACGTCGCATCACCTCGGCGGCGTGCTGTTCGCATCGATCGCGCAGGTCGACATCAGGCATGTGCCGCATCTGGTTTCAGTCGACGGCGTCAACAAAATCGTCAATGGCGAAATCACCATGGGCTTCTTCAACCTGCCGACCGTGATCGAACAGATCAAAGCCGGCAAACTCAAAGCGCTGGCGGTGACGTCTTCGGTTCGCTCCGCGCATTTGCCGGATGTGCCGACGCTCGATGCGTCCGGCCTGAAAGGCTACGACCTCGTGACCTGGTTCGGCTTCGGCGCTCCCGCCGGCACGCCGGCGGACATCGTGCAGCGGCTTCGCGACGAGTTTGCGAAGGCCGCGTCAGATCCGGCTGTGAAGGCGAAGCTCGACGAAGCCGGGCTTGATCCGATCGATCAAATGCAGCCAGCGGAATTTGCGCGTCTCATTGTTTCAGATCGCGCCAAATGGACGCCGATCATCGAGGCCGCACGAGTCAGCGCTGAGTGACAACAGCCGTCCGCTGACGCATGGTCGCGATGCATCCCGCGCCATTGATGGCTCACGAAAATCCGTGTCTTTGGAGTGGCCGGGCCACAATCCTCCGGCCGGGCGCCACACGCCGGGCCGGGCCGCGGCGCCGTGATCATTGCTTCGTCAGGCCCAAAGCCGCATGTCCGCTTCCGACCAGATTTCTGATACCGCAACCGCTTCCGCTGGCGGCCGGCTCGCCAACCAGCCTTACCTGCTGCTCTCGATCGCGGCGTTGTGCTGGGCCGGCAATGCAATCGTCGGCCGGCTTGCCGCGGGCAACATTCCGCCGGTGACGCTCGCCTTTCTGCGCTGGGGGCTTGCCTTTCTGATCATCCTTCCCGTGGCGTGGAAACACCTCAAGCGCGACTGGCCCTCGATCCGCGGGCGCCTCGGTACGATGATCTTCCTGTCGCTGACCGGCATTGCTGGCTTCAATACGCTGCAATACTGGGCGCTGGAACATACGCAAGCGTTGAACACGCTGCTGTTGCAGTCGGCCGCTCCGCTGTTCGTCGCCGGCTGGTCGCTGATCCTGCTGGGGATCCGCCTGACGCTCTCCCAGGCCATCGGCATTCTGGTGTCGATGACCGGCGTGCTGGTGATCCTGTTGCACGGAAACCTGACGGCAATCGCCGCGATCGACTTCAATAAAGGCGATCTCATCTTCACCGTCGCGCTTTTGATCTTCGGTCTCTATTCGGTGATGACGCTGAAGCGGCCGCCGATGCACGAGCTGTCGTTTGTCGCTTTTACCTTCGGGTGCGGCGCTGCCTGTCTCATCCCGGTGTTGATCCCGGAACTGATGTTTCGCCCGGCGATGCAGCTTAACGTTCCGAATGTGCTGTCGGTGATTTACGTCGCGGTTTTTCCATCCACCATCGCCTATCTCTGCTTCAACCGCGGCATTCAGCTCATCGGCGCCAATCGCGCCGCGCCGTTCTTCCATGTCGTGCCGGTGTTCGGATCGGCCATGGCAATCGTCTTCCTCGGCGAAACGCCGCAAGCCTTTCATCTCATCGGCTTTGCGCTGGTGTTGACGGGCGTGTTCGTGGCGTCGCGCAAATCTTCAGCGCCTGCCTGAGCGGGCGGACCGAACGGATTACGCGGGCTATGCCATCGCGGGTGCACCGCAAGCGGCGCCGCTGATGATCTCCGACAGGCGCGACAGCGGCGGACGGGGCACCGCAATCGTGCCGCGAGCGCCGCGCAGGGCTCCCGGCACCAGCTCGCAGCCAAGCAGGCGATCACGTTCATAGGGGCCGGGCATCCGCAGCGCGCCAGTATGCTTCGCCGAGAAGCCGAAGCGGTTGTAGTAGGCGGCGTCGCCGACCAGCAGCACCGCACGGTGTCCCAGCCTTTTCGCCTCCCGCAAGGCGTTCCGCATCAACTCTGCGCCGATACCGCAATCGCGCAGGTGCGGCGCGACCGCCAGCGGACCGAGCAGCAGGCACGAATAAACGGGACCTGCAACAACGACGGACCAGAGCCTGACGGTGCCGACGAGCTGGTCATCGCCGTCGATCGCCGAGAACGCAAGGCCCTCCGCCGGCACGCGGCCTTCGCGCAAGCGCTCCGAGGTCTTGGCGAAACGGCCGGGGCCGAACGCGGCGTCGAGCAGTTGTTCGCGCTCGGCCTTGTCGAAGCGGTGCTCGCGCCGGATTTCGACCGGGATTTGCTGCGAACTTTCCTGGCGTCGCTGCACGCCGCCCCAGCCGGCTTGAACGGACAGCGCCTTCACGCGATCCTCGCCAGGTAGATGAAGACTTCGTCGAGGTCCTTGCACTGGAAGCGTTTGATCAGTTCATCCGGCCGGCCCAGCGCGATCACCTGGCCGCGACTCATGATCACGACGAGATCGCAGAGCTGTTCGACCTCCATCATGTTGTGCGACGACAGCAGGATGGTGGCGCCGCGGCGCTTCTGGAAGGCGCGCAGCCGGCTGCGGACCCATTCGGCGCGGTCGGGATCGAGCGAAGCGGTCGGTTCGTCGAGCAACAGAACGTCAGGATCGTTGATCAGCGCCTTGGCAACCGAGACGCGGGTCTTCTGCCCCGCCGAAAGGCGGCCGGTGGCACGGTCCAGGATGTCGCCGAGATCGAAATCGTCGGTCAGTTCTTCGATCCGCGCCTTGAGGTTCGGCACGCCGTAGAGCCGTCCGAAAATGGTGAGGTTCTCTCGCACCGTCAGCCGGCTGGGCAACGCGACATACGGGCTTTCGAAATTCATCCGGTTCAGCACCTTGTGGCGTTCGAGCGCCATGTCGCAGCCGAGCACCATGGCGCGGCCAACCGTCGGCACCACGAGCCCCATGATCATCGCGATGGTGGTGGTCTTGCCGGCGCCGTTGCCGCCGAGCAGTCCGACGGTCCAGCCTTTGGGAACGATGAAGTTCACTTCATCCACCGCCCAGTGCGAGCCATACTTCTTGCAGAGGTCTTCCACCGCAATTGCCGGCGCAGCCTCGATGTCGTGACGGACCGGCGGCTGGATCAGCGCCGGCAACTCGTTTGCCGGCACCGGAGCCGCATCTTCGGCGGCAGGATTTTTTTCAAAATGGTTCATGACGGTATTCCCTACTCGCCCATGGTGAGCAGCATGCCCTTGTGCCGGGCGCTGCGCAGCAGCAGCATGAACGTGGTGAAGCCGATGCCGAGATAGACGAGGTTGAGCGCAAGGCACTCGACCATAAGGTCGGCGCGGAACACGCCATCGAGCAGGATCGCCCGCATGCCCTCGAACACGTAAGTCGGCGTCAGCGACCAGGCGGCGGCCTGCAGCCAGACCGGCAGCACCCACACCGGGTAGTAGACGCAGCACAAGGGCAGCAGCAGGATCATGATCGAATAAGCGAGACTCTCCGCGCCAAGACCCTGGCGGATGATGAGCCCTGACACGACAAGCCCGATCGCCCAGCCGGTCAGCACGAGGTTGATGAAAAAGGCGATCAGTCCGAAGCCCAGTGCGTAGATGTTGAAGCCGAACAGCAGGAAGGCCAGCAGCGTCACCGGCAGAGTGCCGATCAGAAGCCGGATCAGGCTGATGCCCATCAGCGAGGCGGCAAGCTCCGCCGGCTGCAGCGGACTCATCATCAGGTTGGCGAGGTTACGCGACCAGATTTCTTCCAGGAACGTAAAGGTGAAGCCGAGCTGGCCGCGGAACAGCACGTCCCACAGCAGCACTGCGCCAAGCAGCATGCCTCCGGTGCTCGCCATCGAGGACTTGCTGTCATAGAGGTAGGTGTAGAGAAAACCCCACACCAGCATCTGCATCGCAGGCCAGTAGATCAGCTCCAGCAGCCTCAGCCATGACGAGCGCAGCAGGTAGTAATAACGCGACGTCATGGCCGCGATCCGGTTCAGTGACTGTTTCACGACACGCATCCCCTGTTCTGGATCACACCATCTCGCGGCGGATCGGCCGACGCTTGCCGGTCTTCGGCGGAAACACGTCGAGGGACTGGGCCATGACCCGCACCGGATGCTCCAGGCACAGCGCCAGCAGATCTTCCAGATGCGCGATCGATGATTTCAGCCGCGAGTACGGCGTATCGGCGCCGAGCACGACGCGGGCTTCGACCAGACCGAAGCCGCGCTGCACGATTTCGAACTGCGCCAGATGCAGGTTGCAGTCGAACATCCAGCGATAGGTGGCGTCGAGGATGCTGCCGGCCGGAACCTTGCGGCCTTCGCGGTTGATGAAGGCGTCGTTGAGCCGGCCGTCGATGCTGGCGATCTGCGACCAGTTGATGTCGCTCTGCTTCGGGTTGACCGGCCGGGTGATGTAGTCACCCTGGACGTAGCGGATGAACGGCATCGCCTCGTTGAGCAAGTTGGTTATCACCGCGATACCGGACTGTCCGGCGGCCTGCAGCTGCATCGTGTCGGGGTCGAGCACGTCGAGATGCACGGTGTCCTCGCAGACGTAGTAGTTGCCGTCGGGCATCTCGAGTGCGATGCGGGTGGCTTCCTCGGAGCTGTATTCGTCGAGCACGGGCACGCCGAGCTGACGCGACCACTCATGGCGCTGGGCGCGCGAGGAATATTCCGAATGGGTCACCGCCAGATTGAGCGACGAGCTGAACTCGTCGACATGCGGCATCAGCGCATCGAGGCTCGAGGGATAAAGTGAAAGCATCCTCGGCCCGAGATAACGCAGGTGCTGCGCGACGCGCGCGGGCGGGATCAGGTTCGAGATGAAGGCGGTCGGATATTTGCCGCCGATCGAGTCGAACCACCACGGCACGGTATAGACGTGGGCGAGCAGATCGTTCTCCTTGTAGTCGAACCCGCTCTGCATCGCGAACTGGCGCACGCCCTGGATGGTGTCGGTCAGGATCGCGTCGTAGTCGACGCGGATCAGCAGCGTCTGCCCCGAAGAGCCGGACGAGCGCGTCGGGAACAGGTCCTTTTCGTTGTACTTCCTGTTGACGCACTGATCCGGGAAAGCGGCGACCAGCTCCGGCTTGGTGATGACCGGAATTTTTTGAATATCGTCCCAGTCGCGCAGATGCTCCGGCTTGAAACCGGCGGCCTGATATTTGGCGCGATAGACCGGGATCTCGCGGTAAGCAAGTTCAACCAGTTCCTTGATGCGCGCGAACTGCTTGTCGCGGATCGTCGCGACCGGCAGATAGGGATGGCGCATGCATTCGCCGAGATAGTTGTCGGTGGCGGCGACAAGTTCGGGGGCAGCTTCACCGCCGGGCTGGAAATCCGGGCGGGTGTGCTCGGATTCCCAGAACTGCAGCCGCTCCGGCGCAGCATGGGACGTTTCGCAAGCCGACGAGACGGCCTGATCGCAATCCGGCACCAGCGCGACGTTATCGGCTGAAGCTTCGGTGGCTAAACGAGACGCGGTATCCATTGTTCGGCTCCACAGATTTGAAACTGCGCTCAGGCATCGTGCTGCCCGTCGCATCCGTGGTGTCGCGCCCGGAACGCCGCGTTCATGGCGACGCCGACGCCGTGTGATCCGGATCACACGCAGGCTGACGCCGCGCTTTTTTCAAGCGCGGCGCATGGAATATTCTGGTGATGTTCAGCTTGCGGTCGCGCCGGCTCCGGCATTGTCGCGATCGGGCCGAACCGCGCCGCGCCGTTCTTTCATCTAGTGCCGGTGTTCGGCTCGATCATGGCAATCCTTCTGCTCGGCGAACAACCGCGGCTGTTTCACCTCGTCGGATACGTCATGGTGTTTGCCGGCGTCGTGATCGCCTCACGCAAGACAGCCGGGCGAACGTTCCGTCTGCGCGAAGGATCGCACTGTCAGCTCATAGACCGTGGCGTTCGCTCAGGATAAGGCGAACCAGTTCGGCCGCGCTCTTCACGCCAGCCTTTCGTATCATGCTGGCCCGATGGCCTTCGACCGTGCGCGAACTCAAGCCGAGCCGCTGTGCGATTTCCTTGTTGGATGCCCCTTCGAGGAGATGCACCAGCACATCCCGTTCACGACCGGTCAGGCGTTGACGGCCAGGAAGGTACAGCGGAACCTTTCTCGACGAATTGCTGCCATTGTTCGCCCGGGACGGCGCTTCAGCGAGAGCCTTGACCAGGCCGACGATCTCGTCGCCGCTGACCGGCTTTTCGATGAAATCCGACGCCCCATTCCTGATGGCGTCGACCGCCATCGGAATATCGCCCTGTCCCGACGTGACGAAGACCGGCGCGGGATAATCCTCCGCGCGCAACTTTTTGAGGATGTCGATTCCGGACTTTCCGGGAAGACGCACCTCGAGGAAGATGCAGGCGGGGATCTGGTCTCTTGCCGACGACAGAAGAGCGGCGCCGTCTGCGAAGCAGATCACCTCATAGCCTTCATGCTGCAGAACCGAGGACAGCGACTGCCTCATGGACGGATCATCGTCCACGACGAAAATCTGGCCTCTTGAAGACGATTCGTTCGGCACGGCGCTAATCCTCATCAACAAAGCCGAAGTGCAGCCTGGACTGCGGCGTGGCGTGAGCATCCTCGACGATCAGCTCGGCGTCGTGGTTGGCGGTCGCGAGCAAACGCGCCGACAGCTCCAGCAATGTCACGGCTAGCTTCTCGTCATGACATTCGCGCGAGAGGCGCGCGCACTCCTTCGAGCATTCCAACAAGATATCTGAAACGTGCATGGCGATTCCAAACGAGATTCCACCCGCAGGCCGGATCGCGGCGTGCGGATTCAAGGGTGAATTGAAATGGTTGCGTCGGCGGTGACGGAAAAATGAACAGCGACGCATTACCTGACCCGGCGCCTGCGCGCCGAATGCCGTCGGCTGTTCAACCGTGGATATACGCTCGATCGGCCCGGCATGTTTGACCGATCGGGACATTTAATTTACATTTCGGGACATCGTCCGGACATGTGAAATGACCGACCTGATCCGTAGCACCTGCCTGATGCATTACGCCGAGACCGCACGATCAGTCGGACTCGAACCGACGAAGATGTTGCGGAAGGTCAAGCTTCCGCTCGCCTGCCTCAACGACCAGAATATGCGTGTTGCGGTCGGCAGCGTCCGGCGATTGCTGGAGGTGTCCGCCACTGAGGCGGGTGTGGAGGATTTCGCGCTGCGAATGGCCGGGCGAGGCAGCTTCGAGACGCTTGGCCCCGTCGGGCTCGTCGTTCGGGAGCAGGCAACCGTCGGGGCGGCAATCGGAGCGTTGGCGCGCTTTATCCATATCCACGACGAGGCCATGCGTCTGGAAATCGACCGTGGGCAGGAGTTGGTCACAATCGGCTTCCTGGTGCGGGGCGCCACGCGACAATCAACGGAGTTGGCGCTCGGAAGGGTCTACACGACCATCCGTCTCCTGTTCGGTAGCGGCTGGCGGCCCGTCGAAGTCTGCTTCATGCATTCGCCGCCACGCCAGCGCCGATTCCACCGGCAATTCTTTGGCTGCAACGTCACGTTCAATGCGGATCTCGACTCGATTCGATTGAACGCGCGCGATCTGGACCATCCGATCAGGTCGGCAAATCCGGCGATAGCGCGCTATGTGCAAAGCAGCGTCGAAGCGATCAGGGTCCGGCCCGAAAGCTGGAACGGCAAAGTCGGCGAATTGGTCCGCTCACTCCTGCCCGGCGGTCGTTGCACGATCGAACGCGTGGCCGAATATCTCGCTTGCGACCGGCGTACCGTTCATCGGCATCTTCGCGACTGCGGCACGACTTTTTCCGCCATTCTGAACGAGCAACGCGCAAACCTGGTGACGCGGTTGATCGAGGACGGCAACCGGCCGCTGGGAGCGATCGCCGAACTGCTAGGCTTCTCGGCGCAAAGCGCGATGGCGCGCTGGTTTCGAGGGCATTTCGGATGCAGCGTCACGCAATGGCGCAGCAGCCTCAGGCCGTCGCCATCATCCACCGTCGGCCCGGCCCGCGCGGTCATCGGCAGGAGCAGACCGGCCGGGAAGCCGCGACAAGCGTCACCGGTTCACCGGCGGCCGGGAAGGCTGGAACGCTGACATCCCTTACCTGGCCCGGTTTCAGGCGGCGCGTACCGAGCTAAGGAATTTGCCGACCTCGAGCTTGAGGCGGTTGCTTTCGTTCGAAAGCGACTGCGCCGCCGAAAGAACCTGCGACGAGGCCGATCCGGTTTCGCTGGCACCGTGCTCGACGTCCGTGATGTGAGAGCTCACCTGCGTCGTACCCGTCGCCGCCTGCTGAACGTTACGCGAGATTTCCTGCGTTGCCGCGCCCTGCTGCTCCACCGCTGCCGCGATGGTCGATGAAATCTCGGACAGCTTCTCGATGGTGCCGCTGATCTCCCTGATCGCCCCGACCGAATCCTGTGTCGCGGATTGGATGCCATTGATCTGCTGGGCAATCTCGCCGGTCGCCTTCGACGTCTGCTCGGCGAGCGCCTTCACTTCCGAAGCCACGACCGCAAAGCCGCGACCGGCCGAGCCGGCACGTGCCGCTTCGATGGTCGCATTCAGCGCCAGCAGGTTGGTCTGCCCGGCAATCGTATTGATCAGTTCGACCACATCGCCGATGCGCGCTGCTGCCGCTGAGAGTTCGCCAACGCGGCCGTTGGTCTTGCGCGCCTGATCGACCGCCTCGCTGGCCATCCGCGCGGACTCCTGCACCTGACGACTGATCTCGTTCACGGACGAGCTCAGCTCCTCCGTGGCCGAAGCCACCGATTGCACGTTGGTGGAGGCCTCCTCGGAGGCCGCTGCAACCATGGTCGTGAGTTGCTGCGACCGCACGGCTGCCGCCGTCAACGTGCTCGCCGATGCTTCAAGCTCGGTCGAAGCCGACGAGACAGTCTCGACGATGTCGCCGATAGCGGTTTCGAATTCATCCGCGAGGCTTATCATGTCGGCCTTGCGCTGCTGCGCGGCGGCCCGATCCTGCCTGATCTTGGCTTCGGCCTCGTCTTGCGCCTTCTGCTTCGCATTGATTTTGAAGCTTTCGACCGCTTGCGCAATCTCGCCTATCTCGTCGGTGCGCCCAAGTCCGGGCAGCACGACTTCGAAATTGCCTTTTGCAAGCTCGATCATGGCGGCTCGCATGGCCGACAACGGCCCGGATATCGACCGCCCGATGAAAAGCCCGGCCCCCAGTACAACCGACGCAATCAGCACAATCGCAATCGCGATGTTGCGCTCGATAGCATCACGCTCGGTCACGTTCGACCGTTCGGCCTCCAGTCTGATGGCATTGACCGACTTCGACACGGCTTCGATGACCGGCTCGATCGCCGAAAAAGAATCCGACATTGCCTTCAACTCCGCGCCGAGCCCCAGCGCAGTGCTCATCCAGGTGGAAAAGTCGCGTTGATAATCGCCAAGCTTCTGCTTGAGCTCGGCCTTTGCCGCCTCCGGAATGCTCGCATTGTCGACGAGGGCAGCGAATTGCGAAGCCTGCTTCTTCATTTCGTCGCCGTATTTGGCGTCCCGCCGCAACATGAAGTCTTTCTCATGACGGCGCATCATCAGCATGGTGACGAGAAGAGCTGGTTCATGAAGCTGATCGACGCGTGCCTCGATATCGTGAACCGAAGTGCGCAGGCGGCCTTCGAGGCCCGACTGTTCGTCCAGACCGAGCTGCCGCTTTCTTTCGACGACCATTTCGAAATGCGCCTGATATTGCTTGAGCGAGCCGCTCATGGCCTCGACTCGCCGGGCCAGGTCGGAATTGCCGGCTGCGACGATTTTCCCGTGAAGCCTGTCGATGTCGGCGAGGACGGCTTTTCCGATCCTGACCTGCTCTTCGGCCTTCCCGGAATCATTGCGAAGCAGGAAATCCTTTTCAGCCCGTCGGCCTTCCAGCAATTCAGCTTCGATTTTCGCGTTCAGTTCAACGATCGTTCGCGCGCTTTCGGCAGCATCGCGATACACGGCCACCGCGGTTTCGCCGTACAAATGGATCCCGCCAACAAGGACGACACCCAGCACTCCGATGACGCCGATCGCCGCGACTTTGTGGGTTAGCCGAAAGGAGAAAAGACCCATGGGATTTCACCGTGATTCAAAAAGCGAGCGCCTTCGTCGAACGGCGCGCGCTTTTGAATCGATAACCTTTACGTCGGCAAAGTTCCGTAAATTCCGGGCCACGTAAAACTACGCGAAATTGCGGGCAATCCACGACCTCGTCGGTTCGCGGCCCAATATCAGGGCAGCGCGAAGTCGTGGACGGCCAGCCTGGCGAGCGAAAGCGACGCCGTTCTTCGAACGGCTATGCCCGGCCATGACGCAGCTCCTGGTCTAAAACGCCAGCGCTTTGGCCTGCTTCACCTGCGGCAACGCCTTGATTTTGGTGAGCACGTCTTCCGGCACCGCACCGTCGACCTCGACCAGCGCAATGGCGTCGCCGCCCAGCTTGACGCGGCCAAGATGAAAGGTCGCAATGTTGATCTTGGCGTCGCCGAGCAGGCCGGCAAAATGGCCGATGAATCCCGGCTTGTCCTCGTTGGTGATATAGATCATCGACTTGCCGAATTCGGCATCCACACGAATGCCCTTGATGTCGACCAGCCGTGGTTTGCCGTCGTGATAAACCGTCCCCGATACGGAGCGCTCCTGCCGCTCGGTGGCAACCTTCACGGTAATCAGGCTTTCGTAATCGCTTTGCGCGGTGCGGACAATTTCATCGACCGCCATGCCACGCTCCTTGGCGACGACCGGCGCCGAAACGACATTGATGGCGCCGAGCATCGGCCGCAGCAGGCCGGAGAGCACCGCCGACGTCAGCGCCTTGATCTTCATCTCGGCGACATGTCCCTCATAGGTGATTTCAACCTTGGCGATGCCGGTCTCGGTGAGTTGGCCGGCGAACGAGCCGAGCTTTTCGGCAAGCTCGATGAACGGCCTGAGCTTGGGCGCTTCTTCCGCGGTGATCGAGGGGAAGTTCACGGCATTGGAGATCGCACCGTGCAACAGATAATCGGACATCTGCTCGGCAACCTGCAGCGCGACATTCTCCTGGGCTTCTGTCGTGGCCGCGCCGAGATGCGGGGTGCAGATCACGTTGGGATGGCCGAACAGGACGTTCGACGTCGCCGGCTCCTCGACGAAGACGTCGAAGGCCGCACCCGCCACCTGTTTGGAATTCAGCGCATCGACCAGCGCCTGCTCGTCGACGAGGCCGCCGCGCGCGCAATTGATGATGCGCACGCCCTTCTTTATTTTCGCGAACGCCGCCGCATCGATGATGTTGCGCGTCTTGTCGGTCAAGGGCGTATGCAGCGTGATGAAATCGGCGCGCCTGAACAACTCGTCAAGCTCGACCTTCTCGACACCGATGTCCTTGGCGCGCTCCGGCGACAGGAACGGATCGAAGGCGATCACCTTCATGCGCAGGCCCTGCGCGCGATCGGCGACGATCGATCCGATATTGCCGCAGCCGACCACGCCGAGCGTCTTGCCGGTGATCTCGACGCCCATGAAGCGGTTCTTTTCCCATTTGCCGGCTTGCGTCGAGGCATCGGCTTGCGGAATTTCGCGCGCCAGCGCCAGCATCAGCGTGATCGCGTGTTCGGCGGTCGTGATCGAATTGCCGAACGGCGTGTTCATCACGATGATGCCCTTGGCAGTGGCGGCAGGAATTTCGACATTGTCGACACCGATTCCGGCGCGCCCGATCACCTTCAGCTTTGTCGCCTTCTCGATGATCTTGGCGGTTGCCTTGGTGGCGGAGCGGATCGCAAGACCGTCATAGTCGCCGATGATGGCGGCGAGCTTATCCTTGTCCTTGCCGAGGTTGGGCTGGAAGTCGACCTCGACGCCGCGATCCCTGAAGATCTGCACCGCGGCCGGGGACAGCGCATCGGAAATGAGCACTTTGGGTTTTGTCATGGGTTCAATCCTGAAAGCGGAATTTTAACGGTTGCCACCGAAACCCTCTCCCCTTGCGGGTGAGGGTGGCGAAATCGAGCGAAGCGAGATTGAGCCGGGTGAGGGGTATCGAGCTATCAGGACCCCTCACCCGCCCTCAACGCTTCGCGTTTCAGGCACCCTCTCCCGCAGGGGGAGAGGGTCAGAGAGTGGTCACGCCGCCTTCGGCAACTGCGCCTTGGCTTCCGCAAACGCCCAGTCGATCCACTGCGTGAGCAACGCAATGTCGCTTGCCTCGATGGTCGCGCCGCACCAGATGCGCAAGCCTGCCGGCGCATCGCGATGGCCCGCGAAGTCGAAGCCGGCGCCTTCCTTCTCGACCAGACCGACCAGCTTCTTGATGAAGTCGATCTGCGCGTCCGAGGTCAGCGAGGCGATCGCAGGATCCGTCACCTTCATGCACACTGAGGTGTTGGAGCGGATATCAGGTGTCGCGGCGAGAAAATCGATCCACGGCGTTTTGGCCTGCCAGTCCTCCAGCACCTTGAGGTTCTTGTCGGCGCGCGCCATCAGCGCCTTCAGGCCGCCGACCGATTTGGCCCAGTTCAGCGCGTCCAGATAATCCTCGACACACAGCATCGACGGCGTGTTGATGGTCTCGCCGACGAAGATGCCTTCGTTGAGCTTGCCGCCCTTGGTCATGCGGAAAATCTTCGGCAGCGGCCATGCCGGCTTGTAGGTCTCGAGCCGCTCGACCGCACGCGGCGACAGCACCAGCATGCCGTGCCCTGCCTCGCCGCCCAGCGCCTTCTGCCAGGAGAAGGTGACGACGTCGAGCTTCGGCCAATCCAGGGCTTGCGCATACGCCGCTGACGTGGCGTCGCAGATCGCAAGGCCCTGACGCGTCGCGCTGATCCAGTCGGCATTGGGCACGCGCACGCCTGACGTCGTGCCGTTCCAGGTGAAGACGATATCGGACGCCGGATCGACCTTGGAAAGGTCGGGAATGTCGCCGTAGCCGGCTGCGAGCTTGGTGACGTCCTTGAGTTTCAACTGGTTGAGGACGTCGCCGGTCCAGGTCTCGCCGAAGGATTCCCAGGAGATCGCCGTGACCGGCCGTGCGCCGAGCAGCGACCACAGCGCCATCTCGACCGCGCCGGTATCGGAAGCCGGAACGATGCCGATCCGGTAATCGGCGGGCACCTGAAGGACTTCGCGGGTCAAATCGATCGCGCGCTTGAGCTTTTCCTTGCCGATCTTCGCGCGATGCGAACGGCCGAGGGCAGCGTCTTTCAGATTTTGTGGGGTCCAGCCGGGGCGCTTGGCGCAGGGGCCGGAAGAAAAATGCGGCACAAGAGGCCGCGAAGCGGGCTTCGCTACAGTCATGATCTACCCTTCCAGATAGCAAGCCTCCCGTTGGGGGGAGGTGTCCCGCTGCTGGTGGTAAGGGAATCGCCCTAAATCGTCAAGAAGCTTCGCTTTCCTGAACCGGCGGAGCCTCAGCAGCGTCCCCGGGCGGTGGCTGCGCGTTCAACAGCTCGGAGGCATCGGTCACAAGTTGCGCGGCGCGACGCCGGCTCGCAACTTTCAGAATACTTTTGTCATCTGCGCGCACGACATAGTCGTCGCCGATCCGGACGATGGAATAGCTGGTCATCTGGCATCCCCAATAATTCTGTGCGCCGGACAGACGCCACGTGCCACGGATCGTTCCTATGAGAAATCGCCGATGGTCAAACTAGTTTATCGGGCGTTAAGGAGATCGAATGGCGAAATGCGTTTCGCAATCTTCGCAAGGGCAGCTTCAGGCTGCCGGCAAAACTGCGGCAAAATGGAAACGCGATTCTGGCGCAATCTTTGGTTGAGTGATGTCCGCTTCCCGAAGCTCGCGCACCATCTCAGCACGCACTCACGAACTTCCGAAAGTTATGGGCACCGGCGGCAGGCCGAGGGCGCGTTCGGCCTCGCCGATCCAGCGCTGCAATGAGGGGTAGTCGTCGAGGCGAAAGCCGCCCTCATGCGCCAGCCGCGTATAGGCGAGCAGCGCGATATCGGCGAGTGTTACTTTTTCACCGATCAGGAAGCGCGTTTGCGCGAACTGCTGCTCCATTCTCCCCAGCGCCGCATAACCGCGCCTGACCCGGTCGGGATCGAGATCCGACGCGGCACGGCCGAGATAAGCCATCTGGTAGCGGCACACGGCAATGGCGGGCTCGTGACTATATTGTTCCCAGAACAGCCATTCGTCCATCTTGGCGGCGGCAAAGGCATCCGTCGGGATCAGGTCGCTGCCGCAAGCGAGATAACGAATGATGGCATTGGATTGGGCGAGCGTACGGCCATCGTCGAATTCGACGACCGGCACCTGGCCTGCGCTGTTGAGCTTGAGAAACTGCGCTGTGCGCGTCTCTTCCTTGAGGATATCGATCGCGATCCAGGTGTAGGGCAGCGCGAGGTAGTCGCAGACCCATCTCACCTTCAGGCAGTTGCCCGACTTGGTATCGCCGTAGATCTTCATGCTCTGCCGCCCTTCCCTTTGGGAAGATCACAGCAGCAGGCGCATCAGAGGATGTCAATTACGCTCGATGGCGTCAAAACTTATAACCAAGGCCGCCGCGCACGGTGTTGATGTTGACCTCGACCTGATCGACGAAGCGGACATACTCCCACTCGGCGCGCATGAACAGGCCGCCGACCAGGTTGATATCGACACCGAGGCCCGCCGTATAACCATAGATCATATGATTGCTCGTGCCTTGCGTAGACGACAGCGGCAGGAACGGCGTGAACGGGCCAAGGATGCTCGCACTGGCGGAATCGTTGACCGTCACAGTACGCGAGATGTCGGCGTTGGCGAGCGCAAAGCCGACGAACGCATAAGGCAGGAAGCAATTGTAGGAATAGGCCGCGCGGGCGCGAAACGTAGCCATATCGCTGATGGCGATTTGCGCCTGGGACGTGGCCGTAACCGAATGAAAGAGACCGTCCGAAAGCTTGTTCGTGGTCGTGAAGCCCTCCGACGCACTGGCCGATCCACCGAGATTGCCATGCAGGTATGACATCTCAAGGCCGGCGACGACATCGTCCCATTGCCAGTTATATCCGGCGAAGGCGCCGAAGCCTTGCATGTGCGACGAAACCTTGCCGAGCTGGAGGTTGGACTGTCCAATGCCAGTCTCCGACACGACCAGATTGCCGATCAAGGCCTCCAGCATGCTGTTGGTCGAGCCGTTGAAATTCTCCGTGGAAGATCCGTAGCCATACTGTCCGCCGGCGTAGAAGCCGCGCCAATTGACCGTGGATGCGGAATTGCCGGGCAGCGAGCCGCGAAGGAAGTCGGGCATATCGGCAGCGTGGGCGCTCACCGACATTGCGAACATCGCCGCCGCCAACAGGACTCTACGCATCGATCACTCCCATCCACGCTTTCGAACAGGGCTTGATCATCGCTCGTTAACCTTAATCAATCGTTGTCGCGCGTCTTGATATGCAAAACAAAACGGCGCGGGAAACATCCCGCGCCGTTAAGAAGCGTTAAGTTGCGAGCGTCAGCCCTTGGTGACGAGCGGCGGCGCGTAGGCCGGCGGGCTGTCGAGATTCCAGCGTACGCCGAGCTTGAGGTCCTGCGAGGTGATGTTGTGGAACTGGAAGACATGACCACCAGCCGAACCGTCGAACGCTGCGTCGACGCCGGTGGTGCCGTTGCCGAGGTTGACGTAGCTGTAGCCAAGCTCAACCGTCATGTTCGGATTGACCTTGTAGGCGAGACCGGCGTGCAGTGCCCAGGCGAAGTTCCACTGCGAACCGGTTGCGGCCGAGACGAAGCCGGGACCGACAGGCAGGGGGCTACCGGGAGGCAAGTTGCCGACGTTCGAGTCAGTGAAGTTTGCAATCTGCACCCGCGCGGCACCGACGCCGGCGCCGACGTAAGGCGTGATGCAATACCAGGTGCCGAGGTCGGCATAGGCGTTGACGAGGAACAGCCACTCCGACTTTTGAGCATTATAGGAATCGGCGCCGAAACCGACGGTGCCGGAGTTCGGGAAGCTGGTCAGGTCGAGCCCGTGGAAATTGGTGTTGCCGCGATATTCGCCGGTCACATCGACGCGGAACCAGTGATTGAACTGATAGCCGGCGCCGAGCTGGTAGATGCCGCCGGTGTCAAAACCGGTCGTCTCCTGTAGCGAAAGCAGGTTTGCATACAGCGCGGCATTGGTGTTGCGGATGCTGTCGACGCGCTGGTTGCTGAAACCAATGTCGCCGCGCAGATACCAGCCGCCGAAGTCGGCGACGGGAGGAGCATAAGACATCGGCGGAGGCGCGATCGCGAGGTCCGCGGCAAATGCCATCGACGACAACAGAGATGCCGCTCCGGCGACAACGAAAAATTTCACACTACGCATTGGTTTCGTCCTTTTGGCCGGTGAGGCAGACGGCCCCACGTCGAAAACTCACGGCCCGGACGATGGCACCAAATGCTTAAGCGGCGCTTAACCCTAATTTTTAAGGTTGATATTCTGCGAACAAAATTGTCGCTGGACGTTTCCCTCGCCCAAAAGTGGCGAGGCAAGCCACAATCGCTAACGATCTATGAACGCGAATGGCGAGTAGCGAATGGAGAACTTCGCGCCGAAAACTTATTCGCTACTCCCTATTCGCTCCCTCGCCCATTCGGCATCTTCGGCAGGAACACCGCGAGCAATCCGATCGCCGGCAGGAACGCGCAGACCTGATAGACGAAGGCGATGCTGGTGTGGTCGGCGAGCTTGCCGAGCAGTGCTGCGCCGAGGCCACCGACGCCGAAGGCCACGCCGAAGAACACGCCCGAGATCATGCCGAACCGGTGCGGCACCAGTTCCTGCGCAAGCACAATGATCGATGACGTCGTCGAGGAAAGGATCAGGCCGATGAAAACGGTCAGCACCGCGCTTGCCGTCAGCCCCGCATAGGGCAATGCCAGCGTGAACGGCAGCGCACCGACGATCGAGAACCAGATCACGATCTTGCGGCCGAAGCGATCCCCGAGCGGGCCGCCGAAGAAAGCGCCGATCGCGTTCGCAGCCAGGAAGACGAACAGATAAAGTTGGGCTGCCTGCGTCGACACGCCGAAGCGATCGATCAGGTAGAAGATGTAATAGCTCGACAGGCTCGAGACGTAGAGCTGCTTGGAGAGCAACAGCACCACCAGAACGGCGATCGCCATCGCAACACGGCGCGAGCTCGGCGCATCCGGATGGCGCTCGATGACGGCCGCCTTCTTCGCCTTGATCTGCGGCTGATACCACTGGCCGATCTTCCACAGCACGACGATCGCAAGAAACGCGATCGAGGAAAACCAGGCGATGCTTGGCTGACCGAACGGCACGACGATCAACGCCGCCAGCACCGGTCCCATCGAGGTGCCGAAGCTGCCGCCGAGTTGAAATACCGATTGCGCAAAACCGTAGCGCCCCCCCGAAGCGAGCCGCGCGATCCGCGCCGACTCCGGGTGAAACACCGCAGAGCCCAGACCGATCAGCGCGGCCGCAATCAGGATGACCATGTACTGGTGCGCGACGCTGAGCAGCAAC
>Ga0307476_10000994_pt1 | contig 18554 bp, 14 predicted proteins | sample atmos_gasesECM2C_2_FD_203314 | JGI IMG/M metagenome (GOLD analysis project Ga0307476, IMG submission 203314) | Hardwood forest soil microbial communities from Morgan-Monroe State Forest, Indiana, United States - atmos_gasesECM2C_05 | ecosystem: Environmental > Terrestrial > Soil > Temperate... | reverse complement strand
ACTTCTGCCGATCTTCCCCGGATAATCCGACCGAAGCGTGGAGCGCCATACGATTGCTGCGGCGTCTTGCGATCTGGCTGCGGCTGGCGGCTGCGTTAGCTGCCAGGCCCGGACGGTGCGATTTCACGTGGGGATGTGAAGGTTTCAGGTTCATTCTGTTCGCCACACTAGAATGTGCTCTTCGTCGCCGCAATGTGCCCTTCGTCACCTCCCCAGGTTACCCCTCAGAACTCCTTGATTCTTCAAACTGAGAGACGCGTCGCTCCACGCCAGGAAATAGGACATGTACCAGGCCGGCAACCTCTTGCGCTTCAGAGAACTGCATTTACTGCGAGCCCTTTAAGTACTTGTCGAACCAAGCTACCGTGCGACGAATGGCGTCAATCTGGTTTTCTCTTTTCTCAAATCCATGGCCTTCGTTTGGATAGTAGTGTGCGTCCACAACCTTGCCGTCGCTTTTCAGCAGATCGACGACTTGGACGGCTTCTTCTTTGGGCACGCGCGGATCGTTGTCACCCTGCAAAACCAGGAGTGGAGCTCTCACATTGTGGATGTAGCTGATGGGCGACGCCGCGTCGTACACGTTCTTATCTTTGACCGGATCGCCGAGGAGACTCTTTTCATACTGCTGCAACTCCGGATCGGAATGTTGGAGCATGCTCATCCAGTCGATAATGCCGAACAGTTCCACGGCGGCTGCCCAGGTGTCGGAAGCCTTACCTATCGCCATCAGCGTCATGAAGCCGCCATAGGAGCCACCTGTGATTCCAATTTTCTTGGCATCGACGTAACCGGTGGCCTGCAGGAACTTGCTTGCATAAACTTCGTCTTGCAGATCTCCGCCGCCCAGATCCTGGTAATTGGCTCGTTGAAAATCCATTCCGTACCCCGTCGATCCGCGCACGTTAGGCGCTATGCAGATGTAACCTCGGGACACGAGGGCGGCCACGCGCGGGCTCCAATGGTCCTGAACTTGTCCAGTCGGTCCTCCGTGCGGCAGTACCAGACCAGGATTCGAGCCATCCCTTTTCAAATTAAATGGAACCCACATCAGCGCGCTGATGGTTTTCCCGTCGAAAGCCTTGTAGTGGACAATATGCGACTCTGGCATCGCTGCCGAACTGAGGCTAGCCACGGCAGTATGCGTAAACTGGCTTGTGCTTCGGGAAGCCAGGTCATAAACCCAGAAATCGCCGGGCTGAACCGAACTCTCATGCGAGAGTAGCAAACGGCTGCCTGTCGGGGAAAAGGAGTTCGGATAAGCGGGGAAGCCGGTAAGCCCTGGTTCCATGGGAATTTTTTCGGCACGCATGGTTGCGACGTTGACCAGGTAGGCATCGGTCAGGCCGTCTGCGTTGAGTGTGTAGGTGAATGATTCTCCGCTCGGAGAGAAATCTCCGGAATTTGCCTCCCACTTCGTGTCAGTGATCCAGGTCCGCTTCCTGCTGGCAACATCCAGTACGGCGACGTTCTGGTATCCGCCCTTCTCATTGCTCGTGACCAACAGCGTTTTCCCGTCCGGCGACAGGGAAGACGCGAAATTCAAGACCTTGCCCTCGTGGGGAGTCAGATTCGTCGTCTTACCACTAGCCACATCTACGGCATAGACGTCGGCATCGGTGAAGCTCACCTCAATCCGATTCGCGTACAGAGTTTTTCCATCGACACTCCAGGCCACGGAGTTCCAGGAATGATTCGGAGTTTCTTCATGCGTCAGCTTACGGACTTGGCGTGTCTTCCAGTCCAAGAGTGCCAGGTCATAAGCCGTTCCCTCCTTTGGCTTGTAATTCAAGGCGATAGTCTTGCCGTCGGGAGACCAACGCGGAGACTCTTCGCGGACCTCGGGCGTATGAGTGAGATTGACGACTTCGCCTCCATCACTCGGCACAGCGAAAACATCCCACAGTTCGTTGCCGGCAGTGTCCTGCTGGAAAACAATCCACTTGCCGTCCGGCGACCAAGTGCCGCCGTACTGGCGCTCGTCCGATTGGACAAGCTGGATGGGCCAACCGCCGGTTGAGCTAACCTTCCATAAGTTCGATCGGCCTGCCATGTCCGTAGTGAACACGATTTCTTTCCCATCCGGCGACCAGGAGGCGTTGGAGACCGACCGTGTGAAGTACAGATCTTCAATCGGGACCGGACGGGCTCTCGAGTTGGACGCCGAGTTGATGGATTGAGCATCGGTGATCCGACGATCATCCGGACCTATCGATTGTGCCAGCAAGAGCGTCGAACTTATCGCTGCCAGCAAAACCAGGGCGATTAAACGGAAAGGTTTCATTCTTGTCCTCACGAGTAATGAAGAAGTTGGGTTCCGTTCTTGCAATCGAACCCCGCGTGCATTTTACACACATAGCTGCTTGTTCGAGAGCAGAAGGCGTCCAAGCGTTCGCCTGGATCGACGGAAATCGCCGCCCGTATCGGCCCGCGATCGGCGGACTGTCGCGTGATCACTCCCGTTTGTTGCCGGGGTTTGCGGCGCCGGAAGCTTCCGGGGACGGCATGGCCTCAGGTTATAATTCACGCCGATGGCCAGCGAACCCTTTCTCTCGTGGGCGAACCGGACCCTGCTTCGCCCGGGCCGCGAAGAGCCCTACCTCTCAATCCAGGACATCGTCGTTTTCGTCCGCGATCTGGAAGTGAGCAAGCCGTTCTACCTGCAACAATTGGGCTTCGAACTTATCACCGAACAACGCCTTCCCACCGGCGAACCCTGGATCGAAGTGGCGCCTCCCGACGGTAGCGCGGATCTCGCGCTGGTTGAACCAAAGCCCGATTCGCCGGAATACCAACTGATTGGCGGCTACCGTTGGGTCCTGTTCATGACTGAGGATGTCCAGGCCAAGTACAAAGAATGGAGCGAACGCGGGGTTCGTTTTTTAATTGCTCCGGAGACGCCGGGCTGGGGCGGCACCTACGCGCGTTTCGAGGATCCAGACGGGAATGCGTTTGGCCTGGAAGGGTTCGATGAGGTCAAGCAAAGCCTGGAGTTGCGCCGGAAGGCGCAAGCCGAAAAACTCGAATCCGAACGCCGCATCGCTCAGGAAATGGAAATAGCGCGACAGGTACAGGCGCGGTTGTTTCCCCAGATTCAGCCGGAGTTTGAAACGCTGGAGTACGCGGGTATCTGCCTGCAGGCGCGCCAGGTCGGAGGGGATTATTTCGATTTCCTGAATCTCGGGCCGCAACGGCTGGGGTTGATCATCGGCGATGTTTCCGGCAAGGGGATCGCCGCCGCTCTGTTGATGGCGAATTTGCAGGCCAGCCTGCGGAGCCAGACCGCGCTAGCCTTCGATCAGCCCGAGGCCTTGCTCCGGTCCGTGAACCGCCTCTTCTATGACAACACCGGCGACAGTGCCTATGCCTCGCTTTTGTTTGCCGAGTACGACGAGCCGACGCAGCGACTGCGTTACGTCAATTGCGGCCATTTGTCAGGACTGTTGGTAGGACGCGACGGCAAAGTGGATCGGCTCGAGTCCACCAGCACGCTGCTCGGGCTGTTCAGAGAGTGGAATTGCTCGATCCGCGAGCAGCGGCTCTCTCCGGGGGACGTGCTTGCGCTTTACACGGATGGCATCACCGAAGCCAGTAACGAGCGAGGCGAGGAATTTGGCGAGCAGTCCCTGATTGAATCGCTTCAGCAACATCGGGACCTGCCGTGCCAGGCTTTGTTGACCGCAATCGTGGATGGCGTTCGACGATTTAGTTCTCAGGAACAACACGACGACATCACAGCGATCGTCGCGAAGTTTAAGGCTACTAGCTGACATGGCCGCAATCCTAGCCCGTGCGGTATGCCGGCGAGGACGGGAAAGGTTCTGGGCGGTTAGTCGCTAAGCCGGAAGCATTTCCCGTCGTCGGCTAAGATCTCCGTAGCATTCAGCGGTCGGCCCGGACATTCTCAATGAGTGATAACGCCTAATTTCGTCAACAGCCGGGCAATGGTTCTGAACGGGGTTTCGGCGCTCGATGGGATTACTAATTTGGCATCCACACGGCGGTTTGAGCCGCGAGGTCAATGCCGATGTTCCGTTGGCGCTGGTTCACTTCGTTTTTTGTCCTTTGGTGTAATACAGCTCGTCAAAGACCTTGAATTCTCCCATTAAATTCTTGTTACGCAGGAAACTCTCCATGTGTTCCCGATCCTGCTCTTCGCTGGTTGGCCTACCGAACTCGTTGACGTAGATATCCATGAATGGCTTTCCATCCTTCGTCCGTGTCCGCAAGAATGCCCGCAATCGGCCCAGGTATTTCCTCTCAAGACGCTCACTAAACTCCCTGAGTTGCCCTTGTTCGTCGACATGCACGGTGGCTTCACAACCTTGCACAGCCGCAATCAGCCCCAGTAGCTCTTCGACTGGGGTGTCCAGGGTTGTCTTGGCCTCCGCAACAGCGCTCCTGTTGTCGTTCCTTATTGTGATGTTTGCCAGATCAACTAACTCATGACAGGTTTTATTCGGGAGAACTGCTGTTTGGGCGCGGGCCGCCACTACGAGACCAAGCAGTACAAGAAATCGTTTCATGAGCCTCTGAGAATTTTGTAGGCAGTAAATGCCGCCGTGGTGTCTCCGCCCGGAGATGAAATCACAATCGTGATGTTTTTGTTCCCAGTGGAATCCCTGTGCATTTTACGCAACGAGAACCATTAATTAACATTGAACGCTCGTTCTAGTACGAGGTCAAGCCGCTATCGTTTAAGGAACCAAGGTTTGTAACCTGTGCCGCAAAAGCGAACAATTTGCAAACATGGGACTCAATTTAGTCTTGGCACTACCGGGAAGAAGGCGCTTACCGAATCGAGACTGGCGAAAACATCCCGATATCACTCATCAACGGCGAGTCAAAGCAGTTTTCCTGAGCTCACTTGTACAATCGCTCACGGCCCGAGTCATGCGACTCGTGTCTTCGCAGAGGACAGGCACGCCGTCACCTCACGGAGAACCTGCTCGTAGTCGGCGGCCACCGCCCGCTCCACATGAATGCGAACGCCCTTTACCCCCGCTTCTTGCGCCAACCTCTTGAACTCACTCTGAAGAAATACTTCCAACTGCTTCGGCGTCAGCACGGCAATGGGAACAGTAGCGGACTGGCCCGTATCGGTTTCGATCCTCACGCAGTATGGAGATTCGGACTGTTGGGTTTCCGGATTCATGCGACACACCCCTTCATGGAGCGACGAAAGCGGCAGGTGAAGCTCCTGATATTTTAGCGCGTCCCGCCGTTCCCGTGCGCGATACGGAGAATTAGTCGAGGCCGGTCGCCACACTTGGCGATAAATCCCCTTTAGCACTCGTTGACCTTGTGACAGGGGTTTTGACCGCTTAACGCCTGACTCAACAATTACTTCTCGTTAGCCCGTGATCCAGGAATAACCGACAGGGTGACTAGTGAACCGCACCTTACCGTAGGACGATTTTTTCGTCCAGGCGGAATCGCAGCTAGCCGCCGAAGACCACGCTCGTGCCCGTGGAAGGCATAATGAGTTTCTGTGGCATCTCTTGTTGAACTGCCATCATGGTGCGGAAGCCTGTGCAGTGCATGGGAATCAGGTAGTCCGGGTTGATCTCCTTCAAGGCTGCCACGGTCCTGCCGATGATTTCATCAGGATACGGGGCCAAGTGCCACCCACCAACGACAGCGTGTACCTTCTCGATCCCGGTAGACTTCTGGATCTGGCGGACTGAGTTGATGATGCCCGCATGGCCGCACGATGAGATCACGACGAGTCCGCGGTTCTTCACATTGTAAGCAGTGGCGTGCTCTCCCCAGAAGATGTCCTTCACCAAGTCACCCGGCTTGGCTTCAATCTTTACCGTGCCGGGAGGGAAATGAAAGCTGGCCTCGCAGGCCGAACCGGTCGCGCCGGCTTCAAGCCGAGCTGCCGGTGGAGACATCTCGAAATCGGTGACTCGCGGGATATGACCTGAGGTAGTCGCATGGCCAGCCACTGTGGTCGGCTCCTCCGCGAGCACGACATTTAACCCCCGTCCTTCCAGGTCATCCCGCTTTAGTTCACCGTAGTCAAGCTTTTTCCCGTCCGGTTGCACGACCCAGCGGTGGCAGAACGTATCGCGTCCTCCTGCATAGAGGGTGAGCCCTCGTTTGGCGCGTCCTTGGAGGCTCCGGGCCACATCGAGCAAGCCTCCGTAATGGTCCACATGCCCGTGGCTGATGATCAGGGCGTCGGCTTTGGCGGGATCGACTCTTAACCCTTGATAGTTGTTTGTTAGTGTGTGTGGAGTGAATGCAAAGTCCAACAGGATCTGTTTTTCCTCATCTCCTCGGAAAGACTGCAAGTGAAAAGCCAGCCCATGCTCCGACAACAACGAGACCTCTGAGCCGTAGGGAAAGGGCAAAGTATTCCGAGTGATCGTGATATTCCCCATCCTCCCGCCCTTGGCGAAAATGTCGTAAACATTGTCAACCAGATTGGTCATGACCAGCCGGTCTACGCTGGGGATCTCCTTGGGAGCAGCTAAGAGGCTCCCGAAACGGCCTGTGCCGCCCAGTAAGACCGTCCCGCCTGCAACCGCTCCGAGCTTCAGGAATTCGCGCCTGTGCATGATGACCTCTTTCTTTGTTCGACCCGAGAATTCCTTCTTGACTTCGAAAACGGTAAAAATTGTACGCCCAAATCGCTTGCCCGGCGTGAGATTTGCACAAACGAGCGCTCCAAAACGCCCTGTGGCGCGCCCCGAGCAGCCGATGTTGGTGAAAAAATGCAGTAGTCGCGGAACGAAGTTGCTCAACTCCCGGTTAGTCGGCACCGGAAGTGTACTCCGGACGCCCTCGTAAGCAATTTCTCAAATTGGCGATAAACCCCCAGTACACTCACCGACCTTCGCCGGGGCGGACGCCTCCGAGATCAATCTTCGCCCCGCGACTTTTTTCGCCCACCCCCCACAATTCATTTCTCTCACCCGCAAAATTCCGCTATCCTCTACCCCGGGATGACCACGCTGCCTCTCTCCGAGCTCCTCGGCGCCACGGTGTATGACCCGTCCGGCGCGCCAACCGGCCGCGTGCGTGAAGTCACCCTCGCTCCTCAGGAAGATCGCAACCGCATCGCCTCCTTCATCGTCAAAACCAAATCCGGCAACCGCGTTCTTCCCTTCTCCGCCGTCACCACCATCAACGCCGACATCCACACCTCCACTAATCCCTCCGATTGGCCCGCCGCTAACGGCGCCGAAGGCCTGTTCCTCCTCGAACGCGATCTCCTCGATCAGCAAGTCATCGACGTTCACGGCCGCAAAGTCGTTCGCGTCAACGACGTTGACCTGCAAATCGACTCCCAGACCGAAGCCGGACACCCTCATGCCATCCTCCGCATCCAGTCCGTCGACATCGGCGTCCGCGGCGCCATCCGACGCCTCCTCCGCGGCCTCGCGCCCCGCGCCGCTCTCCACGTACTGCTCCAGAAAATTCCTCCCCGCACCATCCCCTGGAGTTTTGTCGACCTGATCGAAACCGATCCCGCGCGCCGCATCAAGCTCAAGATTTCTCATGAAGGCCTGGCCACTCTCCATCCCGCCGACATCGCCGACATCGTCGAAGACCTCGCTCCCGACGAGCGCGAAGCCGTCTTCCGCACCCTCGACGAAGATGTAGCCGCCGAGACTCTCGAAGAAGTCGAGCCCAGCGTTCAGAAATCCATCGTCGAATCCCTCGACTCCGAACGCGCCGCCGACATCGTTGAAGAAATGGATCCCGACGCCGCCGCCGACCTGCTCGCCGACCTCCCGCAGGATCGCACCGAGCAAATCCTCGTCGAGATGAAGCCGGAGGCCAGTCAGGAAGTAGTCGAACTCCTCGAACACAAAGAGGAAACTGCCGCCGGCCGCATGACCACCGAGTTCCTCGCCCTCCCCGTCTCCGCCACCGTCGAGAATGCCATCGGCGTAATGCGCGAGTTCGAAGGCGGCATCGAAAGCGTCAGCACCATCTATCTTGTAGACTCCCACGGCACGCTGGTAGGCGCCGTCCCCCTGGTGAAGCTAGTCCTCGCCCAATCCGACACCCCGCTCCTTTCCCTAACTCAAGAGCCTCTGGTCCTTACCCACAAACAAACCAGCGACAGCGAAGTAGCCGAACTCTTCGACAAATACAATCTAGTAACCCTCCCCGTAATCGACGAACACAACAAACTCACCGGCGTAATCACCTCCGACGACGTAATCACCATGCTCCGCAGCAAACTGTAGGATTTACCCTGTGCCCCTCGACGTCCCCTGTGGTTAAGCTTTTCATCTTAATCCGTGTGAACCCGTGGCCAAGCCGCTTCCCTCTGCCAAATCGCTATAATCATCAGTTCCAAGGAGACCCCCTTGCCCTTCGACGACCTCCGCCAATGGATCGCCGCCCTAGACCGCGTCGGCGAACTAAAGCGTATTCAAACCGAAGCCGACCCAATCCTCGAAATAGCCGAAATCACGGATCGCATCAGCAAGTCGAAAACCGGAAAACCAGGCGGCCCAGCCTTACTATTCCAGAACATAAAAAATCACCCCAACTCCCAACTCCTCATAAACCAGTTCGGCTCCGAAGCCCGCATGAAACTCGCCCTGGGTGTATCGTCCTTCGACGAATTCGCCGACCGCATCCGCGTCTTCATGGACCTCAAATCCCCGCAAGGCTTCCTCGACAAACTAAAAATGCTCCCCCTCCTAACCGAAGCCGGAAAGTTTTTCCCCAAGACGGTCCCCACCGGCCCCTGCAAAGAAGTAATCAAGCACGACAATTTCTCCTTACTGGATTTTCCCATCCTCCAATGCTGGCCCCAGGACGCCGGCCGCTTCATCACTCTCCCCTGCGTAACCACCCGCGACCCAAAATCAGGCAAGCGCAACCTGGGCATGTACCGCCTCCAGGTCTACGACGCAAAAACCACGGGAGCACATTGGCAGAGACAGAAGGTAGCGGCCGAACATTACCGTCAATCCCTGCGCAACGCTGCCAGCTCAGCAGATCATCTGGGAGAGGTGGACCATGTGGGGACGGGCACTCTTGCCCGTCCAGCGCGCGCGGATTTTGCGCGCGCTGCCGTGAACATAATGGCTCAAACCTCCGGAGGCTCCAAACTATCCAAAGGCACTCACCCCTCAGGCAAACTGGAAGTCGCAGTAGCCATCGGCACCGACCCCGCCGTAACTTTCTCCGCGATAGTCCCCGCTCCACCGGACGTCGAAGAATACTTAATCGCCGGCTTCCTCCGCGCGGCCGCGGTCGAACTGGTCAAGTGTGAAACGGTAGACCTCGAAGTCCCCGCGACCAGCGAAATCGTTCTCGAAGGCTACGTCAATCTCGACGAACTCCGCCCCGAAGGCCCCTTCGGAGACCACACCGGCTTCTACTCCCTCGAAGATCTCTACCCCGTCTTTCACGTGCAATGCATCACGCATCGGAAAGATCCCATCTACGCCACGACGATAGTCGGCAAGCCCCCCATGGAGGACGCCTACATGGGCAAAGCCGTCGAGCGCGTATTCCTACCGCTGATGCGCCTCACCATTCCTGAATTGATCGACATCAATCTACCCATCGAAGGCGTCTTCCACAACCTGATGATCGTTTCCGTCCGCAAGTCCTATCCCGGCCAGGCCCGCAAAGTGATGAACGCCATCTGGTCCCTGGGCCAGGCCATGTTCACGAAAGTCATAATCGTGGTCGACGAAGACGTGGACGTACAGGACCTCGGCGACGTCACCCTGAAAGTCCTCAACCACATCGACCCCGAGCGCGACATCCAATTCACCCTGGGCCCCATCGACTCTCTCGACCACGCCTCCCGCCTCGCCAACTACGGCTCGAAGATGGGCATCGACGCCACCCGTAAATGGCCCACCGAAGGCTTCACCCGCCCCTGGCCCGATGAAATTGTGATGGATGCGAAGACGAAAGCGTTGGTAGACAGAAAGTGGAAGGCGTTAGCGAAAGAGCTGGGGATCGACTAGCAAGTGTGGGACCGAGTCTCTGACCCGGTCCCGGAGCGAAGCTTCGGCGCCGGACTACCGCGCTGATCCCGAACCTACCCGGACCTCCACGTGGAAACCTGCGACCGTGAAGTAAGCCGACTCTTCGCTTCGACCCACCTGGACAACCACTTGGTTCAGGTAACGGGAAGGCAGCGCGGCGTTGGTCTGGCAGATCCGAGGCACAAACCAGACCGCACCCGCGAGAACGGCGGCCCAAAGCGCGACGGCAGGGATCTTCACCCACTCACCCAAGTGTTCTTCGATCACGACCGTGCCGGCACACATGTCCCCCAGGCGGCGATTAATTCTGGAGCAACCGGCAACCACGGTACCCACCAGGTAAAAGCCCAGCCCATCCACTACGCGGAGCAGATTGCGGATTGCGAAAGCCGCGAGCGGGTTGCGCCCGCTTGTCCGGACAACCCGGATGCCGACCATCGCCTTCCCCAGAGTAACGCCGAAGCTCGCTTCCAGCACCCAGAGATAGAGAAAGAAAATCGCGGCATTGAGAGATTCGGCCACCAGCAGTGCGGCGAGTGTCAGCTTCAGTTCTGTTCCGTCGACGATGCCCCACCGCATGAAGGCCCAGGCATCCACCATCGCAAACACCCCGAAAAGGAAGGCGCTGTCGAGCGTAAAGGCGATCAGGCGATCGCCCAGGGTTGCCATTCGCCAAAAGGAGTCATCTTTCTTCTCTGGCTGAACTTGCCCGGCCGGCGCACGGGTCGCCGGCGACGCCGGCTCGATCATGCCTGATTCCTCGAGCAAATACTGAGCGGGCGGAATGACACTGCCGCACGATCCGCAATTCTCGGATTGAGGGCTTGTTTGTCTGTGGCAATGTGGACATTCCATAGTTGGCGCCATGCCCGCTCGTGAGTTGACTAAATGATTACGCTCGGCGTTGGGGATTGCAGCATCACGAAAGGACAGCATCGGAAGGCTCCAGTTGAAGGACCTTTCCGCAACAACACGCAAAGCGCGGCCTCTCTGGAGCTTAGGCACAGCCATTTCGACGGGAGGGGGGGCTGGCCCGTCTTTAATGTTTCTTACTCCATGTGGAGAAGCAGGCCTACGCTACCGATCGCCGCGAGTTCGTGACCTCCGCCGGCGTTAATTTGACTGCCCTTCCAGCGTAGCGTCAATCTTGATGTGTCCGCTCGACACCGTAATTTTTCGTTCCCAAGGCTTGAATCCAGCTTTCTTTACAGAGACCTGGTGTGATCCTGCCGTAATTCCAAGGGTGGAAGGCGTGTTGCCCACGAAATTTCCATCAATCTCGATGTCGGCGCCGCCGGGAGTCGAGGCAACCTCCAATTCCGCCGCAGTCCCTTGATCCGGCGATACTTGGTCCGGCGACGCAGGAGTGCTGTCGGTGGGCGCGGCGTTTGGAGTCGCGGCCGGCGACGCAGCGGGGACCGCTTGTGTGGCGGAGTCTGGTGTTGCGGACTCTGCTGTTGCCGCAGGAACAAGCGGCGCAGGCTGAAACTTTGCCGGGTCCAGCTTCACGTCACCGCTGATGTAGGCCGTCACCTCAGTGTCTTTCGGGATGGTGACATCCTTCCCATGCATGAGCAGAAAAACTGGGGCCGCCGGCCACACGATCAAGCTGGTCGCAACCATGCCCCCCGCCATTATCCCCGCGTGACTCCCTCCTTGGCTCTCCTTTACAGCGCGTAACGTCACCTTTTCTCCGTCCACCAGTTGGACGCTGTCGATGGTTACATCGAGTTTGCCGGCACGACCCATCCGTCTTTTCTTATGGGCCTCGATAACGGTTCCTGATGCAGGGCTGTCCTTCGGGATGACAACAATTCTGTTGATGCTGATTTCTTCCGCCACCTCGAAGTCCACTCGATCGCCAGCGTGGGCGTCGGCCGAGGACAAGCTGCGGCCCAGCCGTAGTGTCACCGCCGTTCCATCCTCCAGAACGAAACCCTTTGACGTCCCGTTAGCCGGGGCATTTGTCGACTGACTTTGGCCGGACGGCGCAGCCGCCGAGCTCGACTGCCCGAGAGCGGTTGATAGCATGCAGCAGACCATAATCAAACTAGCAAGCGCGGCAGACATGATAGGACACTCCTATTAGTTCAGGATGAGAAGATTACTCGCGAGGTTTCAGAGTTTTTGTCGACTCCAGAGGAGCGATGCCGAGCACATCACGCAAGCTGCAATAATTATGCCGCGTTCCTAACGGGGGCTGGCCCGTCTTTAGTAGTTGACACTCGAACCGTAGGTCCCGCTACTGAATCGGTTTCCGGTCTGCTCGTTATCCGGCACTAATCCAGTGCGGATGTACGAGCATTCGCGCAGGTCGCTTGCGCCGAGCCGGCTTATCGGTACCTACCGTGGTTCACGAGACGATAGCTTCGGGTTGCACAGTCAAGCGTCGTTCAACACCGGCAGTGCGGATGCCGCTTAGTGTCAAAGCAGGCCGCGGTGGCCAGTGTAGTTTTCGTCGACGTCCAGACCATGCTCCTTGATCACCTCGGCAGCAGCGGCCAGTGCTGTTGCGATGGCAGGATAGCCAACGTATGGCAGCGCCTGGATGAGAACTTCCTCGATTTCTTTTAAGGTGAGGCCGTTATTGAGCCCAGCCCCCATATGGATGGCGAATTCATGGGGCTGACGCATGGCAATCATCACGGACATCGAAACTAGGCTGCGGGAGCGCCTGTCCAGCCCGGGACGAGTCCAGATATCCGCAAAGACCTGGTCGACCGCGTAGGCAGCGATCGGGGCACCGAAGGTGTCCGATTCAGCGGAAGCGCTGAGTTTTGCGGCCGCCTGGTCGCCCATCATTTCGCGGACTACTTTGATTCCGGCTTCTCTATTCGTCATGATTGAGTCCTCTTGTAAAGCTCAAGTGACTTCTCCACCCCAAGACTACCCGAACCGCTCGAGGACACATAAGTACCGTAAACGCGCTGGGAGTCCGCCAGGCCGGCTTCCCGTTACCAATCCGGCCAACTTCCTCGAAACCCGTTTGTGGATAGACTGCCGTTTAGCCGACCATCCGCTCGGTGTAATACGGCTAGATTGGTGGAGAGCGGTCATCCGCCAACTTGACCTGCCGCTCCGACGGCCGTGGGTACAGCAAAGCTGTTGGGTGGTGAAGAGGAGCTTGCTGAACGGGAGCCCATCGAGAAGGCTATTTCGAAACTCGCATTCTCGTTTCCATCAACTCTGGGCATTTCCCGAGCGATGCCCACGGATGACTTGCTCGACCAATTCTTCGCCGAATCGTCTGGTGAAGGGACGCGAGCCCAATAAGAAGCGGTAATAGATCGCACCAAAGATTGCGTCGTTGACCAGGCCGGGTTCTGTATCTGACCGCAACTCGCCTGCATTCTTGCCTCGCTGCAGGTCGGTAATAGTAGCGCTCCGCCTGGGACTAACCCATCGGTCGAAGAACGCCTGTCTGATGGCTGGTTCGCTCTGGCCCTCGGCGATCAGACCGGCAACGATCCTGCCGAACGGCCCGTTGAAGGCGTCGATCAATCGCCGTACCCGAAGGCGCAGAGACTCTTCCGCGGTCAGAAGTGTCGGCTTCTCCAGATTGGGAGCCATCCGCTCGCAGAGCATAGCCAACACCAAGGTTGCCTTCGTCGGCCACCATTTATAAAGAGTGGGTTTGCCGACCCTGGCCCGCCTGGCGACCTCTTCCATGGTCAAGTCGCGCACCGACTTTTCCTGAAGCAAGGTATAGACCACACCCATGATGGCGGAATGCGATGTCGCCATTTCACTTGGGGGCCGGCCTTTGCGCGCAGCGGGAAGCGTCCTCTTCTTCATGGAACTAATTCTAACGGAACACGGGGTAAATCCATTGACACCGGGGCAGCTCAGTTTTAATATAAAACGCAACGTAAAGTAAATTAAATGATCGTCGGTCGAGTGGTTGACCGATTCCAGGATCAATGCAAAGGAGAATGCAATGAATAATCAACCGCGTCCTTACGAACCGCTGACTTCTCAAAACGCAGCGCTTGTGCTCGTCGATCATCAGGTCGGCCTCATGACGGGCGTCCGGGACTATTCGACCGGCGAGCTGAAACACAATGTAGTTGCTTTGGCCAAAGCTGCAAAAGCTTTGAAACTTCCGATCGTCGTTGCCACCACGGCGCGCGACAGCATGTGGGGTCCGACAATCCCCGAACTCGTGGAGGCTCTTCCGGGCATTGAGATCATCGATCGTTCGTCGGTCAACGCATTCGACGACGTGCGCGTGGCTAGCGCGATCGAAGCGACCGGCCGCAAGAAGCTGATTTTCGCGGGCATCTCGCTCGAGGTCTGCGCGGCCTTTCCGGCCATGACAGCCGTGGCAAAGGGCCTCGACGCTTATGTGGCGGTCGACGCCTCAGGCACATTTAGCGAAACCAAGCGGCAGGCTGGGATCCTGCGCATGCTACAGGCGGGCGTTATTATCTCCGACTATGCAACCTTGATGGTGGAGATCCTCAAGGACAACGCGCGACCCGAGGCCGGCGAGGTCTACGCGGCCATGGACATGGGCTGGGCCAAGCTCGTCGGGCAGGTTGCCCAAGCCTACCGAAAGTAACTGGAACTGGTCGCGGCCGATTCAAGCCGTCCTTCGGTTCGAGTGGGGGGGCGGGGGCCCACCTTCAAAGATCGCGTGCACCATTTCCGCAGAGGGTGCCCCATCCTCGCGTTCTTTGCGAGGGTGGGTAAGATGCTCCAAACTGCTTTCATGTTTCGGTTGGGCCTGGGGCTGGCCCATCTTTGCAGGCACATGTTAACTGAGGCTGCCCAGCTTTGCTTCTTTTGCAAAGCTGGGCACCCGAGACCCTAACACCACTGCCTACAGAATATATCTCCACAAATCCTGATCCCCTTAACAATATCAGTCAGGCGGGTAGGCCGCCCTTGCGCTTTTTGCAAGGGTGGGTTTGCCGAACGCCGAGAGTGTAGGCCCTATTCACTCTCCGGCCATCGCATAGTCATCAACCCCCAAGCCTCCCAATATTTCCCCAGCCTCCCGCTCCTCGCGTTCCCGTGCAAACAAAGCTTCGCCGATTGCCGCCCATATATCGCCTCCACTGGAATCACAAACCACGCGTCGCAAGGCATCACATATGCCACCACAAAATCAATCTCCGAAGCATCATAAGGAACCACCTCCCCATTAGCATTCCTCTGTAAATTCACCAGGTAAGATCCATACTGTTTAGCGCTAGACGACTTAACCTGCACCCGCCACAACCGCTGCCCCACATCCAGAATGAAGTCATAGCGCCGGCTGTCCCCATAAGGCTTGGCCGTAGCAAACCCCTTCTGCGCCGCCTTCACCATAAACATCATCTCCGCCAATTCCCCGCGCTGCTTGCTGGTGAGGTCCGGCGTGGAGCGGGCGCCCCCGCCCGCTGCCTTTGACTTTGACCTTGATCCTGACTTCAACCTTGAAGCGATCCTCAAACATTGCTCTCCGCCAACACTCATTCTCCAACTCCAGTTTTCTCATTGCTCGGATAATCCTGGTTTCATCCACAAACACGAACGGCGCAGACCAAAAGGCCTGCGCCGTTGTTTTGACTCTATATATTCAGAATATCAAATTGGAGAGGGTAAACCCGCCATCATTCGACAGTTTATATTACCCAGCGAATCAGTAACTTGCCCAAGAAAGCTCATGTTTAGGGCCTTGACAGGGTTTCAGGGTGTGGAATCCCGCTCGGCCCACTCCCCGTTCGCCATCCGGTATACTAAATAGGTATGCCAGTTCTGAAAAATATCGCCGCCATCGCCAAAGGCATGAGCATCACCTTCATGGAGATGTTCCAGCCCACGACGGTAGAAAATTATCCCGACGGCAAAGGACCGTTGAAGGGAGCGAAATTCGAACCCCGCTTCCGCGGTGCCCACGTGCTGCAACGCGACGAAAACGGACTGGAAAAGTGTGTAGCCTGCTTCCTCTGCGCCGCCAACTGTCCCTCGAACTGCATCTACATCGAAGCCGCCGACAACACCGCCGAACGCCGCGTAAGCGGCGCCGAACGCTACGCGAAAGTCTACAACATCGATTACAATCGGTGTATTTTTTGTGGATACTGCGTGGAGGCTTGCCCTACTGATGCGATTACGCATGGGCATGGGTTTGAGCTGGCTACGTTTAATGCGAGCAATCTGGTTTACCGGAAAGAGCAGATGCTGGCGCCCCGGCCAGCGCATATGGGAGAGAACGTGATATTTAATCAGGCCGATGTGGATGGCGGGGCTCCGGCGCAGATGGTGGCGGGGAGTTAGAGTTTTCAAGTTTCGTTTTCGACGACACGCCGGTCCTTGGGGGCCGGCGTTTGTGCATTGTTTCTAGTACCCAGTACCTAGTTGAAGCGAATGGCTGACTTTCTACAAACCGTTAGGGAGCGCGTTGTGGTTTATGACGGCGCCATGGGGACTAACATCCAGGCGCGGAATCCTACTCTGGATGATTACTGGGGTAAGGAGAACTGCAGCGAGGTGTTGGTGCTTAGCCGTCCAGACATTATTCGGGAGATCCATGCTGACTTCTTCCGCGTGGGCTGTGACATCGTTGAGACCAACACCTTTGGTGGGTCGCGGATTGTGCTGAGTGAGTTTGAGCTGCCGGACCGGGTGCGCGAGATCAACGTGAAGGCGGCGCAACTGGCGCGGGAAGTGGCGCAACAGTTTTCGACTAAGGAGCGGCCGCGGTTTGTGGCGGGGTCGATGGGGCCTACGACAAAGCTGCCATCGCTCGGACACATTGGATTTGAAGCTATGGCTGCGGCTTACGAGGAGCAGGCGGCGGCGCTCATCGAGGGCGGGGTGGATGTGCTGCTGATCGAGACTTGCCAGGATCTGTTGCAAGCGAAGATTGCGACCATCGGCGTGCTGGAGGCGATGCGGAAGGCGGGCAAGAGGCTGCCGGTTACCGTACAGGTGACGTTGCAGGAAAGCGGGACGATGCTGCTGGGGACGGAGATTGGCGCAGCGCAGACGGCGCTGGAGCCGTTTGATGTTGATTTTCTGGGGCTGAATTGTGCTACCGGTCCGAAGGAGATGAACGATGCGGTTCGTTATCTGGCGCTGAATTCTACGAAACAGATCTCGGTGCTGCCGAATGCGGGGCTGCCGCATAACGAAGGCGGGCATGCGGTTTACAAGCTCACTCCCGGCGAACTGGCGGAGTATCACAAGCATTTTGTGGTGGATTACGGCGTACGGATTGTCGGCGGATGTTGCGGAACTACTCCCGCGCACTTGAAAGCTGTGGTAGATGCGGTTTCTGGAGTGGAGCCAGCTAGGCGTGAGGTAAAGCGTGTGGGTGCGGCTTCTAGCGCTTACACTTCGGTTCCGCTTGATCTGGAGCCAAAGCCTTTGATCGTTGCCGAGGAAATGAACACGACTACGCGGGTCGAGCACTTTCGGAATCTGGTGCGGGGGAAGAAATACGACGACATATTAGCGCTGGCTAAGAAGCTGGTGAACGACGGATCGCACATGCTGGATTTGTGCTGCGCGATTGTGGGCGAGGATGAGAAGGGATACATCTCGAACATTCTGGAAAGGATTGCCACGCGGGTTCCAGCGCCGATTCTGGTGGATTCGACCGAGGCGGATGTGGTGGAAGAGGCGCTCAAGCGGATTCCGGGGCGGGCGATTATCAATTCGATCAATCTGGAGGATGGGGAGAAGCGGACTTCGCTGGTGCTGCCTATGGCGAAGCGCTATGGGGCGGCGGTGATTGCGCTGACCATTGATGAAGACGGGATGGCGCTGACGGCGGAGAAGAAGGCGGCGATCGCGCACCGGATTTTCGATCTGGCCACTCAGAAATATGGGCTGGACGGGACAGATCTGATTTTTGACGCGCTGACTTTGCCGATTTCTACCGGGCAGGATGAGTACCGGAGCGCCGGGGTTGAGACCTTGAAAGCGGTCGAGCGGATCAAGAAAGAATTGCCCAACGTTAAGACGATTCTTGGGGTGAGCAATATTTCGTTTGGGCTGGATGCTTATCCGCGGCGGGTGTTGAATTCGGTGTTCATGCACGAGGCCGTGAATCGCGGACTGGATATGGCCATCGTGAACTACACGAAGATTTATCCACTGTACAAGATTCCGCAGGAGGAAGTGGATCTGGCGCGGAAGCTGATTTTCCGGGATGAGTCGGATGGCGATCCGCTGCAGAAATACATGAACCACTTTGCCGGGTTGAAGGGCAAGCCGGCGGCTTCGACTACGGCGCATGTGGATACGCTGTCGGTGGAGGACAAGCTGAAGTTCGCGATCATCAACGGCGAGAAATCGGTGGGTGAGGGCGCGCGTAAGAAATCTTTGGAGGAGTTGCTGGAAGAGGCTCTGACTTCCTACTCTGCGCTGGAACTGATCAATACTGTTTTGCTCGACGGAATGAAGACTGTTGGCGATCTGTTTGGCGCGCGCAAGATGCAGCTCCCTTCGGTGCTCGATTCGGCGGGGGTGATGAAGCAAGCTGTGGCTTATCTTGAGCCGAAGATGGAGAAGAAGGAAGGCGGGTCGCAGAAGGGCACGATTGTGCTGGCGACTGTTAAGGGCGATGTTCACGACATTGGAAAG
>Ga0307476_10000992_pt1 | contig 18563 bp, 18 predicted proteins | sample atmos_gasesECM2C_2_FD_203314 | JGI IMG/M metagenome (GOLD analysis project Ga0307476, IMG submission 203314) | Hardwood forest soil microbial communities from Morgan-Monroe State Forest, Indiana, United States - atmos_gasesECM2C_05 | ecosystem: Environmental > Terrestrial > Soil > Temperate... | reverse complement strand
ACTGCACGCCGAGGTGGCGCTCGGGGCGCTGCAGGACGCCGGGCTGAGCCGCGACGACGTCGACGGTTATTTCTGCGCCGGCGATGCACCGGGCCCCGGGCCGGCGACCATGGCCGAGTACATGAACCTGAAGCTGCGCCATGTCGATTCCACCGAGCTCGGCGGCACGTCCTATGTGGCGCTCGCCGCGCATGCCGCCGAAGCCATCGCGCTCGGCAAATGCGACGTGGCGCTTATCACGCTCGCCGGCCGGCCGCGCAGCGAGGGTCAGGCGACCGGCACTACGCCGCGGCTGCGCGATCCGAACCAGCCGGAAGGGCCGTGGGAATTTCCCTATGGGCTGACGACCGCGAACGGCTACGCCATGTGCGCCATGCGCCACATGCATCAATACGGCACCACCAGCGAGCAGCTGGCCTGGATCAAGGTCGCGGCCTCGCATCATGCGCAGCACAATCCGAACGCCATGCTGCCCGAAGTGATCACGGTGGAGGACGTGGTCAACTCGCCGGTAATCGCCGATCCGCTGCACCGGCTCGATTGCTGCGTCATCAGCGACGGCGGCGGCGCGCTGGTCATCGTCAAGCCGGAGATCGCCAAAAGACTTAAGCGTCCGCCGGTGAAAATCATCGGCGCCGGCGAGACGGTGAAACATCTCTCCGGCGGTACGTTCGATCTCACCACGTCGGGCGCGGCGCGCACCGGACCGATTGCCTTCGCCGAAGCGGGCGTAAAACCTGCGGACATCAAATATGTCTCGATCTACGACAGCTTCACCATCACGGTGCTGATGCAGATCGAGGATCTGGGTTTTTGTGCCAAAGGCGCCGGCGGCAAATTCGTATCCGATGGCAATCTGATTTCAGGCGTCGGCAGGCTGCCGTTCAACACCGACGGCGGCGGCTTGTGCAACAACCATCCGGCCAATCGCGGCGGCATGACCAAGGTGATCGAGGCGGTGCGGCAATTGCGCGGCGAGGCGCATCCGAAGGTGCAGGTGAAGAACTGCGACCTGGCGCTGGCGCAAGGCACCGGCATGCAGCTCGGCACCCGCCATTGCAGCGCGACGCTGATCATGGAACGGGAGTGAGCCATGGCGCGAACAATTCCGTCACCCCTCGTCAGCGTCGAAAACGAGGCGTTCTGGAATGCGGCGAAGGAACGCCGCTTCACCATCCCGATCTGCGGCGCCTGCGGCAAGGCGCATTGGTATCCGCGCGCCATCTGCCCGTTCTGCTCAAGCGACAAGATCGAATGGCGCGCCGCGTCCGGCAAAGGCACCATCTACACCTACAGCGTCATGCGCCGCGCCAAGGAGCCTTATGCGATTGCCTATGTGACGCTCGCCGAAGGCCCGACCATGATGAGCAATATCGTCGACTGCGATTTCGACGCGTTGCGCGTCGGCCAGCCGGTTAACGTCGTGTTCAAGGACACCGAAAACGGCCCGCCGGTGCCGATGTTCAAGCCGGCATAATCGGGTAAATTGGCGGCGCAACGCAGGAGCCAGTGATGCGGTTTGGACTTTTCGGCAGCGCGACGGCCCGCCATGGCGGGCCGGATGTCGATTCCGGGCAGGGCTACAAGCAATTCGTCGAATATAATGTCGAGGCCGAGGCGCTCGGCTATCACTCGACGTTCCTGGTCGAGCATCACTTCACCGGTTTCGGCCAGGTTTCCGCCAGCCTGTCGCTGCTCACCTGGGTGGCGGCGCAGACCAAGACTTTGCGGCTCGGCACCGCGGTGCTGGTGCTGCCCTGGCACAATCCGGTGCTGCTGGCCGAGCAGGCCGCCACCATCGATCTGCTCTCGGGCGGCCGGCTCGATTTCGGCGCCGGCAAGGGTTATCGCCACAACGAATTTGCCGGCTTCTGCGTGCCGATCGCGGAGGCCGACGCGCGCTTCAACGAATCGCTCGACGTCATCGTCAAATCCTGGACGTCCAAGCAGCGTTTTTCGCACCACGGCACCTACTGGAATTTCGAGGATGTCATCGTCGAGCCACCGACGGCGCAAAAGCCGCATCCGCCGATTTGGATGGGCGCCGGCAGTCCGGACTCGATCCGCCAGGTCGCTGCGCGTGGCTACAATCTCTTGCTCGACCAGTTCGCTTCGTTCGAAACCGTCGCCGAGCGCATCGCCATCTATAAGGCGGCGCTGGAGCAGCACGGCCGCGCGTTCGACCCGATAAATGTCGGCGTCGCCCGCGCCTTCTATGTGGCCAAGGATGCCGCCGACAAGGAAGCTGCATTGGAGCGGCGCATGGAGGCGCAGCGCCGCCTCGAGGCGATTTCGAGCGCGCCCGGCGTGAAGAACACCGCCAGCATCATGACCTATTCCGACACTCGCGAAGCCAGCGAAGAGAGCGCGCTGTACGGCAATCCCGACGAGATCGCGGTGAAGCTCGACAATCTGCGCAGGCTCGGCGTCGAATATGTCTTGCTCAATGGCGGCGGCCTGATTGGTCACGCCAACGAAAGCTTGCGCCGCTTCGCCAGCGAGGTGATGCCGCACTTCGCCGAAGCCACGGCGATGCGCGGCGTGGGATAATTTTCCCCTCCCCACAAGGGGGAGGGGGCAGTCAGAGTTAGCCGGCGCGCGGATGCTCCACCCATGATCAACAAGATCGTGCAAAGCATGGCCGAGGCCATGGCCGGCATCCGCGACGGTGCTGTCGTTCTGGTCGGCGGCTTCGGCAGTATCGGCCAGCCGAACGCTCTGATCGAGGGCTTGATCGAGCAGGGCGCCAAGGACCTCACCGTGGTCGCCAACAATTCCGGCGTCGGTTATGTCGGCCTTGCGGCGCTCCTCAATACCGGCCGCGTGCGCAAGATCGTCTGCTCGTTTCCGCGCACCGCCGATCCGGTGGTGTTCGAGCGGCTGTGGCGCGAAGGCAAGATCGAGCTCGAATGCGTGCCGCAAGGCACCATGGCGGAGCGCATGCGCGCCGCCGGCGCCGGCATTCCGGCGTTCTACACACCGACCGCGGTCGGCACCAAGCTCGCCGCCGGCAAGGAAGAGCGCGAGATCGGCGGCCGCAAATATATTCTCGAGGAAGCGCTCCATGGCGACGTCGCGCTGGTCGAGGCCTGGGAAGCGGATCGCTGGGGCAATCTCACCTACAATGCGTCGGCGCGCAATTTCAATCCGGTGATGGCGACGGCGGCGAAATTGACCATCGTGCAGAGTCAGCACATCGTCGAACTCGGCGCGCTCGATCCGGAGAAGATCGCGACGCCGGGAATTTTCGTCGACCGGGTGTTGCACGTGCCCTACGGCGAACCGATGGTGACTTGAGAAGGAAGCGACGGGAGAAAGCCATGAACGTCAAAACGGCCGCGAAGCCGATGGCGCGCCGGGAAATGGCCAAGCGCCTGGCCGACGACATTCCCGAAGGCTGGTACGTCAATCTCGGCATCGGCGCGCCGCTGCAGGTGGCCGACTTCGTGCCGGAGGCGCGCGAGGTCGTGTTCCAGTCCGAGAACGGCGTGCTCGGCATGGGCCCGGCGCCTGAGCCGGACAAGATCAATCGCTGGCTGATCAATGCCGGCAAGCAATACATCACGCTGCGCACCGGCGGCTCCTACATGCATCACGCCGATAGCTTTGCATTGATCCGCGGCGGCCATCTCGACCTGTGCGTGCTCGGCGCTTTCCAGGTCGCCGAGAACGGCGACATCGCCAACTGGTCGACCTCGGACAACGAGAGCGCGCCCGCGGTCGGCGGCGCCATGGATTTGGCCGCCGGCGCCCGCCGTATCTGGGTGATGATGGATCACACCACCAAGACCGGCGAGAGCCGCCTTGTTCGCCGCTGCACCTATCCGCTCACCGCGGTCGCCGTCGTCAAGCGCGTCTACACCAATCTCGCCGTGCTCGACGTCACCGACGACGGCTTCGCAGTGCGCGAGATGGTGCCCGGCATGACGCTCGACGAATTGCAGAAGGTGACCGACGCGCCGCTGCGCATGGCCGCCATCGTGCGCACGGCGAACAAGGGGAATTGATCGTCATTGCGAGCGCCTCGCGATGACGAACGCGCTAGTTCACCAGCACCGCCGTGCCGTTCTGCACGCGGCCGTACAGGTCCACGACGTCGTCGTTGCCCAGCCGCACGCAGCCGAAGATCACGTTGGTCCCGACGGTTGCCGGCGCATTGGTGCCGTTGATGCGCGACTTGCCGTCGTCGAGGTCCATGACGCGCGCGCCGAGCGGATTGCCGGGGCCGCCGGCCAATGTCCCCGGCTTGGCGAGCTTGCGCTCGATCATGTCCGGCGTCGCCTGCCAGGACGGCCATTCCGCCTTGCTGGCGACGTGGCGCAGCCCGACCAGCTCGGTGCATTGCTCACCAAGCCCGATGCCGTAGCGCAGCGCCACGTTGTTGGGCTGGATCAGATAGAGAAAGTGCTGCAGCTTATCGATGATGATGGTGCCGACCGGCTGCAGCGTGCGATAGAACGTCGGCTGGCGGCGAAAAACATAGGGCAGGTCGTTGTCGGCTGCGCCGCCGTCGGTGCCAGGCGCGAGATCGCCGTCTTTGGCCGTCGCAAGCTTGGGTGTTGCGACTTTAGCCTGGGCCGGCGCTTGCGGGGCGGTGGCAGAGGCAATGTTTTTGACCGGCGCCGGCGACGCTTTGTGGGCATGCTGCACCCAGAACATGTAGCCGCCGGCACCGATCGCGGCGGCGACGATGGCGACCGCGACCAAAGAGATGCTGCGCAGCCGCAACGGCAGTGGCCCGCGCTCCGGCGCGGCCGCCGACAGTTCACCAACGTCGCCGTTCGCTTCGTCGCTCGCTGCCTCGCGCGGCACCGCGCCGCGGGCGGGGCGCGACATTTCGGCCTCGATCTTTCGGATCGCCGAGTCCAATCCTGACTGCTCGGCGGCAATTGCCGCCGGCGGCGTCGCCGGACGCCGTGCCAATAACCGCGTCGCCAGCATTTGCCGCGCGCGCTCGTAGACGCCGCGTCGCCATTGCGCGTCCTTGGCTTCCGGCGCGGCCATGGCGCGCGATAAAATCGAATAATAATCGACCATTGCGTCGGCGTGTCCTGATGCTTCGTCCGGGCTTCCGGAAAAGCCGGATGCCGACAATGCATGAAAACAGCCGATCGGCAAAACCCGGTGGCCGGACCGGATCATGCCGGCGGTCTTGCCGGCCGCCGCGGCGACGCCGATGCAACCGGCGAAAAATCCAGCGGCGGGTTTTCAGGAATGCGCGGCAAACAACCCGAAGAGCTCGCTGGCGTGCGGGCGGGCCTTGAGCTGATCCGGCGGATAGGGCGAGTTTGTCACCGGGTCCCAAGGCCCTACGCAGCCGTCTGCGACGACCGGTTGCCGGTTCGACGGGCCCACCGGCGTGATCTGGTGCAACCCAAATGCCTCTTCGTCGTAGTAGCCGCCGGGGAAGTTGGAGACAAAATTCATGTTCGGACCCGGGTCCCATATTCCCGTGTGACATCCGGCTTCTTTGGCGTGGGGGTCGTTGCAGGCCACCGGATCAGCCTTCCACCACTCGTCGCACCACTCGAAATAGGTTCCTCCGCAGCAGACGCCGGTTGGCGGGCTTCCGATGTTGGAGCCGTTTTTCACCAGATCCAGATAGTGGCCGTTCACATAGGTACGCAAGTTCGCCATCTGCGTGGCATCCATGTCCGTGATCGCCTGGTTAGCGGTGTGCGTCGACGCCGGCGCTCCCCATTCGGTCATCATCAGCGGCTTCCGATTGTCCTGCGTGGCGGTAGCGAAACTTGAAAACATGATGTCGAAGCCGTTCGAGTTGGTCCAGTTACCGCGATTAGCTGTTGATTCCCCAAAGGTAGTTCGCCGCCGTCATATATTGGTTGCCGAGGGTGACGGTGTTCATGCTGTCGTCGACGGTCGCCAGGCACGTCAGCTTGCCGGGAACCTTGGCCAGGATGGCGTTCGCCACGTCGTTCCAGTACTGGAAGAACGCCGGATTGTTGATGGTGTCGGCGCTGTTGATCTCGTTGGCCAGCGCGAAACCCATGACCGCCGGATGCGGGCCGTATAGCTCGGCCAGTGCGAGGAGATCGCCCTTGATCGCTTGCCGCGCGGCGACGTTGGCCGGATCGCTCCAGGTGGCTTGATAGAAGATGTGTTGCTTATTTTTCGGCGGCGCGTAGCCCATCAGCACGAACACCGGCTTGGTATTGTCGTTCCAGCAGGCATCGAGAAACGGACCGTGGTCGTGATCGGAGGTCGGCGGCAATCCGGCCTGCTGCAATTGCGCGGCGTCGAGCGTGTTGTAGGTCTTCAAGAGGTTGACCGAATTGGCGCGCATCAGCGACAGATCGCGCTGCCAGATCGACGACCATGTGCTGATCGTGAAGTCGCCGAACGGCTGAAATGCCGGGCAGCCTCCCCACGGAATTGCCTGGTAGCTGACGCCGTTGCCGAAGAATGGCTTGCCGTCGCACCGCACTTGGTAGCCGTCGATGGACCAGCTGGTCATGATTTTCCCTCTCGGATTTTCCTTTCCGGTTGGCAAACCGGAAAAACCCAAGGGGGCAATGTCGCCGATCCCTAAGATAGAGGCAATCGAAAATACAATCTATGATAACAGACGCGGTCCCAAGGCGGGTCAAAACCTCAGGGGCGGGATGACACTTCGGTGTTCTCAAGGAAGTCCAAAATGCGCGCGTTGGTCTGCGCTTCGGTCTGCTGCTCGACCGCCACGTCCCAATACTGCGAGCGCGGCAGGCATTTCTCCAGATAACGCGCCGCCGAAGTGGCGTGCGATTCGTCGTGGCCGGGGATAACCAGCGCCGGGATGTCGATGCGCATCAGATCCTCCGGCTCGGCGCCGGGTGCGGTGTCGCGGTCGAATAGCGTGCGGCACATGCCCTCGCAGATCGCCTTATATTGCGCGCGGTCCTGTTTGGCATAGGCGGCGGCAAAGGCGCTGTCGTGCTTGATGACGGACGCCCACGGCCCGCCGCGCGGATCGGCACCGAACGGCTTGCCGTCCTTGACGACCAGCGCGACGACGCCGTCGAGGCCGTCGCTGGTGACGAAAGCGAGATGTTCGGCAAAGCGTTGGTGGCTCGATATGCGGTATTTGGCGCCGCCGACCGGCCAATACAGGATCATGCTCAACACCATGTCGGGATGCGCGACGGCGAAGGCCGCGACCGGCGGGCAGCCCATGCAGCCGCCCATGAGATGCGCGCGCTTGATGCCAAGATGGTCGAGCAGCCCTTTACCTTGGGCGACGAAATGCTGCCAGGTGACGCGCTCGACCCGCCCGCCGGATTGGCCGCATTCGCGGCGGTCGAACAGGATGCAGGTAAAGCGCTTTGGCAAATGATCGACCAGCTTGATCCTGGCGTAGCTGCCGAGCGTCGACCAAGCCTCGACGGTCGCGTTGAAACCGCCGGGCGCGTACATCAACAGCGGCGGCCCAGACCCGATCACTTCATAGCGCGTCGCGATGCCGTTGATGACCGCGCTTGCCATGATCAACCCTTGATCTGCCGGCCGGCGCGGGCGTCAGCGATCAGCGCGGTGAACGCGTCCAGCGCGGCCTTGGCGGTGTTCACATAAGTATCGGTCTTGGCGTCGATCCACTTCTCGGCGTAACCGATGGCGGTGTGCGCCAGCCGCACCCGGCCATCGAGCCATGGTCCGCCGCCGAAGCCGCCGATCACCGGGATTTTCACCGCCTTGACGACGGCGGCGCCGGCGACCGGCCCGGAATTGGTGAAGTCGAGCAGCGCCGCGCCGGCCTCTTCCAGAAGTTTTGCCTCGGCAACCAGCTTACCGGCGGCTTCGGCGGTAGCCTGCGCCTGCGGCGAATTCTGCACGCTATAGGGAATGCCGTATTTGCCCGCGGTCTGCGGCGTCAGCCCGAATTGGGCGAAGACCGGAACGCCGGCCTTGACCAGCGCGCGCACCACGCCGGGAAAATCCGCCGCCGCATCGACCTTGATCATGTCGGCGCCGCCGTCGTTCATCAGGCGCGACGCGGCGGCGAGCGCGCTGTCGATGCCGGCTTGCACCGGGCCGAACGGCATGTCGCAGCTCACCAGCGCGCGCACAGTGCCGCGCCGCACCGCCTGGCAGCAGATCAGCATCTCGTCGAGCGTGACTTCGAGCACTTCGTCGCGGCCCCAAAGATTAACGCCGACCGAATCGCCGACCGAGATGAAATCGACGCCGGCGCGGTCGGCGATGCGTGCGATCTGATAATCCCAGGCGACGACGCCGATGCTCTTTTTGCCGTCGCGCTTCATCTGCTGAAGCGCGGCAATCGTCATCTTGTCAGGCATGCTTTTGTCCGCCCGGTTCGGCCATGTATCGGCCATGTATCACTTATAGCAAGGATGTACGGTGACGGCATCGCTGCTCGCGATCCGTCATCCTGAGGCGCGAGCGTAAGCGAGCCTCGAAGGATGAGCGGCTGATGCGCTGGGGCCGTCGCCCTTCGAGGCTCGGCGCTATGCGCCGAGCACCTCAGGATGACGGAACGGGCTTATGCGACACCTATTGCCCGGGAGCCGCCGCGGCGGGCGATTTGGGCTTGGCCTGCTTCTTCGGCGCCGCCGGGGTCGCCGACGCGCTGGCTTGGGCGGTCGGCTTGGTGTCAGCCGGCTTCACCGTCGGCTTGGCGTCAGTCGGCTTGGCAACGACGGACTTCTTATTTGCCGGCTTCTCGGGTGCCGCCTGATCGTCGTTGGATCGTGCCGCCGTTTTATGATGCTTGGTTTTCTTCTTGTCGGGATCGGCAGCGATGTCGGATGAGAGGGTCGCCAGCTGTGATGGGCTGCGCGTCGGCCCGGTATAGACCACGACCGGCATCACCGGACCGAGATCGGACAGCAGAACCGGATTGGTCGGCGCCCGAAGCGCCGACAACAGCAGCGAACGGGTCTCGCTTGCGGCAGCGGCCGCTTGCGTATTGTCGCTGTCGGCATCGGCGTCTTCGTCTTCCGCCGCGGGCCGCCGGCGATGCTTGCCGCAGGTCTGCTCCTGAAGATTCGGCGGCGCGACGTCCATCGGCGCCAGCGAGTCGACCAGACCCAGCGACGGCGTCAGCCAGGACAGCGGATTTTGCGAAAACCCGCTTTCCAGCATTTCGGCGGCCTTCATGGCGCGCGCCGCGCCGGACGGCGCGCCGAGCACGACGGCGATCAGATGCTTGTTGTTGCGCGTCGCCGTGGCGACGAGGTTGAAGCCGGAGGCGCAGATGAAACCGGTTTTCATGCCGTCGGCACCGGGATAGCGGCCGAGCAGCGGATTGTAGTTGCGAACGATGCGACGCCCGAATTTGATCGCCGGAACGTGCCAATAGAAACTGTAATCGGGGAATTCACGGATCAGCGCGCGGGCGAGAATGGCGAGATCGCGCGCCGAGGTGATCTGGCCGTCGGCCGGCAGCCCGTTCGGATTGACGAAATTCGATTCCGACATGCCGAGCTGATGCGCGGTTTCGGTCATCGCCTGGGCGAAGTCGTCGATCGAGCCGCCGATGCCTTCGGCCAGCAGCACGGCCATGTCGTTGGCCGATTTCACCATCATCATCTTGAGCGCGTTGTCGACGGTGACCTGGGTGCCGACCGGCAGGCCCATCTTGGTCGGCGCCTGCATATTGGCATTGCGCGAGACGGTGAACAGCGTGTCGAAGGTGATGCGATTGTCCCTGACCGCGCTCAAGGTCATGTAGAGCGTCATCAGCTTGGTGGTCGATGCCGGATACCACGGATAGGTCGCGTTATCCGCGCGCAGCACCTTGCCGGTGTCGGCATCGATGAGGATCGAGGCTCCGGACCAGGCCGGCGTCGCCGCCAGGACCGCTGCCGCGCCAAAGCCGAAAGCGATGCCGAGCATCTGCGCCCGGAGAGATGTCATTGCATACACGTGTCGCGGTCCGTTCGGTTGAGCGAAGGGTAGGTTCACGAAGCGTGGGCGCGTCCCTATCTACCCGGTATGGCGGGTCGAAGGCAAAGGCGAATCCGGCTATCCTTTAACACCCGTGGGGATGGCCGTAAGCTTAAAGCCAACGAAAAGCGACGGAAATTCGGCAAGCACGGGCTAAGGAGCGATCAATGACCGCCTGCATCGTCGGTTGGGCCCATACCCCCTTCGGCAAGCTTTCCGGCGAGACCGTCGAGAGCCTGATCGTGCGCGTGGCGAATGAGGCGCTGGCCGACGCCGGCATTGCGGCGAGCGACGTCGACGAGATCGTGCTCGGCCACTTCAATGCCGGCTTCTCGGCGCAGGATTTCACCGCTTCGCTGGTGCTCCAAGCCGCGCCCGACCTGCGCTTCAAGCCTGCGACGCGGGTGGAGAACGCCTGCGCCACCGGTTCCGCCGCCGTGCATCAAGGCTTGAAATCGATCGCGGCCGGTTCTGCCCGTATCGTACTCGTTGTCGGCGCCGAGCAGATGACGACCACGGCCGGTCCCGAAGTCGGCCACAATCTGCTCAAGGCCTCTTACGTGCGCGAAGAGGCCGACATCGACGGCGGCTTCGCCGGAATTTTCGGCCATATCGCCGGGCTTTATTTCCAGCGCTGGGGCGACCAGTCCGATGCGCTGGCGCGCATCGCCGCCAAGAACCACAAGAACGGCGTCGGCAATCCTTATGCGCAGATCCGCAAAGATCTCGGTTACGACTTCTGCCGCACCGAAAGCGACAAGAACCCGCGCGTCGCCGGCCCGCTCAAGCGCACCGACTGCTCACTGGTCTCCGACGGCGCGGCGGCCATCGTGCTCACCGACGTCGAGACCGCGCTGAAGATGAAAAAAGCCATCGTGTTCCGCGCCGCCGAGCACGTGCAGGATTTCCTGCCGATGTCGCGCCGCGACATTCTCAAGTTCGAAGGCTGCGCCGTGGCGTGGCAGCGCGCGCTGGACGAGGCCGGCATCGGCCTCACCGATCTATCGTTCGCCGAAGTGCACGACTGCTTCACCATCGCCGAATTGATCGAATACGAAGCCATGGGACTGGCGGCGGAAGGGCAGGGTGCCCGCGTCATCGCCGACGGCGTCACCGCCAAGGACGGCAAGCTGCCGATCAATCCGTCCGGCGGCCTCAAATCCAAAGGCCATCCGATCGGCGCTACCGGCGTCTCGATGCACGCGCTCGCCGCCATGCAGCTCACCGGCACAGCCGGCGACATGCAGATCAAGGACGCCCGCCTCGGCGGCATCTTCAACATGGGCGGCACGGCGGTGGCGAATTACGTCAGTATTCTGGAGCGGCTGCGCTAGCCGACGCCGCGTGACGCGGACAAAATCGGGATCAGCAGGAGGGGATGTCATGCAAATCAAGGTCGCGCCGGAAGCGCGCAACGATTGGAGCGCCGCGGAACGCCAGGCGCGGGTCGATTTGGCCGCCGCCCATCGCCTCGCCTACATGCACGGCTTCAGCGAGGGGATTTTCAATCATTTGACCTTGGTCGTGCCGGGCCGCAGCGACCGTTACTACCAAATCCCGTTCGGGATGCATTGGTCTGAAGTCACGGCCTCGTCCTTCATGGAAGTCGGCATCGACGACGGCGAGGTCAAGCGGGGCTCAGGCGACGTCGAGCGATCCGGCTACTGCATTCACGCGCCCATTCACAAAGCGCTGCCGCAAGCCAAGGCGGTGTTTCACACCCACATGCCCTTTGTCAGCGCGCTCACGCGTCTCGAAGATCCGCGCATCAAGGAGATCGGCCAGACCGAGGTCGGGCTCATGGGACAGATCGCCTATGACGACGAATATACCGGCCCGGCGCTCGAGCCCGAGGAGGGCGAGCGTCTCGCCAAGGTGATCGGCGAGCATACGCTGCTGTTCATGGCCAATCACGGCGTGACCACGCTCGGCGACACGGTGGCCGATGCCTATAACCGGCTCTACTACATCGAGCGCGCGGCGCAGGTTCAGATCTACGCCATGTGGACCGGACAAAGGCTCAAAGCGCTGCCCAAGGCGGTGGTCGAAAAAACCCAGCGCGACATCGGCGGCAACCGTTTCTACGAGGGCCCGACGCCGGCGCAACGGCACTTCGATGCGCTCAAGCGCATCCTCGACCGCAATGAGCCGGACTACGCGATGTGAGCATTTTGGAGCGCTGCGCTAACCGTCATTGCGAGGAGCGAAGCGACGAAGCAATCCAGCGCGGCGTCGTCGACTGGATTGCTTCGCTGCGCTCGCAATGACGGCGGGAGAGCTACTCCGACGTTGCAAACTGCGCCTTCACCAGCTCGGCGAAATGGCCGCCGCGTTTGACCAGCTCGTCGAACGTGCCGGTCTCGACGATCCGCCCGTTCCGAAACACCAAAATGCGCGTCGCATTGCGCACCGTCGCCAGCCGATGGGCGATGACGAAGGTGGTGCGGCCTTTCATCACTTCGTCGAGCGCCAGATTGACGCGCTGCTCGGTCAGCGGGTCGAGGGCGCTGGTGGCTTCGTCGAGGATCAGGATCGGCGGGTCCTTGAGCAGCGCGCGTGCGATGGCGAGCCGCTGGCGCTCGCCGCCGGACAAGAGGCGGCCGCGCTCGCCGATCGGCGCTTGCAGGCCGCCGTCGTGGCGTTCGATGAATTCGAGCGCTTGCGCGCGGGCCGCGGCGTCGCGGATTTCGGCGTCGGTGGCGTCCGGCTTGCCGACGCGCAGATTTTCCGCGATCGAGCGGTTGAACAGCAGCGTCTCCTGGAACACGACGCCGATATTGCGGCGCAGTCCGATCAGCCTGAGGTCGCGGATACCGGTGCCGTCGATGGCGATCTGACCCGCTTGCGGATCGAACGCGCGATAGAGCAGCGCCAGCGCCGTCGACTTGCCGCTGCCGGTCGGCCCGACCAGCGCGATGCGGTCGCCGGGCAGCGCCTTGAAAGTCAGATCGGAAACAGCGGGACGCTTGCCGTTATAGGAAAACGACACGCCCTCGAATTCGACGTGGCCGTGCAGGCGGCCGGGATCGACCGCGCCTGGCCGGTCGCGCACCGACGGCACGGTATCGAGCACGCCGAAAAAATCCGACAATTTCGGCGCGTCGAGGAACAGCCGGTTGGCGAAGCTCACCGCCTGCTCGAGCCGCGCGATCAACAGCGCCGCGATGCCCATGAAGCTGACGATCTGGCCGACCGAGGCAAGCCCGACCAGCTTGAGATAAGTCCCGACCAGGAGGATCACGAGCAGCGTGAGCGTGGTGCCGGCGCGCGTGAGCACATTGGCCACCGCCCACCACGACAGCACCGGCATCTGCGCGCGCAACAGCGAGTCCACCAGGTTACGCAGCAGCGACACTTCGAGCTCGATCCGGGCAAAACTTTGCACCAGCGCGACATTGCCGAGCGCATCGGCGGCAGTCTCGGCAAGATCCGAATAGTGCTGCTCGACCGCGCGCTGCATCCCGTATGCCCGCTGCATGACCAGCACCGTCAAGGCGGTGAAGCCTATGCACAGCAGCAAGAGTGGCAGCGCCAGCCGCCAGTTGAGGAACAGCGTCGCCGGCAGCAAGAGCGCGATAAAGACGAAGGCGGCGAAATGCTCGCGGAAGAACGACACCCACAGCCACCACAGCGTGTCGGTGCCCGACAGCATGATCTTCATCTGCCGGCCGGAATGCTCGCCGGTGTGATAGGCCAGCGGCAGCTGCAGCACGTGCTCGAAATAATCCGCCAGCACCAGGTTGCGGCGCTGATGCGCCAGCCGGTCGGCGAACCAGGCGATCACCGTGCCGGCGACGATGATGAACAGCCCGAAGGCGACCCAGGCGCCCAGCAGCGGGGCCAATGTCAGTGCCGCGGCCCGGATGCCGGCCGGCAGCGCGCCAGAGAGCGCGTCGACGATGCGGCCGAACAGCACCGGCTCGACGAATTGCGCCGCGGCGAGCGCGATATTCGCGGCCGCCAGCGTCACCGCGAGCCGGGCGTCGGCGCCGAGCAGGCCAAGCACGCGAAGATAGACGCGGGCGAACGACATGGTGGAGGTAGTTCCTGGCAGGGTTTCAGCCCCGAACCGCGGCAGTCTAGCGCCGCGACGCGCACATTATGACGAATAAAGTGTCGCCAGCGATCGCCCGGATTTTTGTTCGCACAGGAGCCAAAAAGATGAGACTATCAACCTGCGGGCGACCCCGGCGGCGTGCTGGAGACCGTTCGCAGGCCGGGGGCGGCATCGGATTTGAGAAGCGAAAGCGCATGACGAATATTCCGACCGACCTCTTGCGCACGTTCGTTCTGGTCGTCGAGCAGCGCAGTTTTACCCGCGCCGCCAAGGCCCAGGGCATGACCCAGCCGGCGATCAGCGCGCAGATCAGGCGCCTGCAATCGCTGCTCGGCATCGATCTGTTCGACAAGAGCGCGCCCGGCGTCGCGCTCACGCCGATGGGCCAGCATGTCATCGAGTCCGCCCGCCGCCTGCTGTCGGTCAACGACCACATCATGCAGATCGCCAGCCCCAACGCGGCGGCGCAACTGGTCCGCATCGGCGTGCGCAAGGATTGCATGGGCGAAGAGCTCACCGCGATGCTGGCCGCGACCCGCGCGCGCTGGCCCAACCTGCGCTTCGCGGTGCAGGGCGCCGGCCAGCGGCGCTTGCTGCAATATCTCAAGCAGGGCGAGCTCGATATCGTGGTGGCGCTGGTTCCCGACGCGCCCGAGGGGTCGGCGCGGCATTATTGGCCTGAAGAGCTCGCCTGGGTGCGCGGCAAGACCACGACGCTCGATCTCACCGCGCCGATCCCGCTGATCGGCTACAAGGATCGCTGCATGTGTCATCGCGTCGCCGTGGCGACGCTGGCCAAGGCGGATCTCGCCGGCGAACTGGTGTTCCGCGGCACCAACGCCGAATCGCTGCGCAGCGCCGTCACCGCCGGCGTCGGCGTCATGCTGGTGCCGAAGAGCCGCATCCCGGCCGGACTCGAAGCGTGGCACGACGGGCCGCTGCCGCCGCCGCCCGCGGTGTATGGCGGCGTCTTCGTGCGCGACAACGCGGCGAGCGACACGCTCGATCAGCTCGCGGACCGCTTTGCCGAAACGCTGCGACCGGCCGCGGTGACGCCCGACGCCGCGGTGTTCGCAGGCGCTCGGATTCCGGCGGCGCAGGACGCGCGGCGCTCGGCCTAAATAAATCCCATCCGCATCTGGCTTGACGCCAGCGATCAAGTCCGGTATTAAACCAACCGGTTATTTAACCGGATGGTTCATGACAGACCTCGACGCCACGTTCTCCGCGCTGGCCGACCCGACCCGCCGCGCCATCCTGGCCCGCCTGGCGCTTGGCGAGACCTCGGTCATGGACCTGGCAAAGCCGTTCGCCATGAGCCTGCCGGCGGTCTCCAAGCATCTCAAAGTGCTGGAGCGCGCCGGGCTGATCGCGCGCAGCCGCGAAGCGCAGTTTCGCCCCTGCCGCATCGAAGCGCGGGCGCTGAAGGATATCGACGATTGGCTCGAACACTATCGCCGTTTTTTCGAGGAAAGCCTCGACCGTCTCGACGCCTATCTGAAAGTGCTGCAAGCCAAACCGCCGAAAGCCAAGGGCAAGAGACATGGCCGCCGCAAATAGCCTCGACCTGCAGAGCGATCCGCGCTCGATCATCGGGATTCGCGAGTTCGATGCGCCGCGGGAGCTGGTGTTTTCGGTCTGGACCGATGCAAAGCATCTGGCGCAGTGGTGGGGACCGAACGGTTTCACCACCACGACGTCGCGTTTCGAATTCCGGCCGGGCGGCGTCTGGCGCTTCGTCATGCACGGCCCCGACGGCCGCGATTATCAGAACCGCGTCACCTTCGATGAGATCGTGCCGCCTGCGCGCATTGTCTACCGCCACGGCGGCGGCGACGACGTCGAGCCGGTGCAGTTCCGCCAGACCGTGATCTTCGAGGATCTGGGCGGCCGCCGCACCCGCATCACCTGGCGCGGCGATTTCCCGTCGGCGGCCGAGCGCGACCGGGTGATCAAGGAGTATGGCGCCGGTGAGGGCTTGGTGCAGACCATGGCGCGCCTCGCCGGCTATGTGGCGGCGCAGGGTTTAGGCGGGGGCCTGGAACCTCACGGTTTTTTGTCAGTAGGCCTGTCGGAATGAGGCATAGTCGCTCGTCCTCGGATGTCGGAACGCAGTTCCACCCTTCGTCCTTGGAAGAAACGCATCAAACGATCGGGCTTGAGTTCGTAACCACGGGAGAGAGCCATGCAAGTTCAACCGTACCTGTTCTTCGACGGCCGCTGCGACGAGGCGCTGGAATTCTACAAGAAGGTGCTCGGCGCCAAGGTCGACATGCTGATGCGCTTCAAGGACGCGCCGGACCAGTCGATGATCTCGCCGGGCAGCCACGACAAGGTCATGCACGCCGCCGTGCACGTCGGCGACACCCAGCTGCTGATGTCCGACGGCCGCTGCCTCGGCAAGCCGAATTTTCAAGGGTTCGCGCTGACCATCACCGCGCCCGACGCCGCCGAAGGCGAGCGCCACTTCAATGCGCTGGCCGACGGCGGCCAGGTTCAGATGCCGCTTGCGGAAACGTTCTTCGCGTCGCGTTTCGGCATGGTCGCCGACAAGTTCGGCGTCGGCTGGATGATCCTGGTCGAGAAGAAGTAAGCGCAACCCGGCGCGGAACCGGCAATTGGTGGAGTTGAAAATGACCGTCGCAACGAAAGGCACCGACTTCGTTATCTCGCGCGTGTTCGACGCGCCGCGCGAACTGGTGTGGAAGGCGTTCGCCGACCCCGAACACATGAAACATTGGTTTGGCCCGACTGGCTCCGTCATCGTCGCCTCGAAAATGGATTTCCGCGTCGGCGGCACCTATCACGGCGCCATGCGCGATCCGGCCGGCAATGTCATGTGGGCAAAATTCGTCTATCGCGAGATCGTCGCGCCGGAACGGCTGGTGTGGGAGCACTCGTTCTCGGATGAAAATGGCGGCTTGACCCGGCATCCGCTCAGTCCGACCTGGCCGCTCAAATTGCTCACGACGGTCACGTTCGATGAGCCGCTCAAAGGCCAGACCGGGCTGACGCTGCGGTGGTCGCCGCTCGATGCCACGGCCGAGGAGCAAAAGACCTTCGATGCCGCGCACGACGGCATGCGGGGCGGCTGGGGCGGCACGTTCGAACGGCTCACCGCCTATCTGGCCAACGTGAAGTGACCCCTTCCAAGTTTGCGGGAGTAAAAACATGGCGACGATCAAACAGAAGATCAGCCCCTGCCTGTGGTTCGACACCGAGGCCGAAGACGCGGCGAAATTCTACACCTCGGTGTTCAAGAATTCCGCGATCAAGCAGATCAGCCGCTACGGCAAGGCCGGCCAGGAGGTGCACGGCAAGGAACCCGGCTCGGTCATGGTCGTCGCGTTCGAGATCGAGGGGCTGACCTTCACGGCGCTCAACGGCGGCCCGCAATTCAAGTTCGACGAGGCGGTGTCGTTCCAGGTGATGTGCGAGTCGCAGGACGAGATCGACTATTTCTGGAGCAAGCTGGCCGCCGGCGGCCGCGAAGGCCAGTGCGGCTGGCTGAAGGACAAATTCGGCCTGTCCTGGCAGGTGGTGCCGTCCGAATTGCCGCAGATGCTCACCGGCGCCGAAGGCGCAAGCCTCGACCGCATGATGACCGCCATCATGGCGATGAAAAAGTTCGATCTGGAAACGCTGCGGCGGGCACGGGCCGGCCCGTCGTAAGATCGTGCGATAGCGAAGCGGAGCACAGAGGGATAAATTGGCGCGATGAACGCGCCTGCTGCCACGCTGCCGCTGTTCCGGGCGCCCTTCGCCCCGCCTGACGAAGCGCTGGCGGCGGCTCTGCTCGCCGATGCGGCGCGCGACCGCGCCGCCGAAACCCGCATTGATGCTCGTGCCAAAAGACTGGTCGAAGCCATCCGCGCCAGGGCTGGCGGCCTCGGCGGCGTCGAGGAATTTTTGCACGCTTATTCGCTGTCGACGAAGGAGGGCCTCGCGCTCATGGTGCTGGCCGAGGCGCTGTTGCGCGTGCCCGACGCCGCGACGGCCGACCGGCTGATCGAGGACAAGCTCGCCGCCGGCCGCTGGCGCGACGGTGACGTGAAATCGACCGCGCTGCTGGTCTCAGCCTCGGCCTGGACGCTGGGCATCGCCGCCCGCGTCATCCATCCCGGCGAGACGCCGGAGACCATTCTCGACAGCATCGTGCGGCGGCTCGGCCTGCCGACGGTGCGCATGGCGACGCGACAGGCGATGCGGCTCCTCGGCTCGCATTTTGTGCTCGGCCAGACCATCGACGAGGCGCTGCATCGCGCCCGCGGCCACGCCGAATTCCGCTATTCCTTCGACATGCTCGGCGAGGGCGCCCGCACCGCGGCCGACGCCGACAAATATTTCGACGCCTATGCCGGCGCCATCGCAGCGATCGGCGCGCAAGCCGGCAACGCGGAGCTGCCGCAGCGGCCCGGCATCTCGGTCAAACTCTCGGCGCTGCATCCGCGCTACGAAGCGATCTCGCGCGAGCGCGTGCTCAAGGAGCTCGTGCCGCGTCTCACCGCGCTCGCGCATCTGGCCCGTGACGGCGATCTGCAATTCACTGTCGATGCCGAGGAGGCCGACCGGCTCGAACTGTCGCTCGAAATCATTGCCGCGGTGC
>Ga0307476_10000991_pt1 | contig 18593 bp, 13 predicted proteins | sample atmos_gasesECM2C_2_FD_203314 | JGI IMG/M metagenome (GOLD analysis project Ga0307476, IMG submission 203314) | Hardwood forest soil microbial communities from Morgan-Monroe State Forest, Indiana, United States - atmos_gasesECM2C_05 | ecosystem: Environmental > Terrestrial > Soil > Temperate... | reverse complement strand
CTAGGGAGGTGCACTTAGTGGGCCAAATTGATCCAACAGCCAAATCCAGCTCAGACCACGTGTAACTATTTGATTTAAAAACTCTTAACGGTGATCCCTAGTCAGCTTGGTTTCTCTCTCCTCCTATAGCGGGCTTTTAGTTTTGTTTAACTCCAGTGCATTCAATAGGTTAAGAGTTCACAGGAAATCTCGAATATGGCTCGGGATGGTCATCCAAGAGGCCGGGCATCGCGGAAAAGCTTTTCCCTCTTTTGGCACACACCGGAGTCATCGGGAAGGGCAAGGACTAGAACTAGTCCAAGAATTTGTCTCGAACCGCTACAATCGAGATAAATCCTTGTTTTTCTTTGATTTAAAATGAACTACCGATACCTGATCTGGCACACAAGTTGCTGTTTACGACTCGCCCGGCGATGTGTGTGCTGCCACGTCGGGCCGTATCGTTCACAATAGTATGCGGAATCTGGGGAGTTCTCGAGACCCGGCATTCAGTCACTCATCATGGATATTCAGATTCGACCCGCAGACTTGGATTCGGATTGCGAAGCTCTGGTCAATTTGCTCAGTCGGCACCTCTCGGCGCAAGCGGACTCGTCGAGGTTTCAGTGGCTCTATCGAGAAGGCACTCACGGTCCGGCTCGCGTGTGGGTCGCCGTCGAAAAGGGAAGCCAGCGCATTGTCGGCTCAGCCGCTGCCTATCCTCGCAGATTATCTTTCAACGGACGCGAAAGGCTGGGCTTCGTACTTGGTGACTTTTGCATCGATGAGAAATACCGAAGCCTCGGTCCTTCGCTTCAATTGCAGCGTGCTTGTCTCACCGCTTTGCGAGAGCCGCCCTTCGAATTCATCTATGACTTCCCGAGTCGAAGCATGATGGCGATCTACAAAAGACTTGGCACGGAGCAAAGCGGCGAACTCGTCCGTTGGGCCAAACCCTTGCGCGTGGAACAAAAGCTCCTCCCTCTCGTGCGCTCGAAATCTCTCGCGCGCGCCTTGAGTTTGATCGCAAGTCCTTTGGTTGCGCGCCGGGGCTGGCGGGGTGACGAGCGTTTATGTGAACTCGGCGTTCAAGAGGGCCCTTGCGGTCCCGATTTTTCCCGGCTCGATCAAGAAATTTCCGCAAAGGCAGGCGTTCGGACTCTGCGGAGCGCGGAGTATTTGAATTGGCGTTATCTTGGAAACCCAATTGCCCGTCATGAGATTTTGACGGCACATCGTTCTGGCAAACTCATCGGCTATGTGGTGAGTGCCTTAGGAGCAGACGACGCCCGCATCGTCGATCTCTGCTCCGTCGAAGAACCAGGTGTCATCGTGAGGCTTCTGTTCGGGGCTGTCGAGCGACTGAGCGGCCAGGGCGCAGCCACTGTGAGTCTGAACGCTGGAGCCGCGCATCCCTGGAACAATCTTTTCGAGCGAGCTGGCTTTAAACGTCGTGAGGGCACGCCGATTATCGTTGCCCTCGCGGCAGGCAGCCCGGTTTCCAGAAGTGACTTCGAGCATAATTGGTTCGCCATGCAGGGCGAACGCGATAGCTAGTTAGACCGTAAGGAGAGCAGATGGAGCAAGCGCAAACCGTAGAAGACCGCGTCCGTGATTTCGTCTTAAGGCAATTTCCTCTCGCGCGGAAAAGCGGTGTAAGACTGGAGGACAAATGGCTCGAAACCGGACTCCTCGATTCTCTCGGAATTCTTGATCTTGTCCATTTTCTCGAAGCCGAATTTTCGATTCACGTGAGTGACGAGGAGCTTTCGCCCGAGAATTTCGAATCCCTGGCGGCGGTTGTTTCGTTCGTCGACACAAAACAATCCGCCAGTATTAGCTAGTTCGTCAGTTTTTTCACGCCGGTGGGCAGTATCGCCAGCGCAGCCTGTTCCTTAGAAAATTTCAGAATGGAAAGAGAAAATGAATTTCTTGATCTGGCACCTCTTGAGAGACAGCGTTCGGCGAGTTCCCGAAAAAGAAGCCTTGGTTCACGGCGAGCGACGATTGACTTATCGCGACGTGGCCGCCCAGGCCGCCGGGTTGGCAACTTCGCTTCGCACCTTCGGCGTCAAGCGGGGCGAACGCGTTGGCATTTATCTTGAAGCTTCTGTACCGCAAGTCATCTCAATTTTTGGCGTGTCCCAGAGCGAGGGCGTCTATGTTCCCATCAACGCACTGCTGCATCCCGAGCAGGTCATGCATATCGCGCGCGATTGCGGAATGAAGGCGCTGATCACCACTCCCGCGAAACTTCAGGTCCTCGTGGACGTGCTTCCTCAGATTCCTTCCCTGGAATTCCTTATCGTCACCGGCGCAGGGGCGCTCCCGGATCTGCGACTTCCGGTTCATCAGTTTGACGATTCTTGCGCCGCCCAATCGCCGGCCGTCTGGAAAGAATCCAGCATCGAAAAGGATCTGGCCGCCATCCTTTACACCTCCGGATCCACCGGCAAGCCCAAAGGCGTGATGCTCAGCCATGCCAACGTCGTCGCTGGAAGCCGCATCGTTTCCACCTATCTCGGAATTACCGAAACGGAAAGAATCCTAGCCGTCCTTCCATTCAGCTTCGACGCCGGCATGAATCAGCTCATGACTGCCTTTGAAAAAGGTGGAACGCTGGTGCTGATCAACTTTATGTTCGCGCGCGAAATCGTGCAGGTTCTTCTCAAAGAACGCATCACCGGACTCGCCGGAGTCCCTACGTTGTGGAGTTTGATCACTCAACCAAACTCGACGCTCAGCAAACAACCCATGGCCAATCTGCGCTACATTACGAACACCGGTGGTGCCATGCCTCAGGCCGTTCTCAAGGTCTTACGCGAACTTTTGCCCACAACAAAAATTTTCCTTATGTATGGCCTTACCGAAGCCTTCCGCTCCACATACCTTCCCCCGGAAGAACTCGACCGACGGCCTAGCTCCATGGGTAAAGCCATTCCCGATACAGAGATACTCGTTCTCAACGATAAAGGCGAGATTTGCAAGCCTGGCGAGGCGGGCGAACTCGTGCATCGCGGCCCAACCGTTTCGCTTGGCTATTGGAACCGTCCGGAGGACACCGCGCGAGCGCTCCGGCCCAATCCTCTCTTGCCGCCCGAACTCGGCGACTGCGAACGCGTGTGCTACTCCGGCGACCTCGTTAAGACGGACGAAGATGGATTTCTCTATTTCATTGGCCGCCGTGACACGATGATCAAGTCCTCCGGTTTCCGCATAAGCCCAACAGAAGTTGAGGAAGTGCTGTTTCAAACGGGCAAGCTGCGCAGTGCCGCCGTGATTGGCGTCCCGGATGACGTTCTCGGCCAGGTTGTCAAAGCTTTCGTCATTGCGCGTGACGGCGATCCACTGGATACCGAGGCGCTCCTCGCGGCCTGTGCCGAGAAAATGCCTCGCTATATGGTTCCCAAGTTTATTGAAGTCTTGGCCGAAATGCCCAAGACCAGCAGCGGTAAGGTTGACTATCCTGCGCTTCGTCGCCGCGAAGGGCTCTGATGAGCGATGCTGCTCTAGCTTTGGCACAGAAGTATTTCGACGCCTCCAACGGAGAATTATTCGTCGGCGGCATTGGTGTACGCGCCCTCGCCGAAAGATATGGCACTCCTGCATTTATCTATGACAAAGCAGTCATCGACCGCAAGGTACGCGCGCTTCGCCAAGCGCTGCCATCTCGTTTCTCGATCTCCTACTCGGTAAAAGCCAACCCCAATCTATCTGTTGTTCGTCATCTGCTGTCGCACGGCTGCGGGCTTGAGATCGCTTCGGCGGGTGAGTTCCATCTCGCGTTGCAGGCTGGCTGCGATGCTAGAAACGTGTTGTTTGCGGGTCCTGGCAAGAGCCCAGCTGAGCTTGAACTTGTTCTATCCAAAGGCATTGGCGAAATTCATCTTGAATCTCTTGTCGAGGCCAGGCGCGTCTCCGAGATTAGCCGCCGTTTAGGGATTCGCGCCAATGTCGCCATTCGCGTCAATCCGGCGGCCGAAGCCGAAGGCGGCGCCATGCGAATGGGTGGGCGCCCGGCTCCTTTCGGCGTCGACGAGGAAATTCTGGACGGGATGGTGGACGCCATTCTCGCTGAGTCCGTCCTCCTTTTCCGCGGAATTCATGTCTTTGCGGGCACGCAGATTCTTGAGGCCGACACTCTCGTTGGCCAGTATCGCCACGGCCTCGCCATTGCGCGCCGCGCAGCTCACAAAGTCGGCGCCCCGCTCCACACTCTGGACTTCGGTGGTGGACTCGGCATTCCCTATTTCGCTCACGAGAAGGAACTCGACCTCGACAAGGTCCACACGGGACTTACAGCGCTCTTCGCCGAAACGGAATCCGACCCCGATTTTTCCGGCACGCATTTCCTGGTTGAGCCGGGCCGTTTTCTCGTCGGCGAGTCGGGAGTTTATCTGGCCCGCATAAACGACATCAAAGTGTCACGGGGTAAGAAGTTTCTGGTTCTTGATGGCGGCATGAACCACCATCTCGCCGCTTCCGGCAATCTCGGCCAGACCATTAAGCGAAACTACCCGGTCGCCATCGCCAACAAACTCAATTCTGCCGCCGAAGAAGCTGTCGACGTCGTTGGGCCGCTGTGCACTCCTCTCGATACAGTTGCCCGTAATGTCATTCTCCCTCGCGCTGAAATCGGTGACCTCCTTGCTATTTTTCAGTCCGGCGCGTACGGCCGTTCAGCCAGTCCACTTGGATTCTTGAGCCATCCCGCCCCGGCGGAAATTCTTGCGGGCGCCGGCTCCGACGAATTGATCGCCGCTCGCGGCGAAATCACTGGTTTTACTGTCCCATTGCCCGCCATGAAAGGAAGTTCACGCTAATTGTTGGTGTCCCCTCTATGAACTGGAAATTTGAATCCGCAACAAAGAGCTTCGATTCTCTCCGTGCGACCTGGGATGACTGCAATCGCGCGCGCAGCAACCATATCCTGCTCGATTCCGGATTTGTATCGCCTCTTTTGAAGCACTTCGCAAATGGCGAGGTGCTCTTCGGCCACAACACGGACTCCTCTGACCTCGGCGTCGTATTGCTGATTTCCAGGGGCAAGGGTCGTTGGGAAACTTTCCAGCCATCGCAAGCTCCCATCGGTCTTTTCGTTTTGGGAACCCCAGACGCTAGTGGCGAAACTCTCCAACGATTGACACGAAAGCTCCCTGGCTACGCTCTTGAACTGAGCGTTTTGCAGCAGGATCCCGACTGTTCCTCCGTGCCCATCACCGAGAGTCATCCTGGCATCGAGCGGCTCGATTACATTCAGACCGCCCGCATTACCATGACTGGTGACTTCGAGTCTTATTGGAAGCAGCGCGGCAGCAATCTTCGTCATAATCTCGCGCGACGCCGGCGCCGCATGGCCGAGAAAAATCTAACCGGCGAGTTGCTCGCTCGTCGTGCTCCTGGAGAGGTCGCCGACGCCATTCGGGAATACGGCCGCCTAGAGTCCGCTGGATGGAAAGCGAAAGACGGCACGGCTGTGAGCCTCGACAATTCCCAAGGGCGCTTCTATCGCGACGTCTTTGAACATTTCTGCGCGCGTGGCGAAGCCGTGATCTACCAATTTGTCGTCGGCGAGAAGATCGTCGCCAGCGACCTATGCCTCTTACGCAACGGCATGATGGTTGTTCTTAAGACGGCTTACGACGAATCCTTCAACGAATACTCCCCAGCCTTGATGATGCGCGAAGACATCATGAAACAGCTCTTTGGGGAAAATCAGGTGCGCGTCGTCGAATTCTACGGCCGCGTCATGGAGTGGCACACTCGCTGGAGCGAGGAGGTTCGCACTCTCTATCACGTCAATTGCCTTCGGCATCTCTGGGTGGCTTCCGTCAAGAAACTCGTGAGACGCTTCAAATGAACGCCGCTTCTTCCACATTTACGATTCCCAAGGAACAGTTTCTATCGTGGGAGTTCTTTTCGCTTCTCGGTCGGCCCTTGGCCGCTCCCGTGGCAGATGCTCCACGGCCCTTATCGTTCTTTTGGGCGCGCAACGCCATTCTTTACAGCCTGAAGGCCCTGGGCATTTCTCCGGGCGCCCATGTCCTTCTGCCCGCATATCTTTGCCGTGCGGCCGTGGAACCCTTTGAAGTGTTCGGCGCCGAGGTTGAGTTCTATCCCATCAGCCGCAGTTGCGAGCCTGACATCGTCGAACTCGAAGCAAAAGTCACGCCGCGCACGAAAGCCATTCTTGTTGCTCACTACTTTGGTTTCCCTCAACCGATCGATAAGCTGCGCGCCCTCTGCGATCGTCATCACCTGTATCTCATCGAAGATTGCGCTCACGTGCTTCAAGGCTCGTTTTACGGCCAGCCTCTCGGCACTTTCGGGGACGCGGGCGTTTTCAGTTGGCGAAAGTTTCTTCCCATCTATGACGGCGGCGATCTCTGGCTTCGTAGGCGCTCCGAAGTTCCTCTGCCGCCCTGGCAGAAAGAATCCTTGGCGTTCACGCTCAAAGTTGCGAAGTCCCTCGTCGATAAGACGCTTGAAAACTCTTCGGGAATCCTTGCAAAGTGCTTTTCCTGGGCCATTGAGTCCGTGAAGTCTGCCGCCAAACGCCTTCGCGGAACGTCGAGCGACGCACCGCTCTTTGCATTGGATAGCAATCGGGCAACCTTCGACATTTCCCTCGTCAATCAAAAGGTGTCACGCGTATCGAGTTGGCTGCGGACGCATTCCGATGTTCCAGCCATAGCTGCGAAGCGCCGCGAGAATTTCCAGTTTTTGCTTGATCGTCTGCGCGGCCTGCCTCATGTCACACTTCTTCATGCCGAGCTTCCGGACACCACCTGTCCGTGGATCTTTCCGATATTTCTGGGTGACATTCCCGACGCGCATCTCCGCTTGCAAAGTGAAGGAATCCCCGCCGTAAATTGGTCCGGCGTACGTCCGCCTGCGGTCGATTGCGCGGCTTTTCCCGACGCCGCTTTCTTGTATGACAATCTGACCTTCCTTCCCGTGCACCAGGACCTAACCCGCGCGCATCTCGACGCCATCATCCGCGGAGTGCAAAAAGTCGCTGCCGAAGCGCCGAGTCTTTCGAAAGGGAAATATCCAAGCTCTCGGGAATCGCATGAAACAATCCGCTAACCGCTCGAAGCCCGCTGTCTTGATGGTGGCGTACCATTTTCCGCCGCAGACTGGCAGTAGCGGCTTGCTTCGTACCCTGAAATTCTCGCGATATCTTCCTGACTTGGGTTGGCAACCCGTAATCGTTACGGCCCATCCACGCGCATACGAATCCACTGACCCGCGCGCCGAAAAATCTCTGCCCGATGACCTCCCAGTCACTCATGCCTTCGCACTCGATACCAAGAAGCATCTCAGCTTTCGCGGAGCCTATCCCGACTTCCTGGCGCTTCCGGATCGTTGGGCGTCATGGGTCTTAGGTGGCGTCCCCGCTGGTCTTCTCGCCATTCGCGAACATCGCGCCGAGATTCTCTTCACCACCTTCCCGATCTGCAGCGCCATCTTGATCGGCCTCATTCTCCATCGCTTGACCGGCAAGCCTTGGATCCTCGATCTACGAGATTCCATGACCGAGGAGAACTACCCGCGGGATCCGCGCACGCGCCGCGTATGGCGCTGGATCGAACGACAAGCCGTTCACCGTGCCACGCGCGTACTCTTCACCACGCCCTCGACGCGTCGCATGTATCTCGAACGCTATCCCGATCTCCGGCCCGAAAAATGCTTGGTCATCTCGAATGGTTACGATGAAGAAGATTTCACCGCGCTCTCCCTGCACCAGGGCGCGGTCGATGCAGAAAACCCTATTCGGCTTTTACATACGGGGACCCTCTATCCCGACGAGCGCGATCCGCGGCCATTCTTCCGCGCCGTCTCGCGTCTCAAGTCCGAAGGCCGCATCGGCAAAGAAAATCTCCAGATCGCGTTCCGCGCCCCGGGCTCCGAGGATCTCTATCGCACGATCCTCGACGAAATGAATGTTGCGGATATCGTCCACCTGCAGCCCCACACTCCGTACCGTCAATCCCTGCAAGAATGTGCCGACGCCGATGCTCTCCTGCTTTTCCAGGCGGCCAATTGTGACCACCAGATCCCCGCAAAAGCCTACGAGTATCTGCGCGTACAGCGACCCATCTTTGCGCTTACTACACAAACCGGAGACACCGCGAACCTCCTCAACGAAACCGGCGGAGCAACTATTGTGGATTTGGCCGGCGCGGACGACATCCACGACGCTCTCCCGCCTTTTCTCGACGCCATCCGCGCCGGAAAGCACCCTGTAGCGGATCGCTCTCGCCTCGAACGCTACGCGCGCCACAACCAAGCAAGAGATTTAGCCGCATGTCTTTCTCTTGTTAGGCAACAGCACGCTGCGGTCGCCCCAAACTCCACCAAGCGCCTCACGAACGGGGAGACTTCTCGGAACCGTTGATTCTCTAAAGGACAACTCAACAAAACCCATGTCTATTCTCGACGTCGTCTCCGATAATGCAAAGAGCGCGGGGAACTCGAACTCCCCAGAGGTGCCCATGTTCGTCTGCCCGGATTGCAAAGGCAAACTTGACAATCTGAAGTGTCTCTCTTGCGGCAAGCAGTTTACCCGGAAAGACGATTTTCCCGTATTGCTCTCGCAGGAGCCGCAACTTAAGTCGGCGGGAGAAATTGGAGACACCTATGACAATATCTACTCCAATCGTTCCGGTGTTTGGGAAGATCAAGGACGCACACCCGAATTTATCGCCTACTTCTCAGGTCTTCTCGCAGGCCTGTCAAAGGCCAGGTACCTGGAAATTGGCTGCGGCGAAGGCTTCTTGCTTGCGGCCATCGACGCAAGACAAAAGGCCGCGATCGATTTGTCCTCTCGTGCGTTAAAGGTGGCCAGCACCCGCGCCCAGGCCGAGTTCGGTGTGGCGCTCGCCGAACGTCTTCCCTTCGCGTCAAACTCCTTCGACCTCGCAGCCTCGGTCGGCGTCATGGAGCACTTCCTCAATGATCGCGACGCGACATCGGAAATTCTCCGCGTCCTGAAGCCTGGCGGCCACTACGTCGCGCTGATTCATGTTGACACCACGGTTGCCGAGCGCTTCCAACAGAAATTTCGCGAGTATCTTTACCCACGCCCACACTTTGTCGCGCTTCTCAAGTACCTGTCCTCAAAGATAGTCAAGCCGATCTCCCAGCCCATTCAGCGCCGCTATACTCTACACACCGGCCAGGCATGTCTCGAAGAATCCGGTTTTCTACTCAAGGAGACGATCTCCACGCGAACCCACAAGAAAGTTCCCCTGGTCGGTCCCCATGTCGTGATTTACGTAGGGAAAAAATCACCGCAAACGAATTGATTCCGTCCAGCTACTTCGCGTGCGTCAAATCGTCAGAAGCCGTCGGCGGCGCAATGGGCTCTGCGGAGACTATTAGTTCGTCATACCAGGTGTACGCCGTCGGATGATCGATCTTCATGCTCTTTCCCGTCATATAGGTCAGCAGCGTCACCGTATCGTAGTCTTGCCCGGGGTTGTCGTTTTGTAGCAGGAAGTCCTTGATCCTGATCCACTGGCGGTATTGTTGCCCGTCCAGCGCTACCCACGCGTTCACTGCGCTGTCCGCCTTTCCCCAGTGTCCCACTGACACCTCGTAGTAAAATGTCACCCACTGCTCCGGCGGATACATGAAACAGCTTTTGGCGTTATATTGTCCGTACCAGCAGTTGTAATCGCCCTGTTCCAGCAAGTAGGGGGGATTGCCACCGTTCGTGGCGATCATGCGCGCGCCACAAGCCGTATACATGAAGGGAAATCCGTCGCGATAGTACTGGACTGTCGTGATCTCCATCTCGCTGCACGTCGCGGATGCATTGTGAAAGAGCGCCTGCTTCCACGTCGTGTCGCCAAATGGATTCTTCAGCATCTCTTTCGAAAATCGTTGGCGAAACTGCACGTAGTACGTAGTCCCTGTCCCGAAGTTTTTCCCGATGGCCTGCCGCCAATAACCGGATGCATTCGCTGGCGAATGAGGGGGAATCTCAAACCTCAGCGACCCTTGCCCCGAAGCCTTCACGCTGGTGTCGAGCGTACCTCTTAACTGCCCGTCACCAGAAGGATAAAGCCCCGTCGCTGGCCACTTTGCCGACCGAAACTTGTCCGCCGAGTCGAATCCCTCGCAAACTAGCACGCCGCTCGCGTGGCACCTCTTGTCGAAATCTTCCAGTTCCATGGGCTGACCCTTGCCTGGTTTGTCCATCAAGGGGGTACGTTTCTCAAGGAGGGCCCGCCCGGACGCAAATGCATCAAACTTCACCCAAGTGGCGCAAAATGCGCAGAGGCAAATCGAAACCAAAAAGAACGACACAGTGCGGTAGGCTTTCATCGATTGCTCCGAATATATCGCAAACGCCAGAAACTCAGTCTATCGGTTCGCCTCTAGCGTCAACAACTTAGGTGCTCGGCCACGCAAGCCTCCGAAACATTAGATGCCTGCCAACGCTCGCTCATGTGCTTAGTGGCTCGAACCTCCTGCCGCCGCGATCCTCAAGACATAAGCATCTTCCTTCCAGTCATTCACCACCGCAAACACATTAAGCGCCGGAAAATAACGAAATCGTCCAAACGTCCCATTCTTCTGTTGCGGCCCTGGGTCTCTTTCGAAGGTCTTCGTTGTGCAGCTATCCGAATCCGTGTCGTAAATATAAATCGTCGCTCCGCCGGCCCATCCCACCAGCCGGTTTTGCGAACTGTCGAAATCAAATCCTGGCCCGCCCGCCGTAACAAGTCGTTCGCAACCGCGCCCCGCGAGAGTCATAGCCTTGTGTGACCCAGACAAGCCGATCTTGCTAAAGCTTCCGTTCCCGATGCAAAAGTACTGCTTGCGCACCGGATCGATCACTGCCGTCATGTTCAACCGCGAGCAAGCCTTCACGTCTCCGAGGCTTTCCCAATTGTCCGCGCTCGGATTGTATTTCCAGAAAACTCCTACGTTTCCTTCCACCTCATAGACCATCCCGCTTCCCGAATCGTACGCCGTCATCGGGATGCTTCCATTCTGCGCCGGATTCGGATGTGTTTTCGGGTTTCGTTTCGCCCATGTCAAACGGACGGGATCAAAAAACCAAATTCCATTCGAAAAGTTCCCGCAAGGCGAAAGCCCAGCTCCAAAAACAAAATACTGGTCCAGCCTCGAAATGTACTGCAGGCCGTTATACGTATGCCGCGCGTTCGGCTTCCCGTCGCCGTACTCCTCCGGGCACGACTTCAAATTCGAGAGGCTCTCTCCCGTCGATGGTTCCGTAATCCGCTGCAGCGTCGATTTTTCGATGTCTAGCGCATACACTTCATTCCCAAAGTACCCGCTATGCCCGCCTCCCCAAAGAATGAGCCGGTTCCTCTTCGTATCGGCTAGCGCCCCATTCCAGTCCGCAATCACCGCGCTGCACCCTTCCACCCCCCGAATTTGCTCCAGTTCCGGGCACACCCCGCTCAATTCCGTGTGCGCAAGCACGTGCCAGCCCAACATCTCGGCCCTGGGCTTCCCGCCCGGCCCGTTTTGAGTGGAAGCACTTCGAGCCCACACTAACGCCGATACGCAAGAAGTGGCAGCCAATGCCGCGACAACAACAGGAGTCGCCCGAAAGCGCATGAATCTCGGAGGTTTTCTCAACGTTGTGGCGCCGTGCTATTGAATTTGTTCGCTGTGCTGCGAAGACTATTCTAAGGGATTGGCCCGCTTTGGGGATACTCATCTCTCCCGCCCGCGGAGAAGTTGCCACACTCGGTGACTATGGCCAAGTTCCATCGTTGTAGGTCATTCACTGCTTGCAGTCGAGGAGCCCGGAAAAGAAAAACCCGCCACTTCGGCGGGTTTTGTTTCAGGAGCGTTCGCTCTCCTCCGATTGAGGCCTTCCTCACGGTGCTGCGGGCGGCGCTTGCGGCGGCGGGATCGGGTGCTGAGAAATGATCATCTCGTCATACCAGGTGTTCGCTGTGCCCCCGGCGCTGACTGTCCCATCGCGATCCGTCCAGTACGGAAGCAGTTGCAAAACGTTCAGAGTGTAATTTGACTGGTCTTGGGTGATGACGTGGTTCGGCTCGTAAATGATCGTGCGCCACGCCGGGCTGGTGGGTGTCGAAACCCAGCACTCAATTGTCGAGCTTGCCGTCCCGAACGTGCCCATCTGGATTTCGCACATGTAAGTTACCCAGACATTGATCGGGTAGTCGAAGCAATTGGGGTTGGGCTGCGTCGAAGCGTAGGGGCAATTGTATCCCGCGCCGCCCGACCCGGTGAGCGAACCGCCCGTAAGCGTCTGGGTCGTGCCGTTCCACGTGCCGCTTGTGATTAGCTGGCGGTCGAACTCATTAAAGATGCCGCTCGGTGATGCCGATGATGAAATCTGTAGCGGGTCCTGTCCGCACTGGAGATATCCGAGAGGGAAGCCCTCGTCGAAGTCGTTGACGAACACGAAGTCCGGATTTCCGCACGAGTTGAACTCATTCACCCCATCCCACCAACTGGTGATGAATTGCTTCCAGTACGTAAAGCCACCACCTTTTTGCGGCACCTTCTCCGTGACGTAATTCGAGTCCATCCGTTGGGCGAAGCTAAAATAAACAGTCGAGCCGGCGGTCAGGTTGAACCCATATCCCTGCGCGTACCAACCGTTCGGCTCGTCGTCCGACAAGCCGGGAATGGTGAACCTAACGCTGGATGTGCCGGAGCGATAGGTGGTCGTGTCCTGAATGCCTATTGGGTTTGTAGGCGGAGGAGTGGTCGCGCCTGATGCGTAGAAGCCGTTGCCGCTGGTTACTGGCACAAACAAGGCTGCGTTATCGAAGCCTTGGCTGGCCGTCGCCGAAGAAAGGGCGATACGGTTGGCGAAGTCGTCGGCGGCAGCCGTAGCCGGGCTCACCATGCGGAGCGTCCAGACGTTTGAACTCATGCCATTGGCTAGCACGAATGCTCCAATGCCAGGCATATATTGGAAGCGATTAAAGGTGCCGTTTGCTAGTTGCGCTCCTGGGCCGCCGGAGAACGTCACCGTCGAGCACGAGTGCGTCGACGCGTTATACGTTATGACGTTACTACCACCTGTCCAAAAGACAATGAGTTGCTGGATGGGATCGTAGGCTATGCCCGGAGAAAATGCCGAAACCGCCGCCGAGCATCCGCTGGCCGACGAGTCATTCACCGTGGCAGAGTTGGATAGCGCTATGGTGTACAGCGAGCCGCCTCCCACGCATACGAAAAGTTGGCGCGAAACGTCTATCGTCGAAGATCCGTTGGTCGAGTCGCATGGAGCGCCCGATGGGGCCGCTAACGCGGTCCAGTTTGCCCCTGCGAAGTTGTCATAGCACTGTTTCCAGAACGCGGGGAGATTGTTTTCGAGGAAGTACAAGCAACCGTCTGTCTGGTTGTACGCTGCGAGGTCGATCGAGCCATCCTTTGCGGTGTTCGGATGCGTGGATGGTGCGAGTTGAGTCCATGCGCCGGAATTCGGCGAATAGATCCAGTTGCCGTCTGAGAAATTCCCGCAGCTGGCGATACCAGCGCCGTACAGGAAGTACACGTCTTGATTCGGCAAATACCAGAACCCGCTATAATCGTGTCTCGAGTTCGGCGTCCCATCCGGAAACGCTTCACTGCAACCCGCCACCGCCGAATCGACGCCCGAGCCATGCGAAGCGTCCTTCACCAGCACTGGTGCGATCGGATTCGCGTTGAAGTCGATTGCGTAAATTTCATTTCCGTCGTAGTCAACGTGTCCGCCACCGTGGATGATCAAGCGGTTGCGAGCATTGTCTACCGTCGCGCTACCCCAGGCATCCTCCACAGCTGCGCACCCACTGTTTCCCTGGATGTCACTATACGTCGGGCAAATTCCCGTTAGAGATGTATTCGGCACCTGGTACCAGCCCAGGGCGCAGGGGATTCCAGACGCGCACGAAGCGCTCGCGCTCAAAGTGGTTGCTGAAGCGCTGGCCGACTGCCCGGAAACATCTCCCACAGAATCATAAGCCGCGACGGTATATGTATAGCTCGTCGAAGCCGTCAGCCCCGTGTCGAGGTAAGAGGTCACCGTGCTCGTGGCAACTTGGGTGCCTCCGCGATAGACGCGATACCCGGCCACGCTGCCCGTCGATGCATTCCAATCCAGCGAGATCGTGGAAGAAGAACTTGCCGTAGCCGTCAATCCGGTAGGTACACTCGGCGGCACAACAGGATTCACGGTAAGTGTAGCCGGATTGCTGGTCACGCTCCCGACCGAGTTTGTGACCACCACCGTGAACTGCGACCCGTTGTCAGCGCTTGTCGTCGCGGGAGTAGTGTAGCTAGTAGCTATGGCACCGGAAATCGCCGTTCCGCCTTTCTTCCATTGGTATGTCAGCGGTGCCGTGCCCGTAGCGACCACACTGAATGTGGCTGTTTGGCCTGCCGTCACGGTCTTGTTTGCTGGCTGCGTTGTGATTGAGGGAGCCACCAGCGCCGCGTTAACCGTAAGTGTGGCCGCGCTGCTGGTCACGCTGCCGGCCGAGTTCGTCACCGTCACGGTGAACTGCGAGCCATTGTCGCCGCTTGTTGTGGTTGGCGTGGTGTATGTGAACGAGGTCGCACCGGAGATCGCCGTGCCGCCCTTCTTCCACTGGTATGTCAACGGCGCCGTGCCCGTCGCTACCACGGTAAATGTAGCCGTTTGGCCTACCGTCACGGTCAGGCCCAATGGCTGCGTTGTGATCGAAGGTGCCACCACTGCCGCGCTAACCGTAAGGGTGGCCGCAGTGCTCGTTACGCTACCCGCTGTATTCGTGACCACCACGGTGAACTGCGATCCGTTGTCAGCCGTAGTCGTCGCAGGAGTTGTATAGCTGGACGATGTGGCACCGGATATGGCCGTGCTGTTCTTCTTCCACTGATACGTCAATGGAGCGGTTCCCGTAGCGACCACGCTAAACGTAGCTGTTTGGCCGGCCGTCACTGTCTTGCTCGCCGGCTGCGTAGTAATGGTCGGTGCCACTGCGGCGGTGGTAACCGCGAGCGTGGCCGCATTGCTCGTCACGCTCCCGACCGAGTTTGTGACCGTCACCGTAAACTGCGAGCCGTTGTCAGCGCTTGTCGTAGCTGGCGTTGTATACGTAGAGGAGGTCGCACCGGAAATCGCTGCGCCGCTCTTCTTCCACTGATACGTCAAAGGAGCCGTTCCCGCAGCGACCACACTAAACGTAGCTGTTTGCCCCGTAGTCACGCTCTGGCTTATCGGTTGGGTAGTGATCGACGGAGCCACCGTGGCCGCATTGACTGTGAGCGTCGCCGCGTTGCTTGTAACACTACCCGCCGTGTTGCTCACTACCACCGTGAACTGCGAGCCGTTGTCAGCGCTTGTTGTAGCTGGCGTGGTGTACGTAGAGGACGTCGCACCTGAGATTACCGTGCCACTCTTCTTCCACTGATAGCTCAAGGGCGCGCTTCCGGTCGCTGCCACGTTGAAGGTAGCCGTTTGCCCCACTGTCACCGTTTCGCTTACCGGTTCCGCGGTGATTGCTGGAGTCACCGTCGACGCGTTGACCGTAAGAACCGCGGCACCGCTGGTCACGCTGCCGGCCGAGTTCGTGACGGTCACCGCGAATTGCGCGCCGTTGTCAGTACTCGTTGTCGCGGGCGTCGTGTAGCTGGAAGATGCGGCGCCGGCAATGGCCGTGCCGTTCTTCTTCCACTGATAAGTCATCGGTGCCGTGCCCGAAACCAATACACCAAACGTGGCTGTTTGGCCCGTTGTCACGGTCTGGTTGGTTGGCTGCGCCGTAATGGAAGGTGCTACTGGTGCACTTGGATCACTGTTTGCTTTAGAGACTAAGCCCGCACAACCTGATAAGCCAGAAACTACCATCATTGTGGCGACTAAGAGAGCGCACACTCGGAAATCTCGGTTTGCGGTCTTTTTTGCGAAGCGAACGTCATTCAACATTACTATCCCCCGTTGACGGCCCACCCGGGCGGCGGCCGATGCGTTCCCCACGCAAACCAAAGGTAACGACCTACGGGGTCCCTCTGTAACTGGACGAGCGTCGCGAAAAAGGGCAAGTGTGTTTACAAGCCTTTACCTGTCCTTCAGGCCAACCTATTGACGGGAATACTGGTTAGCGTCGGTTCTTCTTGCGTTTTCGAAGGGGGGAACGATGCAGACCGACAAAGAGGCTTATAAGAGTCCAAGAAGGTCAGACTCTATCTTTATGTTTATTAAGGATTTAGGACTCGCCAGTCCCGCGCGAAGCGTCGAGTCGACTCAGGACTTGGGCCAGGCTGAGTCCCGCCCGCTGGCGCGCCATTTTGAAGAAGAAGCTAGGGACTCTAGCGTCGCCAGCGGACTTGATGACTCCGAGTCTCGGCTTGTAGCTGTTAGAGCGTTTCGGAATGATTGCTGAGGCCCGCTTCGCGGATTTTGTAGATCAACGACCGATAGCTGATTTGGAGGGCTTCGGCCGTCTTTCGCCGGTTCCACTGATTCTCGTTCAACGCTCGCAGAATTACACTCCGCTCCATTTTGCGGACTGCTTCCTTGGTCATGCGCTTAAGCGGCAAGGCCGTTTCGCCACTAGGAATCGTTGTCAACGCATTTTGACGAGTCGCCGGGTGGGGCGCCAGACTATCTGGCCCTATGAGCACGTAGCGCGCAACCTGGTTCGATAGCTCTCGCAAGTTACCTTGCCAGTTGAGGGTCTTATAGTATTCCAGTACTTCGGAGCGAAACGGCTCACAGCGTTTCTTGAGCTCTCTCTCATGCTGCATCCTGAAGTACTCCGCCAAGCGTGGTATATCTTCTCGGCGTTCGCGGAGCCTGGGGAGCCGGAGTTGCACAACGTTGATTCGATAGAACAGGTCCCCGCGAAACTCTCCGCTGCTGATCCTTGGCTGCAGATCCTTCCCGCTCGCGCAGATAACCCGGGTGTCAACCCGTCGTTCCATCGAGTCCCCGATCCGGCAAAAGACTCCGTCTTGCAGAAAATGCAGCAGCTTTCCCTGCAAACGCAGTTCGAGTTCCGAAATGTCGTCCAGGAAAAGCGTGCCCCTGTCGGCCCATTCCACGCGCCCTGGCTTGTCTTGGTTGGCTCCGGTAAAGGCCCCCTTTTCGTAGCCGAAAAGCTCGCTCTCCAGCAATTCAGTCGGTATTGCCGCGCAGCTCACTTTGACGAATTCGCCGTCCGCGCAAGCGGAATGCTTGTGAATCCAGCGTGCCAACATCTCCTTGCCGGTCCCGCCTTCTCCCTGGATCAGAATCGGTACAGTGGTTCTCGCGGCCTTCCGCAACGTCTGCTGGATCGCACCCATGGCGACCGAGGTTCCAAATAGAATTTCCTCGGGGGGCAATTCCTTTTCAGAGACTATCCGGTGGGTTGGTTTTTCCCCCTGCATCCCGCCATTCCTTCCATTGAACCGTCGGCTGCAACCAAGGGTTGAAGCATTCGTGCTTCCAAAATGGAGGCAGTACGCTGCCAACTTCTTGGCGGCTCTTTCTCCGAAACGGACCCTAAGCCCTTTGTTTCAATGGTGTAGCGCGGCAGTAGCGTCCAGGCTCCTTGCCCTCGAAAGGAACATCAATGGTCAATTAATGAAAGACTCTGCCCGGGCTGATTCCAAGCTTCTTGACGGCAGCAATTTGTTGCCGTCCAGGCCTCTCTTTGAACGGACGCATGCAGTCCACGCTTGTGCCCTATCCAACCTGCGAGCTCCTACTTGGCTGTGATGGAGACGCTGTTGGAATAAGGGCCGTCGATGTTGAAGGCGTCGCTCGCACGAACACGGTAGGTGTAGCTGGTTCCGTTGGTCACGGTGGTGTCGTTGTAAGTCAGAAGAGTCGTTGTGCCGATCTGGCTGAAGGTGGTGCATCCGGCGCCCTGGCAGCGTTCCACCAGATACGCACTGATCGTTCCTCCGGTTTCCGTCGAAGCCGTCCACGTCAAATTCACCTGGTTCGGGTTTCCCGCGCTGGCCGATGGACTCACCGCCACCACTGCCGATTGCCACGTCGCCGCCGCGTTGATCGCAAACGTCGCCGCATATACTCCCGGCGTCGCCGCGAAGCCCGACTCCGCATCCAGGTAGTTCGACGAAGCTCCCACTTGCGTCGTGAAGCCCGTTCCTGCCGTCCACGTTTCGCCGATCGAGCTCTTCGCAAAACCAATCAACAAATCGCTCGCCGTGGTCGTCGTGATGTTCGGACTGCTTACCGCCGTGCTCTGCGTTCCGGCGTCGTCGCCAATGCCCGATACCACATCCATCGGCGACGGAGCATTCGATCCCTTGACCACGAAGATGGACATGACCAGCGACTGTGCCGCCGACAACGTCATGGTCACTTCTTCTCCGGGTCCCACCACCGGCATGCGTGCGTACCACACCTGGGTGCGCAAATCGAATCCCGTGGAAGTGCTGGTGGGTCCGGCCACCGATATCCAGGCGTTGCCAAAGGTGTCCGAGGGCGTCATGGTCACGCCAGCATGCGAGGAAGCGCACAGCACCAGCAGATCGCCTCCGGTGGAGTCAAACGCTGCGGTGGTGTGGGACGTTATCAAAGCCGAATAGATATAGCTCTGCGTGTTAATCACCTGAGGTCCGGAAGCACCGGCGACGGCAGCGAGGCTTCCCGGCGCGGTCGGCAC